>Ga0074197_1000253_pt1 | contig 75412 bp, 71 predicted proteins | sample EPASupsiteSAE305_FD_64526 | JGI IMG/M metagenome (GOLD analysis project Ga0074197, IMG submission 64526) | Bioremediated contaminated groundwater microbial communities from EPA Superfund site, New Mexico - SAE3-05 reassembly with SPADES | ecosystem: Environmental > Aquatic > Deep subsurface >... | reverse complement strand
GTCTGGGGGAAGTCGATCTGGCGCTCTGCGGCGGCATCTCCGAGTGCGTCGGTTCGTTCGGCATCTTCGCCAGCTTCCGCTCCCAGGGGGCGCTGGCCGAGAACGTCGACCCCGCCAAGGCCAGCCGGCCGTTTGACCGGGACCGCAACGGCATCGTCATCTCCGAAGGCGGCAGCATCTTCACCCTGGAACGCTTGGATCGGGCCCTGGCGCGGGGCGCCAAAATTTACGGCGAGATCACCGGCTACGCCATGAACTCGGATGCCAAGGATTTTGTCCTGCCCCATGGTCCCCGGCAACGGGAGTGCATGGAGATGGCCCTGCGCCGTGCGGATCTGACCCCCATGGACATCACCATCCTCAATGCCCACGCCACCGGCACCAAGCAGGGGGACATCGAGGAGTGCAACGCCATCCGCGGCACCTTTGCCGGTTGCCGCAATACCTGGATCAACAACACCAAATCCAGTATCGGCCATGCCATGGGCGCGGCCGGAGTTCTGGAACTCGCCGGGAATCTGCCCGCGTTTACCGACAATCTGGTCCATCCCACCATCAATCTCGATAACCTCGATCCGGAATGCGCCCTTCCCGGTCTGGTGGCCAACACGCCCAAGCAGCTGGAGCAGGTCAACGCCATCCTTAACAATTCGTTTGGCATGCTGGGCATAAATTCCGTGGTCATTGTTGAGAGATTTATGGCGAAGTGAGGGCGTGTATGGTATTTCTCTCAACTTTCGCTGAATTGTAACACGACTTTTCCGTTTTTTTATATAGAGGAACCGAAGCATGACCCGTGACGAAATCAAGGATGTCATCCTTGAAATCATAGAAGATATTGACGAAGAAGCTGATTTTGACAATCTCGATGCCGAAGCTCCCCTGCGGGATCAACTGGACCTGGATTCCATGGATTTCCTTGATATTGTCATGGAACTGCGGAAACGGTACAAATTACAGATCCCGGAAGAGGAATATCCGCAGCTCGCCACCCTGGCCAGCTGTGTTAACTACCTGGAACCCAAGCTGAAAAACGTCTGATTCTCCGACCGGGGAAGCCACCGCCGAAGGCGAGGTTCCGCAAATTCGCCTTTTTATATGCCCATGGCTGATTATCAGCTCATTATCATTGGAGGTGGTCTGTCGGGACTGGCGGCAGGAATCCGCGCCGCGCGTTTCGGCAAAAAAACGCTGATCCTCGAACAGCACGCCCTTCCCGGCGGGTTGAATTCCTACTATATCCGCCAGGGGCACCTGCTCGAAACCGGCCTGCATGCCATGACCAACTGTGCGGCAGCCAGCGATAAACACGCCCCGCTCAACCGGCTCTTTCGTCAGCTGCACCTTTCCCGCAAACAATTTGTTATCCACCAACAGATTGCCTCTGAAATACGTTTTTCCGGCCGATCCTTGCTTTTTTCCAATGAGCCCGCCCTGCTGGAGGCGGAAATTTTCCGTGAGTTTCCCGCCTCGATCGACCGGTTTCGGCAGCTCAAGAAGGAGATTGCGGCCTTTGATCCCTTTGCCGCTAGCCCCTGGCGCTCCGCTCGAAAATTTCTCGCCGAAAGTCTGCAGCAGCCGCGGCTGGAAGATATGCTGCTCCTGCCGCTCATGGTCTACGGCAATGCCGAAGAACATGATATGGATCTGGGGCAGTTTGTGATCATGTTCCGGGCTATTTTCGAAGAGGGGTTTTTCCGGCCATCCGGGACGATGCGGGATTTTCTCGAGTTGCTCGTCCGCCAGTATCAAGGGTTCGGCGGTGAGTTGCGCTATCGCGCCTCGGTTGCGGAAATCATTGCCGATCAGGGACGGATTCAGGGGGTGCGGCTTGCCAACGGCGAATATCTGACCGCCGAGGCCGTGCTCTCCACCGCCGGTCTCCCCGAGACTATCCGTCTTTCCGGCTGGGACGCGGACCGGGACGACTACAGCGGCCGGATGAGTTTCATGGAGACCATCTCCCTGCTGCCCCCTGAGCATACGGCAGCGCTCAGCCGCGACCGCACCATCATTTTTTATCATGCCGGGCCGGTGCTCAAGTATCAGCGTCCGGATTCCTACCTCGACACCTCCTGGGGGGTGATCTGTTTTCCGGAAAACTTTTCGGGACAGCCTCCTGCCGATCTCTCGCAGATCCGGGTGACCAACGCCGCCAGTTATCCCTTGTGGAAGGCCTTGCCGCCCCAGGAATACGGTCCGATGAAGCAACTCTGGGCAGCCGCCTCCGTAACCGCCAGCGAGGAAATCATTGGGAATTATAAACAGTCCATTGTATATCAGGACAGCTTCACCCCCTTGACCATCGAGCGGTTTACCCGGAAGGCGCAAGGGGCGGTTTACGGCAGTGCGGTGAAGATCAGGGATGGGGTCACCCCCTGGCCGAACCTCTTCATTGCCGGCACGGATCAGGGCTACCTCGGGATAGTCGGGGCCATGCTGAGCGGCGTTACCGTGGTCAACCGGCACCTCCTGCGATAAGTCCTTACGGAAATCGCAGGGGCGGGGCGGCACATGGCTGCTCTCGCCCGGGGACCTCGGTTCTAAATCCGCCAATTTTTTCAGTGCAACGTGTCGGTAATTTTTTACAACGGAAAGTTTGAGATGCAATACACGCCCCTGGACAAGGTGCAGTCAACATACGACGCGGTGGTGATCGGTTCCGGCCTCGGTGGCCTGACGTGCGCCAATCGGCTCGCGGAAGCGGGCCACTCCGTGCTGCTGCTCGAACATCACACTCAGCTGGGAGGGCTGGCCACCTGGTTCAAACGGGGCGGGCATATCTTTGATGTCTCCCTGCACGGCTTTCCCTACGGCATGGTCAAGACCTGCAAAAAATACTGGGGCCGGGCGATCCGCGATTCCATTGTCCAGCTCAACAATATTGTCTTTGACAATCCGCAATTTTCCCTGACCACCACCTTCAGCAAGAACGATTTTGTCCGCATCCTTCAGGAGCGATTCGGGGTCCGCGAGACCGTTGTCAACGACTTCTTCGCCACCGTCGACGGCATGAACTTCTACGATGACCAGTCGCTGACCACCAGGGAACTGTTCGCCCGTTTTTTCCCCGGCCGCAGTGACATCCATCGCCTGCTGATGGAACCGATCACCTATGCCAACGGCTCGACCCTGGACGAACCAGCCATTACCTATGGCATTGTTTTTTCGAATTTCATGAACCGCGGCGTCTTCACCTTTGAAGGCGGAACCGACAAACTCATCGGCCTGATGGCGGAAGAGCTGTTGAAGAAAGGGGTGACGCTCTGCACCGGGGCCCGGGTGTCCCGGATCCTGATCGAGAACGGCAAAACCCGCGGCGTGGTGGTCGGTGACCGGGAAATCGAAGCGACCGCCGTGATTTCCAACGCCGGGATCACCAACACCATCGATAATCTGGTCGGTCGCGACCAGTTCGCCGACGATTTCCTCGGTCGCTTCAGCAAGGTCGAGGTCAATAATTCCAGCAGCCAGGTCTATTTCGGCATCCGCAAAGGAGAAGTCATTGCCGATATCGGCGATCTCCTTTTCACCTCGACCGCAGCGGAGTTTTCCTCGGAGGAGATGCGGCGGATCGATACCCAAAGCCGGACTTTTTCGCTCTATTATCCCAAGACCCGCCCGCATCTGGCCCCGGATTACACCATCGTTGCCTCGATGAACGCCAATTACGACGACTGGGCGGAGCTCAACCAGGAAGAATACCGCCTGGCCAAAGCTTCGATGATCGAACGCTGTTTTCATGACCTGGAGCGCTATATCCCCGATGTCCGCAACAAGGTGGATACGATCGAGTCGGCCACGCCCCGGACCTTCCACCGTTACACCCTGCATACCAAGGGGAGTTCGTTCGGCACCAAGTTCGAGGGGCTCGATATCTCCCGTTCCCTGCACAAGGAGATCGACGGACTCTTCCATGTCGGCAGTGTCGGCATCATCATGAGCGGCTGGCTGGGGGCAATCAACTACGGGGTTATTGTCGCCAATGATGTCGATGGATATTTGCGGAGTTAGCTCCGGATGACCTGGACTGTAGGAGAGAAAAGAAGGTGAGGATGCATGCTCGAATTTGAAGGGAAAAAGGCAGTGGTCACCGGCGCGACCCGGGGCATCGGCAAGGCGATCAGCGAGGTGCTGCTGGCCAGGGGCGCAACCGTCATCGGCCTCTACGGCGGCAACCGAACGGCGGCGGAAACCTTTGCCGGGGAGTGCGCCCCTTATGGTGAACGTTTGCGGCTCAAACGGCTCGATGTCAGCGACTACCAGGCAGCGGCCGGTTTTTTTGCGGAACTGGAAGAAGAGTTCGAAACCCTGGACATGCTGGTCAACTGCGCCGGCATCCGCCGGGACGGGGTGCTGGCGATGATGAAGGAGGACGACTGGCGGCGGGTCTTGGATGTCAATCTCACCGGGGGGTACATTATGGCGAAGTTCGCGGTTCCCCTGATGATGAAGCAAAAGTTCGGCCGCATTGTTTTTATCACCTCGCCCATGGGGCATCTCGGCTTTCCGGGACAGAGCAACTATGCCGCTTCCAAGGCAGGTCAGATCGGCCTGATGAAATCGCTTTCCAAGGAAGTGGCCAAGCGGAAAATCACGGTCAACTGCGTGTCGCCCGGATTTATCGATACTGATTTTATCGGCGATCTGCCCGAGGCGCAGGTGAAGGAGTACAAAAAAATGGTGCCCACCGGCCGGTTCGGCACCCCGACTGAGGTGGCTGAGGCGGTCCTGTTTTTACTCGGCGACCGCGCCGCCTATATCAACGGCGCCGTGCTTGAGATCACGGGCGGCCTGTGAGCGTGTGATGGCGGACGAATTCATCCTGGCCCGTATTCCCCATCGCCCGCCCTTTCTCTGGCTCGACCGGGTGCTGGAAATCACCGGCGAGACGATCCGGGCGGAAAAACTGGTGCCGCATGATCTGGAACTCTTCCAGGGGCATTATCCCGGCTATCCCCTGATGCCCGGGGTCCTGCTCTGCGAGGCGGTTTTTCAGGCCGGGGCCTTGTTGATCGGCGAGGGAATACGCGGCGAAGAATCGGTAAACAGCGGGCGGGACGGGGCGGTACCGGTTCTGACCCGGATTCTGGGCGCGAAATTTAAAAGGGAAGTCCGGCCGGGCGATCTGCTCGAGATTTCGGCCACCCTGGTTGAGCGGATGGGGCCGGCCTGGCTGCTGAAAGGCAGTGTCCGGGTGGGCGGCAAAGTGGCGGTGCAGGTCGAGTTCGCCTGCGCCCGCAAGGGGGGTTGAGTGGATTTTCTCGGTCTTGAAGGCAAACGGATAATTGTTTTTGGTCTGGCCAACAAAAAATCGGTGGCCTGCAGCATCGGTCGGGTGCTGGTCGAGGCCGGGGCTTCGGTGATCCATGTGGTCAGGAGTGAGCAGCGGGCGGAAACGGCCGGCAAACTCTTTCCCGGCAGTCCGGTTTTTCTTTGCGATGTCGAAGAGGAAGACAATATCATCCGGGTCCGGGATGAGATCGCCGCCCGGATACCCGGGACCATTGATGGCATTGTCCACTCCATCGCCTTTGCCAACTACGCCGAAGGCATGCGGCCTTTTCACCAGACCCCGAAAAAGGATTTCCTCCAGGCCATGGATATCTCCTGTTTTTCTTTCATCAGTATTGCCAACCATTTTAAAGACCTGCTGGCACGGCAGGCCGCGCTGGTGACCATCTCGATCTCTTCCACCCGGATGGCGGCCGAGAATTACGGCTATATGGGCCCGGTCAAGGCTGCGCTCGAGAGCTCGCTCTGTTTTCTCGCCAAGAGTTTTTCCGCCTTTTCCGAGATTCGTTTCAATGCGGTCTGTCCCGGTCTGCTGAAAACCTCGGCCTCGGCCGGTATCCCCGGCTATGTCGAGAGCTATCTGTTTGCCGAACAGGCCACCCTGCGTAAAAAAGCCGTGCAGACCCGGGAAGCCGCCGATGTCGCCGCCTTCCTCCTTTCCCCTCGGTCCTCGGGGATGAACGGCCAATGCCTGGTGGTGGATGCCGGAATGGGCATGAATTATTTTGACGCCGGGATCGTCAATAAGGCGGTCGGTTGATATGATCCGAGCAACCTCGGGTCGCTTCACTTCAAAACGGGATTCTGACTGATGCAGTGGCCGCTGATTGCCCGTCTCTGGGAGATGGTCAAACACACCAAGGCAGTGTTTCTCTCGCCGGCAACTCCTTTGCCCGTCAAAATCGTTTTGGGCCTAGGGCTGCTCTATGCCCTGTCCCCCTATGATTTCATTCCCGAATGGGTGCCGGTTTTCGGGGTGATGGATGATCTGGCCCTGGCCACCCTGCTGATCGCCTGGGCCAACAGTTTTAAGATCCCCAAGTGAGTTTTTCCAGGGGTTGCGGCGGCACCGTATTGCTGCCGGCAGAGGCAAGGGAGTTCTGAGGGAATGAGCGGAGCCAGGATTTGACAATGCGCTACACCAATGTCTGTTTGCACGATTTCGGCTATCAACTGCCACCGGTTGTTCTCTCGTCAACCTCCATCGAGGAACGGTTGCAGCCCCTGTACGAACGGTTGAAACTGCCGGCCGGCCGGCTCGAATTGATGACCGGCATCCGGGCGCGCCGCTTATGGGAGCCGGGAACCCGGCCGAGCACCGGTGCGGCGGCGGCGGGAACCCTGGCCATAGCCAAGGCGGGGGTGCCAATCGCCGACCTGGGGGGTCTGTTGTTCACCTCGGTGAGCCGCGACATGATGGAGCCGGCGACTGCCTCGTTTGTCCACCGGACCCTGGGTCTGCCGCCCTCCTGCCTGCTTTTCGATATCTCCAATGCCTGCCTGGGCTTTCTTGACGGCATGATCATGCTCGCCAACATGCTCGAATTGGGACAGGTCAAGGCCGGGCTGCTGGTGGCCAGTGAAACCGCCGAGCATCTGATCGCATCCACCCTCACCCACCTCTTGACCGATTCCTCCCTGACCAGGAAGTCGATCAAACCCCTGTTCGCCTCCCTGACCATCGGTTCCGGGGCGGTTGCCCTGGTGATGACAAGCCGTGGCTACAAGGACAGCGGCCACTATCTGCGGGGCGGGGTTTGTCGGGCCAATACCGAGCATAACGATCTCTGCCAGGGTGGGCAGAATGCCGAGCAGGGAACCTTGATGTCCACTGATTCCGAACAACTCCTGGAAAAAGGAATTGAGACGGCCGCAGCCTGCTGGCAGGCCTTTGGCCGGGAACTTGATTGGCCCAAGGCCTCGATCGACCGGTTTTTCTGTCATCAGGTCGGCCGGGCCCATGCCCAGCTGCTGTTTGAGTCCCTGGAACTTGATCCGGCCAAAAATTTTGAAACCCTGTCGCTGCTCGGTAATGTCGGTTCGGTTTCCGCCCCCATCACCATGGCCATGGGCGTTGAACAATCGGCCCTGGTCTCCGGGCAGCGGGCCGCGATTCTGGGCATCGGCTCCGGGATCAACTCACTTATGCTGGGAATCGACTGGTGATGCCTAATCTTGCCGAATATCCGTTTCAGCCCCGTTTTCTCAAGGTCGACGGCCAGAGCCTGGCCTACCTGGACGAAGGCCAGGGACCAGTCGTGGTCATGGTGCACGGCAATCCCTCCTGGTCCTATCTCTACCGCAATCTGATCACTGCGCTCCGTGATGGGTACCGTTGCATCGTCCCCGATCATCTCGGCTGCGGCTTTTCCGACAAACCGGCGGCGTATCCCTACCGTTTGCGCAACCATGTCGAAAATCTGGAGCGCCTGCTGGAGGCTCTGGCCATCGACCGCTGCACTCTGGTCGTCCATGACTGGGGCGGCGCCATCGGCATGGGCTGGGCCGGCCGGCACCCCGAGCGGGTCGCCGGGGTGGTTGTGCTCAATACCGCGGCGTTCCCCTCTCCGCGGCTGCCCCTGCGCATCGCGGTCTGCCGCTGGCCGATTCTGGGCAGTCTGCTGGTCCGCGGTTTGAACGGTTTTGCCCGCGCCGCCACCGTCATGGCCGTGACCCGACCGATGCGCCCGGAAATCGCCCAGGGGTTTCTCGCACCGTACAACAGCTGGCGCAATCGGAACGCGGTCCACCGCTTTGTCGAGGATATTCCCATGGACTCGAGCCATCCTTCCTGGAAGACCCTGGTGGAAATCGAACAGTCGCTGCCGCATTTGCAGCATTGCCCTCTGCTGCTGTGCTGGGGCGGTCGGGATTTCTGCTTCAACGATGCGTTCTTTGAGGAATGGCAACAACGATTTCCCGCTGCGGAGGCTCATTATTTTGCGGATGCCGGCCATTATGTCCTTGAGGATGCCCTGACCGATATTTTGCCGCTGATCAAAGGCTTTCTCAAACGAACGGCCGGGTGAGGCATGGACGATTATAACATTGCCAACGCCCTGCGCCGGGTAGCCGCAACCTTGGGGAACAAAACCGCGCTTGTCGCCAGGGAGGGCCGTGAATGGCGCCAGTGGTCGTTTGCCGAGCTCCAGCGCAACGCGGAGGGTTTTGCCGCGGCCTTGCGGGCAAACGGGGTAGCGCAGGGCGACCGGGTGATGCTGATGGTGCGGCCTTCCCTGGAATTCATCTGTCTGACCTTTGCCCTTTTTCAGCTGGGGGCCGTAGTTATTCTCATAGATCCGGGCATGGGGTACAAAAACCTGCTGCGGTGCATCGGCTCGGTCCGACCGGATATCCTGGTCGGCATTCCGCGAGCGATCCTGTTCAGCCGGATTTTTCGTATGCCCTTTGCCACGGTGCGCAAGCGCATTTGCGTCGGCCGCTCTCTGTGGTGTCCTGGCAGCCGTATCGACCGGGAGTTGCGTTTCGAGTCGTTTTCGACCCCCCATCGGGCCAGGGAAACGGACCTTGCGGCGATTATTTTTACCACCGGCTCCACCGGCCCGCCCAAAGGCGTGGAGTATACCCACGGTATCTTTCACGCCCAGTTGGGGCTGATCCGCGATTATTACGGCATCGGGCCCGGCGATCGGGATCAGCCGGGCTTTCCGCTCTTCGGATTGTTCGCCACCGCGCTTGGTGCCATGGCGGTTCTTCCCGACATGGATCCGACCCGACCGGCCCAGGTCAATCCCAAGAAATTTGTCGATACCCTGCTTCGCTATCAGGTGACCTATTCGTTCGGTTCGCCGGCCATCTGGAATGTGGTCAGCCGCTACTGCCTGGAAAAGAACCTCATCCTGCCGGTGAAAAAGGTGCTGATGGCCGGGGCTCCGGTGTCGGGGGAACTGGTCGAGCGCGTCCGGCGCATTCTGCCCGCGGACGGCCAGATCTTTACCCCCTACGGAGCCACGGAGAGCCTGCCCATCGCCTCCATTGCAGGCGATGAGATCGTGGAGGAAACCTGGCCTCTGACCCGCACCGGCCATGGCGCCTGTGTCGGTCGTGCTTTGCCGGGCATAAGGATCCGCATCATTGCTCCAGAGGACGGGCCGGTCGCGACCTGGCAGGAGGTGCGGGAGCAGAAACAGGGCGAAATCGGCGAAATCGTTGTTCAGGGACCGGTGGTGACTCGGGCCTATGCCAATAATGATCGGGAGAACCAACAGGCTAAGATTGCCGATGGCACTGCTTTCTGGCACCGGATGGGCGACATGGGCTACCTTGACGATCAGCGACGGTTGTGGTTCTGCGGCCGCAAAGCGCATCGTGTCCAGAGCGAAAAAGGGATGATGTATACCATCTGCTGCGAGGCGATTTTTAATGAACATCCCCTGGTGCGGCGATCCGCGCTCATTGGCATCGACAGGTGCGGTCAAAAAAATCCGGTCATCGTGGTCGAACCGCAAGCATCGATCGCAGATCAGGACGGTTTCTTTGCCGGACTGCAGCAGCTGGCCAAGGCGAATTCACTAACGGAAAATATCGAATTGTTCCTGATTCATCCGCAATTTCCGGTGGATATTCGCCATAATGCTAAGATTTTCCGAGAGCAGCTGGCGGATTGGGCCTGTCGAAGGGTGCAACTGCCATCGGGGTGATAATCGTTGCGCTCCGTTCGGTCGGAACGGAAAGAGACGAGGGGCGCGACTAAAAGCGGGTGGCGCTGTGCGCTGTGAGCAGATTTTAAAGGGGCAGGGTACATGGAAAGGGTGCTGGTGACCGGTGGGGGTGGATTTATCGGGAAGGCTCTGGTTCGGGAGCTTGTCGAGCGGGGAGTCGACGTCTCCGTGGTCGGGCGCAACAGCTATCCGGAACTGGCGGCGCTGGGAGTCCATTGCCACAGAGGTGATATCCGCGATCTGGATTTTCTTGAGCGTGTCCTGGCGGGCCGGGATACGGTTTTCCATGTGGCCGCCAAGGCGGGCATCTGGGGCCCCCGGCAGGAATATTATTCAATCAACTTTACCGGTACCGCCAACGTCATTGCGGCCTGCCTGAAAAATAAGGTGCGGCGCCTTGTGTATACTTCGACGCCCTCAGTGGTTTTTAATGGTGTCGATCTCGAAGGGGTTGATGAAACCATGCCGTATGCGGTCAAGCCCCTGTGTCATTATGCCGCCAGCAAAATTCTGGCGGAAAAGGAGGTGTTGCGGGCGCATTGCAGTCAGCTGAACACGATTGCAATCAGGCCGCATCTCGTCTGGGGACCGGGTGATCATCATCTCGTGCCCCGATTATTGGAAAGGGGGAAAAGCAAGGCATTGAAAATCATCGGCACGGGAGAAAATCGGGTTGATATTGCCTATATCGATAATGTGGTTCATGCCCATATTCTCGCTGCGGATAACCTGAAATCCAGCGGCAGCGGGGCGGGCCAGGCCTTTTTCATAGCCCAGGAGGAGCCGGTCAATCTTTGGAAATGGATAAATGATCTGTTTGCCAGGATGCACATCCCGCCCGTCATCCGGAAAGTCCCCTTTTCCGTCGCTTATTTTGCGGGCTGGGCTCTGGAGAATTGGTACACCCTGCGGCAGTCACGGGAAGAACCGAAAATGACCCGATTCGTTGCCCAGCAACTGGCGAAATCCCATTGGTTCCATCATGAGAAGGCCAGAAAATTGCTTGGTTATCAACAACAGGTATCCACGGCTACAGGCATGGACAGATTGGTCGGTTGGCTTAAGACTTCCCGGGACGGAAAGCTGGAATGATGGGTGGCGGTTGTCCGAGATAAGGAAAATATTAAAGGAACTTTCCCTCATCTTTTTTAAAAAAAAATCAGTGAAGGCGCCTGTGCGTTGCTGATTTTCCACCCTTTGCCGGCAGCGGCAAGCATAACTGAAAAATCCTATAAGTTTTATTTAAAAAGATTTGACAGCAGGTCCATTTTTCAGTAGTTATCCGGAGCGGAAGATGAACCGTCATTCACTCGATTTGGCGGGTAATTGCCATATTATCTGTAATAAGGGGTAGTTAGTATGATTTCGATTGATATTACGATGGTAATGCATATTATCAACATGGTTGTATTGATGCTCGTTCTCAATGCAATTCTGTACAAACCTGTGCTCGGTATCTTAGAGAAAAGGACGCAGAAGATCGAATCCATGAACGGGGAAGTCGCGCAGTTCGAGCAGAATGCCCGTCAACGTCAGGAAGAGTTGAACGTTAAAATGCGGGAAGCCAGCAATAAGGCCAAAAAGGCGCTGGATGGGGCACGTGCACAGGCCCAGTCTGCCGGCGCTGAAAAAGTGGCGGTTATTCGCAAGGAATCGGATGGTGTAAAAGAAAAACAACTGGTTGATCTCAGGGCGCAAATTGAGATAGCCAGGAAGGAGCTTCAGGGCAATACCGCAGGTTTTGCCCAAGCAATTGCTGGAAAGATACTTGGAAGGAGTCTGGACGCATGAGAGTTTGCATCGCAACATTTTTTCGGCCGGTATTGCTGGCGATTCTGATGAGTACGCTGCTGACCGGCTTGGCTTTCGCCACTGAAACTCCGGTTGCCGCAACGCACCAGGAGGTAAAGGCTCAGTCGCATGCGGCACAAGCTGTGCCGGACAAGTCGGCGGTTACCGGGCACGAAGCTTCGGCCGCAGCCGGCCACGAGGCAACCAGTTCACTGGCACCGGCCAAATTAAAAGATTTGTTCTGGCGGGCGGTCAATTTTCTTGCTTTGATAGTGCTCCTTGTCAAGTTTTTGGCAAAACCGATTGGCACGGGTCTGGTTGGACGTCAGCAGCAGATCAAAGAGGAATTGGATGATCTGGCCATTCGCCGCGACGAGGCTGAAAAATCGTATAAGGAATTTGAAACCCGACTCGCCGGCATGGAAAAAGAAATGGAGCTGGTCGTGCAAAAGGCGATTGCTCAAGCGCAGAACGAAAAAGAGCGCATTCTTGCGGATGCAGAAAGGGCTGCGGAGGATATTAAACGGCAGGCTGAAGCAGCCGTGCAGGCGGAGTTGGAAGATGCCAAACGCCTCCTTCGTGAAGAGGTTGCTGAGCAGGCAACCGCAATGGCTGAGGAGTTGATCGTCAGGAATTTAACCCCGGCGGATCAGATTGCGATTACCGAACAGTATCTTGAAAGAGTGGGTGCGGTACAGTGAGACATACAATATTAGCCCGTCGATATGCTAAAGCGCTTTTTTCCTTGGGGAAAGAGCAGGGGAAAACTGAAGAGTACAGTGGAATGCTGGCCGGTATTGCAGCGCTGTACGATGAAAGCGTTGCAGGGTTGGGGGATGCGGTATCGAACCCGTTGTATCCGCTTGAAGTGCGACAGAAGGTGATGGCAAAAGTTGCGGAATCAGTTCAGGCTGATGCCATTATGACCAGTTTTCTCAACCTTTTGATCGAGAAAAAAAGAGCCGACATTTTACCCGACATCGCGCTTGAAATGCAGGTTATGGTGGACAAGGATCAGAACATCAGTCATGGTTCCATTGTGTCCGCCGTTGAGCTTGACAGTGCGCTTTTGGATAAAATTCAAGCCACATTGGAAAAGTTAACAGGTAATAGAGTCATACTTGAAACCCAGGTTGATCCGTCCATTATTGGCGGTATTATCGCTAAGGTAGGTGACTTGGTGCTGGACGGAAGTATTAAGACGCAACTTAATGGATTGATGGAATCTATCAAGGGGAGAGAATAGTCAATGCAGATCAAAGCCGAAGAAATTAGCCAGATCATCAAAGATCAAATCGCTGGCTATAAAAAAGATATCGACCTGAAGGAAACCGGAACTGTTCTTTCGGTTGGTGACGGTATTGCCCGTGTATATGGTGTTGAAAACTGTCAGGCCATGGAACTTCTTGAGTTCCCCGGGAATATTTTTGGACTGGCCCTCAATCTTGAAGAAGATAACGTAGGTTGCGCTGTCCTTGGAGATGTTCGCGATATCAAAGAAGGCGATATCGTCAAGCGAACCGGTAAAATAGCCATGGTGCCCGTCGGTCCGGAGATGGAAGGCCGGGTTGTTGACGGCATTGGCCAACCCATTGATGGCAAAGGGCCGATCAATGCCAAGGAATCTCGTAAAATGGAGGTCATTGCTCCTGGTGTTATCGCTCGAAAAGGTGTGCATGAGCCTTGTTATACGGGAGCGAAAGCGGTTGATGCCATGACTCCTGTCGGCCGAGGTCAGCGCGAGTTGATCATTGGCGACCGACAGATCGGAAAAACCGCACTCTGCGTTGATGCCATAATTGCCCAGAAAAATACCGATGTTCATTGCATCTATGTTGCCATTGGGCAGAAAAAATCAACGGTTGCTCTGGTCGTTGAGAATTTGCGCAAACACGGCGCCATGGAATATACCACCGTCGTTGCCGCCTGTGCTTCCGATCCAGCCCCTATGCAGTACGTATCCGCCTTTGCCGGCTGTGCAATGGGAGAATATTTCCGCGACAACGGTCAGCACGCTTTGATTATTTATGATGATCTTTCCAAGCAGGCCGTGTCCTATCGCGAACTCTCACTTTTATTGCGTCGTCCTCCGGGACGCGAGGCTTATCCCGGTGATATTTTCTTTAACCACTCCCGGTTGCTTGAGCGTGCGGCCAAAGTAAGTGATGCCCTCGGTGCCGGCTCCTTGACGGCATTGCCTATCATTGAAACCCAGGCTGGCGACGTTTCCGCCTTCATTCCAACCAACGTAATTTCAATCACCGATGGTCAGGTGTACCTTGAGCCCAGCCTCTTTTTTGCAGGCGTTCGTCCGGCTATTAACGTTGGACTTTCTGTTTCACGGGTTGGTGGTGCTGCCCAGGTAAAAGCGATGAAACAGGTTGCCGGAACGCTCCGCCTTGATCTTGCTCAGTATCGCGAACTTGCCGCTTTCGCGGGATTCGGTTCCGATCTTGACGCTGCAACCCAGGCTCAGTTAACACGGGGGGCACGGTTGGTGGAGATTCTGAAACAACCGCAATATCAGCCGTTGCCGATGGAGAAGCAGGTAACGATCATTTTTGCAGGGACCAAGGGATTCCTCGATAAATTTCCCATCAATACGCTCGCTGATTACGAAAATGAGCTCTATGGCTATATTGAGGCCAATGAGCCCGGTATCTTCGACGAACTCCGTGAGAAAAAAGCTATTTCCTCCGAACTGGAAGAAAAAATGAAGAAGACACTGGCATCCTTTGGTGAAACCTTCAAGGCTACAAAGGGCCTGAATTAAGCAAAAGGATAGATTCTCATGCCTGGATTAAAGGATGTTAAAGATAAAATCAGCGGTGTAAAAAAGACTGCGCAGATAACCAAAGCCATGAATATGGTTGCTTCTGCGAAGTTACGCGGCGCACAGGAAAAAATGGTGTCCTTCCGTCCCTATGCCACTAAATTCGCAGAGGCGATGCGGGATCTTTCCGGTGGAATGGAAAGCAGCGACCTTCCTCTAATGGAGGTTCGGGAAGTCAAATCTGTGGAAATTGTTGTCGTGACTTCCGACCGCGGTCTCTGTGGTAGTTTTAATGCAAATATTATTAAATCTGCAGAAGCACTCAGGAAGCAGTACGAAGCTTCAGGGAAAAAGGTAACCTTTGTAACTGTGGGAAAAAAAGGAACGCAATCCTTAAAAAAAACCGGCAAATTGCGAGCCTCTTTTAACGATATCATGGGTGCTTTTCAAATGTTTAACGCCCGTGAAATCTCACAAAATATTACCGAGGCTTTTCTTAACGGGGAGAGCGATCAGGTCGATATAATTTACGGCAGATTTTATTCCGTTGCCATGCAAAAACCGGTGACAGAAGAATTGCTGCCGATAAAGCCTGTTGCTAGTGAAGCTGAAGGCAAACAAAATAAAAGTGAAATATCCGGATCGTATACTTATGAACCCGATCCCGGAGAAATCATGGAAGTTTTATTGCCCTTGTTTCTGAATGTACAGGTCTATCATGCCATGCTCGAGGTCGGCGCAAGTGAACATGCCGCTCGGATGACTGCAATGGATAATGCAACCACGGCCTGCAAGGATATGATTAAAGATCTTACGAGATTGTACAATAAAGCCCGTCAGGCTGCCGTCACCGGCGAATTGATGGACATCGTCGGTGGTGCCGAGGCACTTAAAGGATAAAACTATACCAGCGGGTATTAATAGGATAGAGGAGGCCATTTCAAATGAGTGAGGCACGTGTAGGAAAAATCATACAGGTTATTGGACCGGTTGTTGACGTTGAGTTTGAGCCGGGGAATCTTCCTGATATTATGAATGCATTATATATATCGAATCCCCAAATCAACGACGATGCCGATAACCTCGTCTGTGAAGTGGCGCAGCATCTCGGTGACAATGTCGTCAGAACAGTTGCCATGGATCAGACCGATGGGCTGGTTAGGGGAATGGCTGCACGGGATTCAGGAGAACCGATCACCATTCCTGTCGGTGCGCCGGCTCTTGGTCGGATCATGAATGTTGTCGGTCGTCCGGTTGATGGGTTGGGCCCCATTGTTTCTGAAAAGAAAATGTCAATCCACAGACCAGCGCCTTTGTTTACCGAGCAAGATACCGAGGTAAACGTTCTGGAAACCGGGATCAAAGTTATTGATTTACTGGTACCCTTTCCACGCGGCGGCAAGATGGGGCTTTTTGGAGGCGCCGGTTGCGGCAAAACCGTTATTATGATGGAAATGGTTAACAACATCGCCATGCAGCATGGCGGTATTTCCGTTTTCTGTGGTGTGGGTGAACGGACCCGCGAAGGAAACGATCTCTATAATGAGATGAAGGAATCAGGTGTTCTACCCAAAGCAGCGCTTGTTTATGGTCAGATGACCGAGCCTCCCGGAGCGCGTTCCCGTGTTGCCTTGACCGGTCTGACCGCAGCAGAGTACTTCCGCGATGAAGAAGGTCAGGATGTTCTTTTCTTTGTCGATAATATTTTCCGCTTTACTCAGGCTGGTTCCGAGGTATCCGCCCTTCTTGGACGTATCCCTTCCGCCGTTGGTTATCAACCCACTCTGGCGACGGACTTAGGCGCACTCCAAGAGCGCATTACCTCAACCACCAAAGGTTCAATCACCGCGGTTCAATGTGTGTATGTTCCCGCCGATGACCTCACTGACCCGGCTCCAGCAACGACCTTTGCCCACTTGGACGGAACGGTTGTTCTTTCACGGCAAATAGCTGAGCTCGGAATTTATCCCGCGGTTGACCCCTTGGATTCCACCTCTCGTATTCTTGATCCCAATGTCGTTGGTCAAGAACATTATCTCACAGCGCGCGGTGTTCAGGTTTCTCTGCAAAAATATAAAGAATTGCAGGACATCATCGCTATTCTCGGCATGGATGAACTTTCGGAGGAGGATCAGCTGACGGTTACTCGCGCTCGAAAAGTGCAGCGCTTTTTATCCCAGCCTTTTCATGTTGCCGAAGGCTTTACCGGATCTCCAGGTAAATACTGCAAAGTAGCTGATACTGTCCGGGGGTTCAAAGAAATTCTGGATGGCAAGCATGATGATCTCCCGGAATCTGCCTTTTATATGGTTGGTGGCATTGATGAAGCTGTTGAGAAAGCCGCTGCACAAAGAGCTAAAGCATAAATTCTATCACGCTTAAGCGAGGTAAGAGCAATGGCACAAATTCATCTGGAAGTTGTCACACCGACTGGTTCGGTGGTGAGTGAAGAAGTCGATATTGTCACCGCACCCGGTGTCGGTGGAGAATTCGGTGTGCTCGCCAATCATGCTCCATTTTTAAGCACGATCAAGACCGGTGCGTTGAGTTTCAAAAGAGACAAACTAACGAAATATCTGATGGTGAGCGGTGGATTTTCAGAGGTTTCTAATAATAAAATCACTTTTCTGGTTGAAAGTGCCGAATTTGGCAATGAGATTGATGTTGACCGTGCAATACGCGCAAAAGAACGGGCTGAAAAGCGGTTAATACAAGCACAGCAAGCCACCGAAAAGATAAACAGGGTACGCGCGGAAGCTTCTTTGCAACGCGCAATGGCAAGACTGAAAGTGGCTGAATTATCACGCCACTAAGTTAGACCTACTCAGCTCTTTTATCAGCCGCCTTATTTATAAGGCGGCTTTTTTTTTTAGAGTATACGGGTTTTAAATACTGCAAGACGAAGGAAGGACGACAAAGGGAAAAGAATTTGCAGAATAAAACGGGTGAAATGAAAGCAACTTTCCTGCCTGACTGAGTTGTAACTGTTCGGATTGAATAGACTGTAGCCTTTTAGGCTGTAGACACTATGCGCGTCTTTAGATCATATTGATCATGGGGAGAAATTTTAAATTTTTAACATTTCTTTTGATGCAAGCCAGGAGTTCGTATACAGTAGCTCAAATTACCAATGGCAGGTTGCGGTGAAGCACTAAAAGACTAAAGGCCTACAGATTATTCACCAGTAATACTAGAATTTTACAGCGGCAGTATGATGGTGATCAACATACGCTGCTATTCCGGAAGCAATCTGCTCAGCGACGTTATTCAGATACTGTTCGTCCTGCAATAATTTTGCTTCTTGCGGATTGGTTATAAACGAAATTTCTGCGAGAATGGCTGGCATTTCTGCTCCAATCAACACATAAAAGGGAGCTTGTTTAACCCCGAGGTCTCGGGGTTTATACTTCTGAGCCACCGTCGAGACGAGATTCGTCTGAACAAATTGAGCAAGTCGCGATGATTCGTCAATTTTAGAGTTTTTCATCAAATTGGTAAGAATATCCTGCAGTTCACTGATGTTGTGAGAGGATGTTGAATTTTCCATCGCTGCTACACGCATTGCATCGGCATTGGTTGCTAAGTTTAGAAAATAGGTTTCAATCCCGCCGATTGTCTTGTCCGGATGGGCATTGATATGGATTGAGATAAAAAGATCACTGTTCTGCGTGTTGGCAATGGCGATTCGTTCTTCAAGCGGAATATAAAAATCTTTTGTCCGCGTCAGTACAACTTCATAACGGTAGCTGGACTTAAGAATTTTAGCGATTTTCTTGGAAATTTTTAAGACTATATCTTTTTCTTTAAGATTGAACGCCATGGCGCCGGGGTCTTTGCCTCCATGCCCAGGGTCGATAACTATTTTGCGAACACCCAAGCCCAATTGCTGAGCTAATGAAATTTTTCCATGGCTAAGAGCTTTTCGGGGCAAATCGAATTTTGGGCTTCGCTTCTTCTGATCCTCAAGGCTTACTACCGGTTTTTCTAAGTGGTCCAAAACCCCAGGGGATGATTTTTTTGGGGAGGGTTCGAGAAGTTGCCGCGGAGCGCCGGGTATGTTTTTCTTGGTCAATTCTGCCCCGCTTGGCGGCATGCGGTCATAAACATCAACGATAACTCTGAACGGGTCACTCAGACTGAAGACTTTGTACTCGGTGAGGGATTCAATATCGAGTACGACACGCACCGTATCATTGTTCAATTGATCTGATCTAATCTGTTTCAAGAGAACATCTTTTATCGGGACAGGGGTTGAAAATTTCGGAAGGATAGCACTTTGGGCCAGGTCCACATAGAGCCTCCGCGGTTGATCCCCATCTTTTTGCAAAATACCGGACGTAAAATGGATCGGTGAGGATGCCTGGATAACAATCCGCGTGTAGTCGGTGGACGCCCAATATTTAACAGCCGCAATATTGGCAAGATTGGTCGAGACCGGTCGGGCGACGAGGTCAACGCTCGAAGGCGCAGGCCGTTGTTCCTTTTGTTCTTGAATTCGCGCTAACGCCTTCTCGTAATGATCACTTTTAGGGTACACTTCTACGATTTTTTGATACAAAACCGTGGCCTGTTGCTCTTTCTCTTTTTCGACTAGAAGACCTTCCGCCGCACCGAACAGGGCGTCATCCGCCAATGAATGTCCAGGATAAAGGGTGGCAACCATGTTGAAATGCTCAATGGCATTGTCTAAATCGAGAGGGATTTTGAAATGATCATACATCCGACGATTCATCTTAGCTATCATGTACAGGCTGGGTGGGCCGAGGATATCTTTTTTTTGAGCAAGATAAATCTTTCGAAAATACTTTATACCGCTGAGCCATTTTTCTCGATCTTTTCTCCATTGAGCATCTTTTTCGAGATGGAAAAAATAGTCGCTTGCAGATTTGTACTGCTGCTCAAACGATTTGTTGTCCAATAAATCAGGTGTTGGGAATGGGGAAGCTGCAATTGCATTCACTGTAAAAAAATACAGAAGTCCTGCCATGCCAGCCAGGAGCAGCACTAACCACCTGTACAGGATGGAGATGCGCCATGATATCGGTGAAGTCGATGCGAGCATAATGACAGAGAAAACGTACAAAATGAATCAGCCAACCATATTAGAAATGAGATACGAATAAATTAAGAAACCGCAAAAAAGTGCCGTTCTTGTTGGTCACTATACCGTATTCGAGTCAATAGGTAAAAGAAATTGTACTTCTTTGGTTATTTACGATCCGAATTTATAAAAAATCCCAGTTTAGCAGGGATTGGAAGGATTCAAAAATTTTAACCTTGGTGGGCTCTGTCGGTGAAAAATGAAGATTGAGACCTGCTCGTTGTGCGCAGTCCGCGAAACTGGTTAAGACTTTACGGTGCCTGCTAGATGTATTGCTTGGTATAGGATATCGAGTGCTTGCTTCGGGGTTATCTCATCAAGATCGATACTGGTGAGCAGCGTTGTCAGGGGATCGGAAGGAGGTGCGAAAAGGGGGAGTTGGCGAGGTGATTGTTTGGTGATTTTTTTCCCGGCAGCGATTTTCGGTTGTCCCTGCAGATTAAATTCTCCCAGCTCGATATTCTTGAGGATTTCATAAGCGCGGGCAATAACATGATCCGGGACACCTGCAAGGGACGCCACCTGAATGCCGTAACTGCGATTGGTTGCTCCTCGTACCAGTTTGTGGAGGAAAATGATGGATTCGTTCCATTCCTTTACCGCTATCGAGTAATTTTGGATTTTATCACTGGTCGCGGCTAGATCGGTAAGTTCGTGGTAATGCGTGGCAAAGAGTGTTTTTATCCCGATCTCATTTTTCTGGGCAAGCTCCTCGGCGACAGCCCAGGCAATGGCAAGCCCATCGTAGGTTGAAGTTCCCCGTCCGATTTCATCGAGAATGACAAGGCTGTTTTCAGTGGCATTGTTGAGAATATTGGCGGTTTCATTCATTTCCACCATAAAGGTCGACTGACCCCGTCGTAAATCGTCCATGGCCCCTACTCTGGTGAAGATGCGATCAACCATGCAGACATCTGCGGATTCGGCCGGAACGAAACTGCCGATGTGCGCCATGAGGACAATGAGTGCTGTCTGGCGCAGAACAGTGGATTTCCCCGCCATATTGGGTCCGGTAATAATGAGCAGCTCATCGGTATGTTGATCCAGGTGGGTATCATTGGGAACGAACCTTCCGGGTTCCAGCGCTCGCTCGATGACGGGATGTCTGCCTTCCTTGATGGTGATACTCTTTGCGGTGTTGAGCTGCGGCCTGCAGTAGCGATATCGGGTAGCTGTTTCAGCGTAACAGGCGAGAACATCGATTCGGGCGAGCAGGTTTGCAGTCTCCAGGAGGCGCTGATTTTGCTCGACCAGTTTTTCCCGGATTTCGAGAAAGAGCGCGTACTCCAACTCCAATTGTCGTTCCTGGGCAGTCGCGATGGAATTTTCCAACTCCTTCAGGTCAGGGGTAATAAAACGTTCGGCATTGACCAGAGTTTGTTTGCGGATGAAATACTCGGGAACCTCAATGGATTGACTGCGACTTATTTCAAAAAAATAGCCGAACACTTTGTTGTAACCGACTTTTAGCTTGGCGATGCCCGATCGTTCCCGCTCCTTGCTTTCCAACTCGAGGATCATTTTTCTTCCGTCCCGGAGGAGAAGAAGGAGACGGTCCAATTCAGCATTGAATCCTTCCCGGATCAGTTTTCCTTCTCGCAGGGTGAGCGGCGGGTCTTCACGAATCGATTTGTCAATGAGGGCATGCAGGTCGGCTAAGACATCGAATCTTGCTGTTAGCTTTCGTAATGGCAGAGAAGAGCAATCCGTCAGCATTTGCTGTAATGCCGGCAATTGGGCAAGCGAGGTTTTGATAGCACTCATGTCCCTGGCGTTGCCGTGACCCAGGACCAGGCGACTGCATAACCGTTCGATGTCGTAGACCGAATCGAGCAGTGTCCGGATGTTTTTTCTGACTTCGGTTTTGTTGATCAGCTCTTCGACACAGTCAAGTCGAGCCTGAATGCGCTCTTGATCCTGCAAGGGGAAAAGCAACCATCTTCGCAATAAACGCGCGCCCATGGGCGTGGCGGTAAGATCGAGCACCGCTAAAAGGGAGCCCTGTCGTTGCCCGCCGATGAGGGTTTCGGTCAGTTCGAGGTTGCGCCGGGAAGCGTCATCTATGATCAGAGAGCCGTGATGATTTAAAGGGGTGATGCGTTTGATATGGGCAAGGCTGGTCCTTTGCGTCTCCTGCAGGTAAAGCAGCAGAGCCCCAGCGGCATTGATCGCCGTTGAGTAGGCTTCGCAGCCGAACCCGGCCAGGCTGGTGGTGTGAAAATGCTCGGTCAGAGTCGTTTTGGCGGTCACCGTCTCAAAGTGGAAATCAGGACGGGCGGTGAGGCAGAGGCCGCCAAGCTGAGTGGTGAGGAGACCGGTCAATGCGGAAAAATGTTCCAGGTCCGCTTGCGGCAGGAGTAGTTCCGCCGGTCGCAGCCGAGTGAACTCATCGATCAGAGGCGAGGGATCCTGCGCAGGAAATGTCACTTCGCTGATCTGAAAACGCCCGGTTGAAATGTCAAGAAAGGCGAGGCCCGCATGATGTTCCTTGCCTGATTTCCGATTGATGAAGAGGGCGCAGACATAACAATCCGCCTTTGCATCGAGCAACTGGTCATCGGTGGTGACTCCGGGAGAAACCACCCGGATAACCTCTCGCTTAACGATACCTTTGGCTTCTTTGGGGTCCTCGGTTTGTTCACAAATGGCGACGCGGTACCCCGCCTTGACCATTTTACCGAGATATCCCGTTATTGCATGAAAGGGGACACCGCACATCGGGATTTTATTGACATCGTCCTTATGGCTTCGGGAGGTTAGGGTGATGCCAAGTACTTTTGCGGCAATAACGGCATCGTCAAAGAACATTTCATAAAAATCGCCCATGCGGTAGAAGAGAATGGCGCCGGGGTGCTGCTCCTTGATTTCCAGGTACTGCTGGAGCATGGGGGTTATTTTCAGTGGAGTGCTCATGGGACCGAAGGGATATGGAGGTTAAGGAAATCCGGGAGCAAGAGGTCGAAGGTCTGTTCGATATGCTGGGGTATGGTTCTGATTTCTGCGCAGACGGTCATGAAATTGTGATCGCCTTCCCAGCGGGGAACGAGATGGAAGTGCAGATGATCGGTGATTCCGGCCCCGGCAGTTATTCCCAGGTTGAGACCGATATTGATCCCATGGGGATGGAGTCGGCGGCGGAGAATGGTGCAGCAGGCAGAAAGCATCTCCATGAGTCGTAGATTTTCGTCGCTGCCGAGTTCGGTGGGGTCACTGAGATGACGACGGGGAGCCAGCAGCAGATGGCCATTGGTGTAAGGAAATCGGTTGAGGAGAACAACGGTCAGGTTATCGCGAAAGAGCAGCAAATGCGCCTTGTCGGCGATTTCTTCCCCCGGAGGTTCAAAAAGGCAGCCGGAAATTTTGGGAGCTGAGCCCAAGACATGCTCCATCCGCCAAGGCGTCCAGAGCGATTTCATGGCGCCTGGGGTATTTCAAAAAGACGGGCGCGGAGTTCATCGCCGGCTTCGAGGAGTGCGAAGGTGCCGGGAGCGCCGTAGCGGCCGGTCGCTTGGAAACTGCCGGGATTGAGGAAGAGAACCTTCCCCTGGTAATGGCAGACCGGTCTGTGGGTATGGCCATAGATTATACAGTCAGCCTCGGGAAAGAGGTTCCAGAGCGCATTTTCAATATCGGGCCCGAGCTGTGCGCCATGGGTGAGGCCGATAGTGAACTGGCCAAGGGTGAACAGGAGTCGTTCCGGGTGACACATTTGGACATTGCCATCGCACATATTGCCATGAACAGCGTAGACAGGTTTGCCATGGAAGGCCTCCAATACTGACAGATTGGTAAGATCGCCGGCATGGATGATGACATCGCAGGCCTGAAAGCACTGTTTGACTTGCTTCTTAAAACGGCTGTCTAGTCGGATCAGGTGCGTGTCTGCAAGCACCCCCGCTCTGATTAACATGCATTGCCCAGTTGGTTATGATTGATAGCTGGGCTGCAATCTATAAAAATTGTCCGGCGAAAACAAGGGAAGAGAGTGCTATCGGCGTATAATTTTGTGCAACCTGCAGGAAGCTGTTGCAAAAGTCAGGGGTTTAACGTAACATGCTCCCCTTCAAATTTACCAATAAATAAAGAGTTAAGGACGAATCTATGTATACAGCTTCTGATTTGCGGAAAGGGTTGAAAATTCAGATCGATGGCGAACCGTATATTGTCACTGAATTCGATTTTTCAAAACCGGGGAAAGGCCAGGCCCTGTATCGGACCAAGATGCGCAATATGATCACCGGCATCCAATTTACCCAGACCTACCGTTCCAACGACAAATTCGAACGCCCTAATTTGGAAGAACGGAATATGCAGTTCCTGTATGTGCAGGATGGTGAATACCACTTCATGGACACTGTCTCTTTTGAGCAGATTTTTTTAACCAAAGAGCAGCTGGGCGATAATCTCAATTTCCTGATCGACAATATGGAAGTGCAGGTGTTGTTTTTTGGCGAGCGCCCCATTGACATCACTCTGCCCACCTTTGTCAATCTGGAAGTCACGGTTGCCGATCCCTGGGCCAAGGGAGACACTTCCGGTTCGGATACAAAACCGGTGACCGTGCAGACCGGTTTTCAGCTCCAGGTCCCCCCTTTTGTTGAGCAGGGAGATCGGATCCAGATCGATACCCGGACAGGGACCTATATCACCCGGGTCAAAGAATAAGGAGTATGTTAACGCCCCAGGGCCTGCAGCAGCGGTCGGATCTGCTGCAGGCAGTCCGGTCGTTTTTTATCGAACGCGCCTATATCGAAGTCGATACTCCCCTCCGGCTTCCGGTATTGCTTCCCGAATCAAACCTCGTCCCTTTTACCAGTGAAAACTGGTTTCTGCAGACATCCCCCGAGCAGTGCATGAAAAGGCTGCTGGCAAGGGGATGCACCCAAATTTTCCAGATTTGTCACTGCTTTCGCAAAGAGGAATCAGGGCGGATACATCAGCCGGAATTCGCTATGCTGGAATGGTACCACCGTGGTTGGAATTATGTTGATTTGATGCAGGAATGCGAGGCATTGCTGTCCACCCTGGGGCAACGTTTTCCCCGGATGCCGGGCCTTGATCCCGAGGGGATGCTCTGTCGGGGGGAGAGCCGGGTCTCCCTGACTCCTCCCTGGGATCGCTTGACCGTGGCCGATGCCTTTTGGCAGTATGCCGGGGTCGAAGTCGATGAGGCGCTGAAGAGCGAAACCTTTGACGAGGTCTTGGTCACAGCGGTTGAGCCGAATCTTGGACGGGAACGGCCGGTCTTCCTCTACGATTATCCGATCGAGCTCGGCTCGCTTGCCCGTCGTAATCCGAATAATCCGCGAGTAGCGGAACGTTTTGAATTGTATGTCGCCGGGCTGGAATTGGCTAATGGTTTTTCTGAATTGATTGATCCGCAGGAGCAGCGTTTCAGGTTTTCCCTGGAAATTGAAAGGCTGCGAGCAATGGGCCAGAACGCAGCCATGCCGGAAAAGTTTCTTGTCGATCTGGCATCGGTCGGGGAAACAGCGGGGATTGCCCTTGGGCTGGACAGGCTGTTCATGCTGTTCATGGGGGGCGACAGCGTTGCGGCAGCCATGCCGTTTATTTTTGAGGAATTGTAACGGACTCGTTTGTCTTTTCTTTTTTTATCCTATACCATACATCAGTATGAAAAACCTGATGCCTCTCCCGGAACGCTGATCAATTCTCTGCTGGGCAGCAACAGGGCTGTGAGCCGACCGCCATACACGGCTCCGGTGTCAATGCCCATTCTGTTCGATGTCATCAGGGGATCTTCAAAGACGGTGTGACCAAAGACAACGGGTTTGCCAAAATCATGCGTGCTGCGGATGAATTGCTCCCTCGCCCACAAACACCATTGTGATGTCTGCTGGCTGAGATGACGACCGGGCTGGAGTCCGGCATGGACGTAAATAGCGTGGTGGTCTTCCCATAACAGCGGCAGATTCTGGAGAAAGGAGAGATGCGCAGGGGGAAGGAGCCTGGCTATCTCGTCACGATCTGCCGAGGGAGAAAGGCCGTAACTCGCAAGGGTCTGCCGGCCGCCAACCTGAAGGAAAAGCGAATTGTCCCGGCCCGTCAGGTGCTGCAGGAAGAGGAAATCGTGATTACCCATAAGGGCAATCACTCGCCCGTGTGTTTTCTGCAACGACAGGACCGTTGCTATAACCTCTTTGGAGTGAAGCCCCCGGTCAACATAGTCACCCAGAAAGACAAGCGTATCCGCTCGGTGCAAAACCTTTTGCAGCAGCAGGGTAAGTGAGGTGTGACATCCATGGATGTCCCCGATCACACAGGTGGTTGAATCTTTGGTATGCATGGTTGATTAAGAATAAATTTAATATCGAATTCATTGGGTTATGGATAGTAAACAGCGTCAACTGATTAAAAAGTATGTGGATCTTGTGATCAACAGGTGGTGGCTCATTGCGGTCTGTCTGCTGGTCGCCGTCACCCTGGGATTAGTTTATTATTTGTCTCTTCCCAAAATATACCAGAGTACTTCCCTCCTCAGCTACGAACAACAGCAGATCAATCCCGCGAAGATGGATCCTGAACAGGGTAGAAACAGGTTGCAGGAATCCTTGGCGACCTTGAAAGAACTGGTCACTAGCCGCAACAGTCTCGAAAAGGTCATTACCCAATTTTCTCTCTACGAGAAAGAAAGAAAACGGTTGCCGATCGAGGATGTTATCGAGGTCATGCGCGAGAAAATTGAGATTAAGCCAGCGAGTAAGGGCGATATTTTCAGTGTTTCCTTTCAAGGGCTTGATCCGCAAAAGGTCATGAAGGTCACCAATGCCCTGGCCTCGCTTTTCATCGAGGAGAATCTCAAGTATCGGGAAGAGCGGGCAACGGAGACCTCCAAATATACCCAGGACGAATTGGCCATGTCCAAAAAAGTGCTCGATGAGAAAGAATTGCTCATGCGGGACTATAAACTGAAGAATTACAACGAAATGCCGGAGCAGCGGGAAAGCAACCTCGCTCGGCTCAAAGCGCTCAACGACCGCAATCAAGGGATACAGAATTCCATTCAGGAGCTTGAACGGACCAAGGTCATGGCCCAGGAACAGGCAGCATGGCAGCAACGCTTAACCTCTGCACGCGCCATCAGTGAACCAGCAGTTGCAGGTTCTGGGAATTCATCGTCCCGACAACCTGAAACCGAGACTGACCGTCTGCAGCGCCTGCGTGGATATCTGAGCGAACTGCTGGTGAAATATACGGATAAGCATCCCGAAGTGCGGCGGACCAAACAGTTGATCGAACAACTGGAGGGGCAGGTCGGCAAAGCCCAGCCCCCAAGCGGGAAGGCGACAACTCCAGCTGCAAGCAGGTCCCACCTTACGGAAAGCTTGGAAAATCAGCGACTGCAATTGCAGCTCAAGGGAATTGAATCAAATATCAAGCAGTTGCGTGACGATCAGGCCCTTATTCCCGCCGAGATAGCCAAATACCAGCGCTGGATTGAGGCAGCCCCGGTACGGGAAGCGGAATGGAAAACCCTGACCCGTGACTATGAAGAATTAAGGCGTAATTACGACCAGCTAGTCGCTCGTAACCTTCAGGCGCAATCCGCGGAAAATTTGGAACGCAATCAAAAAGGCAGCAAATTTAAAGTCGTCGATTCCGCACGCCTCCCTGAGAAGCCGTTCAAGCCGAATTTCCTGAAAATACTTCTCGTAGCGATCGTCGCAGGGCTGGCGTTGAGTGTCGGCTCTATTCTGGTCCTGGATTTCATGGACACCTCGTTCAAGGATGTTCAAGAAATAGAAGATTATATCGGCGTGCCAGTGGTCTGCGCCATCACCTATATCGAAAAGGACACCGAAACCCGTAAGGCGCGATTCCTGTTCCTGTTGAACGTTGCCCTGATTTCTGCCTATGGTGCGGTTTTGCTTGCGGTCATTGCCTTTTTGTGGCTCAAGGGCCGGATTATCGTCTGAGGCCAAGACCTGTTTGTTTTTCGGTAAAAATTATTTGCTATGTATACAAAATATTACGGTCTAGCCAAAAAGCCTTTTGCGCTCACTCCTGATCCCACTTCAGTGTTTATGAGTGAAACCCATCAGGAGGGCTTGGCGATTCTCAAATATGGGATTCTCAGCAAGAAGTGCTTTCTGGTGTTAACCGCGGATGTTGGATCGGGTAAGACGACCCTGTTGAAGGCCCTGGTCAACGCCCTTGATCAGGATGTGCACCTTTGTCTGCTCAACAATCCTATTTTGTCTCGCGACGAGTTTTTTTCCTATATTGCTAAAAAACTTGGGCTGACCTGGGACGGCAATAAGGCGATGTTCTTGATCGAATTCGGGTTGTTGCTCAAACAGTGCTATGAAAAAGGAGAACAGGTTTTATTGATTATCGACGAAGCCCATGTTTTACCTGTGGACCTGCTTGAGGAGATACGCCTGCTGTCCAACATGGAAGAAAAGGGCCAGGATGTCTTGTCCATCTTTCTTGTGGGGCAACCGGAATTGAATGAACGGATGAGTGATGATCGTCTCCTGCCCCTGCGGCAGCGCATTGGTATCCGGTTTCATCTCAACCGGTTTGACCTGGAGGAAACCCGGCAATATATCCTCTTCCGGCTGCGCAAAGCAGGGGCTCGTCACCTCAATATTTTCTCCGAGGGAGCCATCGCTGCGATCCATAGGGCGAGCCTGGGGACTCCCAGGCTTATCAATATTATCGGCGATCACGCTTTGCTCACGGGTTTTGCGGAAAATAAGCCGGTTATAGGCGCGGAACTCATTGAGGAAAGTATTGAAGATCTGCATTTCCCCGGTGAGGATACTCCCCTCCCGGTGGCTGCCCCGGCAAAGTCGGTGGGCATAAATCGAATTCATTTTTTGGGTTTGGGAGTTGTCGGCTTTTTTTTGGTTCTTCTACTGCTGGAAATTTTGCCGGTGACCCGTGGCTTCTCGTTCATTGGGAAGATCTTGCCTGATTCTTGGTTGCAGTATTTGCATTTTTGATCGGTTTTTATTGGAGGGTGGTGTGGGAAAGGTATTTAAGGCCCTGAAGCTAGCAGATGAAACTGTGGGGTTGGAGCGGGATGAAACGGAGCGATATGCGCAGACTCCTGTGATTGCCCAGGAAAGAGAAACTGTTTCTCCGCCGCAGGACGATGTCGTCACAGAAAACCTGACGCGACCGGGACAGTGGGATGACCGACTTATTCAGGCAACGGCCACGATCGGGCCGGTGGCTGAAAGCATTCGTGCCCTGCGCACCCGTATCCTGCACCCTTCTGCCGGAAAAACGCCCCGGACTTTATTGGTCACCAGCGCCTCTCCGGGCGAGGGAAAAAGTTTTATCTGCGCAAACCTCGGCATCTCCCTTGCGCAGGGGGTCGACAACTATTGTCTCATGGTCGATTGCGACTTGCGCCGTCCCATGCAGCACACCCTTTTTGGGTTGAGCAATAAAGCGGGGTTAGCTGACTATCTTCAACACAAAAAGAAATTATCGGAATTGCTGGTGCCATCCGGGGTTGAAAAATTATCTATCCTGCAAGCAGGTCCCCGGTCCATCAACCCCGCGGAACTCCTGGGCTCCGTCTTCATGACCAGTCTGGTCGACGAGTTGGCCAAGCGGTATGATGATCGTATCGTCCTCCTCGACAGCCCACCCCTCCATGCCGCCAGCGAAACGGCTATTCTGGCCCAGCATGTCGATGGCGTGATCCTCGTGGTTCGCTACGGGGCATCGCGTCGGGAATATGTCAAAGCCTTGGTGGATGCCATTGGCCGGGATAAAATTATAGGCGTGGTCTTTAATGCTTACAAATCGAATATGCTCGATTCTAAAGTTTTTGGGTATTACGAGTACCAGCACAATTACTATTATAGTGAAAAATGAGCACCTGCTGCCTGCGGATAGCATCAGCATCGGAGCGCTGAGCCCTCTGGTGCGACGTTTCGTGGTGAAGGCGCCGGGAGATTTCTAGAAAATACGCCTGCCTTAGTTGCGGCACTGTATCCGGTTTCAGATGCAGCCGCCTCTCCATCCCTAACGTGGGAACAGCGTGGGAGATACATTTTTTCTTCGTTTCATTTTCCCTGTGGATATATTTCATCTTTACTGATATGGTTTTGCACTTTTTTCTCCATAGCTGGGTGTTCAATCCGCAATGGCCTACTGTTTTGTTCCACAAAAGAAACAAATACTCTGACCAGGAAGAGGACTTGTACAATGCTATCAGCCAGAAAACCGATGACAGGGAAGGAAGCGCTGGAATTACTATTTGCCGGAAATAAAAGGTTTCTTGACGGCAAGCTCGAGCATCCCAATCATTGTGAAGAGTCAAGAAAAGGACTCGTTTCCGGGCAGGACCCCATTGCCGTGGTTTTGACCTGTGCCGATTCACGCGTCCCTCCGGTCGATGTTTTTGATCAGGGGCTGGGCGATCTTTTCGTGGTCCGGGTCGCCGGCAATATCATAAGCGATCATATTCTCGGCAGTATTGAATATGCTGTATCCCATCTCCATACACCGCTAGTCATGGTAATGGGACATTCCTCCTGCGGCGCTGTCGGCGCTGTTGCCCAGGGGGTGAAACTGCATGGTCACATTGCCAGCTTGACTCCCTCAATTGACGCAGCCCTAAAAAAAGCGAAAGGCATGGAAGGGCATTGGCCCGACAATGCCGCCAAAGAACTGGCAAAAACCACGGCAAAAAAAATAGAGGAGTCCGAGCCGATTGTGGCGGATCTGGTTAAGGAAGGCCGGGTGCTCGTTGTGGCGACCTATTACGATCTCACCACCGGCGAGGTTTCCATGCTCAGTGAAGATGTCCTGTAACCCGGAATGTTCTTGAAGTCTCTTTCTCATTTTTTTTAACGCAAAGTACAACATCTCGCTTTAAGAGAGAAATTCTCCACAGGCACTTCCTTTGAGGCGTGATTTGGTGCATTCAATTTCCCGCCGTTGCTTCGATAATTCTCGCGTTAGCATGGCATGCCTGTTGATTTCAACAGGTTCGTTGTGCTATTCATGAAGAGTTGACTCATGGTTATTTCTAGTGTTGGCCTGCCGTTTTTATTTTTTGGCGCAAACGACACAGTATGATTTTTCCCCTCGAAACCGTTCTGCCAATCCTGGAGCGTGAAGTAAGTCGCTACCATGTTCCGATTGTCGACCTCATCGCCACTCAGACCAAAGATCCGTTTAAAGTGCTGGTGGCGACCATTCTTTCCGCACGAACCAGGGATGAGGTGACAGCCGCTGCGTCACAGCGGTTGTTTGCCCGTGCCGATAACGTTGAAGAACTTGCCCAGCTGACCGTGGATGAACTGGAAAAGATCATCTTTCCTGTGGGTTTTTTTCACAATAAAGCTAGATTTATCAGTAAGTTACCTTCGGTTCTCAACGAAAAGTTTGGGGGTTGTGTCCCCCGTGAAATCGAATCACTGCTCAAATTGCCGGGGGTAGGACGCAAGACAGCAAATCTCGTGGCTGCAGTGGCTTTCAATGAACCGGCGATCTGCGTAGACACACATGTTCACCGCATCATGAATATTTGGGGCTATGTGCAGACTGCAACCCCGTTGCAGACCGAGATGGCTCTTCGTCAAAAATTGCCCCGTCAATACTGGGCGCGTATCAATTCGATTCTGGTAGCCTTCGGCCAAGGAACATGCAGGCCGCAGCGACCACACTGTGACTGCTGCGTTATTGCAGGCTTATGTCCCAAGATAGGGGTGATACCACGTAAAATTAGCGGGATGACAATTATGCAGACGAGAGCGGCAAGGAAATTTGTTTCCTGGAATGTCAATGGGCTCAGGGCCGCGCTGAAAAATGGGTTTCTTGATGTGCTTCGGGATTTTGACGCCGATATTTTTGCTTTGCAAGAGATTAAAATCCAACCGGATCAGTTACCGGATGACCTTAAAAATATTCCCGACTACCTGGCCTTCTGGAATCCAGCCAGAAAAAAAGGATATGCGGGGACTGCAATTTTGAGCAAAATTGCTCCACTGCAGGTCATATACGGACTTGCTCGTCAGGAGTTTGATGATGAAGGGCGGGTGTTGACCCTTGAATTTTCCGATTTTTATTTCGTCAATATTTATTCCCCCAATGCCCAGCCCGAATTGAAGCGTTTAGCCTTTAAGCAGGATTTTAACCGGGCTTTGCTTGCCCACCTGAACCGCCTCCGTATGAATAAGTCTGTGGTATTATGCGGAGATTTAAATGTTGCGCATAAGGAAATTGATCTGGCGAATCCGAAAGCGAATGTCAATAATCCCGGTTTTTCGGAACAGGAACGTGTCTGGATGGATGAAATTACCGCGGCCGGATACATTGACACCTTCAGGAAATTCAATCAGTCGCCAGCTCAGTACACTTGGTGGAGTTATCGCTTCAATGCCCGTGCAAAGAATATCGGCTGGAGAATCGATTATTTTCTTGTCGATCCCGCCAGTGGCGATCGGGTGCTTGAAGCCGCCATTCATGCCGAGGTGACCGGTTCCGATCATTGTCCGGTAAGTGTCATTTTTCAATAATGGCAGGAAAGATATGAAATTATACCGTATTATTGTTGCCGATGATCACAGCCTTATCAGGCAGGGGCTCAAAAGTATTATCATGCAGGACCGGTCGCTGCAGATTGTTGGCGAGGCCGGTAATGGTCTCGAACTGCTCAATCTTCTGCGGCAAGAGGCGACGGATATGGTCATTCTCGACATTGCCATGCCGCAACTGAACGGTATTGAAGCGGTGGGGAAAATTCGGAAATCATTTCCAGCAATCGCCATTCTGGTCCTGACCATGCATGCCAATAGTCAGTACTTCTATCAAGCCATCACTGCCGGTGCTCATGGTTATCTGATGAAAGATGATTCCGAGGCCGAACTGCTCATCGCAATTAAGAAAATTAAGGATGGAAAATCATATATCTCACCGCAAATGTCCTCGGGTATGACCGATGAAGTGATGACTGCCTTCCGTGATCAGGGGAAAATTCCCTTTATTGTTCTCAGTGAACGAGAAAAACAGGTGCTCAAACTAGTGGTTCAGGGAGGATCCAGTAGAAAGATCGCAACGTTGTTGGAGTTAAGTCCTCGTACTATCGATCATCATCGGGCAAATCTGTTAAAAAAATTTAAAATGAAAAATACCATCGATCTGGTGAACCATGTGGTACGTAATGCCGCGGTTATTCTTGATGAATAGAAATTTTTTTCTATTCTTGGAGGAGGAGAGATGTCGTTTAACTTCTTTATTTTGTTAAATATATTTGATGTTACTAGGTGGGTTTACCTAGCAGGTACTAGGTAAGTTCCACAATTGTTTTTTCCCCCTTCCTGCGTTTTACTGCAGCTTCTTTTAAAAGGAGCTGCCAGGTAACCCTGATGCAGCCTGGTTGTGATCATCAACAGGAGTGAGGGGGACGTCATGAATAAAAACGATCTTATTGAGTCTATAGCCCATTCGGCGCAAATTACCAAAATCGCAGCACAACGCGGGCTTGACGGACTCTTGTCCACTTTGTCATCTGCCATGAAGGATGGCCGGCGGGTAACGCTGCTCGGCTTCGGCAGTTTTTTCGTTGTTGATCGCGCTCCCAGGACCGGCAGAAATCTCAAAACCGGAGAACCCGTACTGATTCCCCGGCGTCGGGTAGTCAAGTTCCGCCCAGCAAAGGATCTTTCAGTGAAAATTCAGTAAACTCTCAGGATCGAGCCAACCCCCTGTTATCTGTTGTAAAAACTGTGTTATCCGGCGAAGGGAGGTTTTGCCGCTGCTGCTTTTCGCGCGAACCACAGCGCTGCTCCCGAGCCTATCATTAACAGGCAGAGTATTTGCCCCATCGAAAACATAAGGAAGACAAGTCCGACCTGCGGGTCCGGTTCACGAACAAACTCAACGAGAAATCTGAAAAAACCATAGAGGATGAGAAAAAGGGCCAGCATTGATCCGTGCGGCCAAAGGGGAGCGCTCGGCTGCTGCCAGGGCTTTGCTTTCAGTGTCCAGAGAACAATAAACAGGACAAGACCCTCAAGCGTTGCTTCGTAAAGTTGTGAAGGGTGCCGGGGGAGAGGACCGCCGTCGGGAAACACCATGGCCCATGGTACATTAGTGATCCTGCCATACAGTTCGCCATTGATAAAGTTGCCCAGACGACCGAAGAAGAGGCCAACTGGAACGGTGACGGCAAAGAGATCAGCCGTTTTCCAGAAATCCAATCCATTTCGGCGGCAGTAAACGTATCCCGCCAGCAGTGCTCCCAGGCAGCCGCCATGGAAAGACATCCCACCTGACCAGATTGCCGGGATGTCCAGCGGGTGGGCGAAATAGTATGCGGGATTGTAGAAAAAAACATATCCAAGGCGCCCGCCGAAAATAACGCCAAGGATCAATGCAAGGTTCAGGTCGTCGATCTGCCGCAATATCCGGTCCCATCCGAATTTCTTTGCCTGCCGGATCACCAGCAGGTAGGCGGAGCTGAAACCAATGACATACATGAGCCCATACCAGCGTATCTGGAGTGGGCCAAGAGAAAAAAGGATAGGGTTGATGGTCGGATACTCAAGCATGATAAGTTCGCGCTGGTTTTAAAGAAGCCCAAGTCGTTTCAGGTGCACCTGAAGGACGGACAACGCTGCGGGTGTCACACCCGAAATTCGGGATGCCTGTCCCAGGGAGCGGGGTTGGACTTTGGTCAATTTCTCGACAACCTCGTTGGACAGGCCGGGCAAGCCTTTGTAACTCATCTCCGGCGGCAGTTCTATGCGTTCCAGTTTTTTGAATCGTTCAATTTGTTCTTCTTGCCGTTTAATATAACCGGCGTATTTAATTTGCAGTTCAATCTCGTCGTGAAAAGCAAGGGCCTCCTCGGGAAAGGGAAGGGCCATCTCGATTGCTTTGGCTATGTCGATGAGATGCGGTATTCTGATTTCGGGCCTTCTGAGCATCTCCGCAAGGGTCATGGCCTGGCTGATAGGAGTGGAGTTGCGCTCTACAAGGTAGGCATTGACCGCTGGCAGCGGCTTGATCCGTATTTCGTGCAAAAGACGGAGAGCTTCTGTCATGCAATGTTCTTTCTTTTTAAAATCAGCCCAGGCCTGTTCATCCACCAGGCCGATGCGATAACCGATTTCCCTGAGCCTGAGATCGGCATTGTCTTCACGAAGCAGCAGGCGATATTCGGCCCTGGAGGTAAAGAGACGGTAGGGTTCTTTTGTTCCCAGAGTCACAAGATCGTCAATCAATACGCCGAGATACGCCTGTGCGCGATCAAGAATGAGCGGTGCTGCTCCGCGGACATACTGGACGCTGTTGATCGCAGCCATCAGTCCCTGGCCAGCGGCCTCCTCGTAACCGGAGGTACCGTTGATCTGTCCTGCGAGGAAAAGTCCTCTGATTTTTTTGGTTTCGAGTGAAGGCTTGAGTTCCAAAGGATCGACATAATCGTATTCAATCGCATATCCTGGTCGGATAATTCGTGCCTTTTCCAGGCCGGGAATGGAATGGACCATGTCGATTTGGGTGGCCAGCGGCAGGCTGGTGGGGATGCCGTTCGGATAGACCTCAATGGTATCGAGCCCTTCAGGTTCAAGGAAAACCTGATGCCGGATTTTCTCGGGAAAACGCATGACCTTATCCTCGATCGACGGACAATATCTGGCGCCTATCCCTTGTATGATGCCGGCGTACATTGGTGATTGATCTATGGACTTTCGGATGATTTCGTGAGTACGTTCGTTTGTATAGGTGATGTAACAGGGGCGTTGATCCAGGGCAGGTTCACCCTTTGAAGAGAAGGAAAAAAGTGCGGGCGGTTCATCGGTGTACTGGGCTTCCAGTTGGGAGTAGTCGATGGTGTTGCCATCCAAGCGAGGTGTCGTCCCGGTTTTCATGCGGCCTACGGCAAAACCAGAGGCCGAAAACCACTGAGCAAGTTTGGTCGAGGGGGAATCCCCCAACCGGCCGGCCGGGAAATTTTTCAAGCCGATATGGATCAGGCCGTTGAGAAAGGTGCCGGTTGCGACCACAATCGCACTGACCCGTATTTGTTCATCCAACGAGGTGCGCAGGCCGACGACTTTACCGTTTTCGACCAGAATTTCATCGACTACGACTTGACGAATCGCCAGGTTTTTCTGATTTTCCAGGGTGTGCTTCATCCGAAGCCGGTACAGCAACCGGTCCGCCTGCGCCCGTGAGGATCGAACAGCTGGTCCTTTGCTGGTGTTAAGCCTGCGAAACTGGATACCGGTCGCATCGATATTCTTTGCCATTTCGCCGCCAAGCGCATCAATTTCTTTCACCAGGTGTCCCTTGGCCAGACCGCCGATGGCGGGATTGCAGGACATCGCGCCGATCGTGTCGGCGTTGATAATGCAGACGAGGGTGCGGCATCCCATGCGAGCGGCAGCCAGGGCTGCTTCGCAGCCCGCGTGTCCAGCGCCTATTACGGCAATGTCAAAATCGGTCATAGTGGTTTACGGTGGCGCACAAGCGCACAGGCAGAGAATGGGAGAGTTGCAATATTCACGGAGTTGCAGGCAGCAGGAATTTTAAAGAAAGAGTATAGAGGTATCCGGTCATATTTGCAACTATCATGGGAAAGCGTGATTGTGAGAATGGAGTTCTGTTGGCAGGGACTTGGTCGATGATCAGCGTATTTTTAATCAGTTACCCCGCAGGGCCGATCGATTGGTCCCATGAATGAATATATCGACTATGCACAGGGGCAACCATCGCTGTTGAATGATGTGCTGGAATGGTTACACTGATGGAGTAGATTGGTTTCAGCGGTCAAATCACGAAATGTCCAGTATCTGGCAAAGGTGTCGGGGTGAAGAGACCTTGCGTTCCCGGCCCTCTTCCTCCACCACGATCGACCTCTCTTTTCGGTGTTTGAGAAACTTTGTAAAGCATTGGTGTATGCCGCTTTAGACCTTTTTGGCAATGACGGCTGGCCGCCCCATTATGCCCATCAGTTCGCCCTTGGATTGCCACGGCTGGCTTGTTGTGTTGTGGCCTGCTGCCAGCGTGGATTTCTGTCCAAAGTTTGGAGACGTTGTTGCATGCTTTTCCTTGGTCAGGGTGAATTGATTTGACAGATTTGGTTCACTATGATTAAAATAGTAACTTTTGAAAAGTGAATTGACGATTTGGGGCCGTTTCTGTCTTGGGGATAGCCCCGACTGACTGCTATTTTCCTTTCAACTCGTAACATCGAGAGTGTGCGGAAAACTGTCAAGCCATGGAGCTCGCTCCATTTATACACATCTATTAAACAGGCAATACTAAATCAAGGAATCATGTTATGAGCAAAAGAACTTTCCAGCCGAGTAATATCAAACGCGCCCGCACCCATGGGTTTCTCGTCCGTATGAAAACCCGTGCCGGTCAGGCTGTTATCAAGAGAAGAAGAGCGAAAGGGCGCAAGCAATTAGCTGTCTGCGTTAGTTGAGCCGTTTCATTCTTCCTAAAAAGCACCTGCTCAAAACAACCAGGGAGTTTCAGCGCGTTTATCGACTTGGTCAGAGACTCCGAGGGAACAATTTTGTCATGATTTTCCTGCCGAATGAAGAAAGTTATAATCGGTTGGGAATCAGTGTGCATAGAAAAACCGGTAATGCTGTTCGACGCAACAGGATCAAACGATTGATACGCGAATCGTTTCGTCTCAACCGTGATCAGTTGCCACCATCCTGCGATATTGTCTTTACTGTCCGGCCCGGATTCGCCATAAACAGTCTGGTCGATATGCAAGCCGATGTGATCCGGATAGTCGGCGCTTCAGAACAGGCGGGAGACAACAACCTTGAGCGATAACCCTGCGGAATCCTTAACCGGTAGAGTTTGTAGATGGACATCATGGCTGAAACTACCGAAGATATGCGTGGTCAGAATATTCAAGGGCTATCAGTATTTTATTTCCCCACTTTTTCCACCTGCCTGCCGTTTCGTTCCTTCGTGCTCCCAGTATGCAATTGAAGCCGTTGAAAAATACGGTGCAATTCGCGGAATTTCGCTTGCTTTGTGGCGGATATTGCGCTGTCACCCTTTTTCACGGGGCGGGTATGACCCGGTAAAATGATAGCGCCTTGCACGTAAACGGTCTTATCCTGTCAACACCGCTGCGGTAGCAGAGGTTTCTAAAGGTACTTATCATGGATTTATACAGAGCCTTTCTGGCCATTGTTCTTTCGTTTCTTATTCTGGTCGGCTACCAGTATTTTTTCGTAAAACCAGTTCCGCAACAACCTCCGGCAGCAGTTCAGTCCCAACAGGCGACTGACTCCACAGGCAAACAGGCAACGCCTGCGCCAGCCCTTACCACTGCTGCCAGCAAATCCCCGGTGCCAGCTTCTCTTGACCCTAATGCCAAAGATATCACTGTCGATACACCTCTTTATACTGCGGTGATCAACGAGCAGGGAGGCGGATTCAAAAGTTTTGTCCTCAAACAGTATCGAACCCACATGGAGAAAGACTCCGGTCCAATGCAACTTGTCATGGGGGAGGAACCAGCTGACTGGCCAGTGCTTTTTTCCCTCGATAATGGTGCGGCCGCTCTCTTGCCTCCCTCTTACAAGGCTGACAAGGCTGGTATCTCCCTGACCGCCCAGCATGATACCTCCAAGCTGGTCATGACCGCCTCGCTGGCCGACGGCATCAGGATTATCCGCACCCTGACATTCCATGGCGACAGTTATTTGATTGGAATTGAGTATAAAGTGGAAAATACCACTGATAAGCCGATACAGATCCTCCCGGCCTTATCCCTGGTCAACGAACCTTTTGGCAGAAGTGAAGCCAGTAAGTATTTGTTTGCAGGGCCGGCGGCCTATGTAAACGGCGCACTGGTGGAAACCAAGACGAAAAAATTAGCCGAAGGGCCGGTTATTCTCCAGGGGAAAGTAAGCTGGACCGGGTTTGTTGATAACTATTTCATGACCTCAGTTGTTCCGGTAAACGACAAAGCCCGGACCGTGACTATTCAAGGGTCGGAGCAGCGTGTGCATACCGTGATTTCGGAAGGGCTGCAGACTCTTCCTGAGCATGGTTCTCAGGCATTCGATTATAAAATGTATTTTGGGCCTAAAAAATTACAGATTTTACAGGCTTCAGGCGATGAGCTGGCCAAGGCTGTGGATTTCGGCTGGTTTGATGTGCTGGCCAAGCCCATGCTCTGGCTCCTCAATTTTTTCCATCAGTACAGCGGTAATTACGGTCTCGCCATTATCTTTGTTACCATATTAATAAAACTTGTTTTCTGGCCCATCACCCAAAAGGGTATGAAGTCGATGAAAAACATGCAGAAACTGCAGCCGAAAATTGCAAAATTGCGCGAGAAGTATAAAGCGGATCCGGCAAAGATGAACCAGGAGATGATGACTTTGTACAAGACCTACAAGGTCAATCCGGTGGGCGGTTGCTTGCCGATGCTGATTCAAATCCCTTTCTTCTTTGCCTTGTACCAAGTGCTGATGGCAGCCATCGAACTGCGACATGCGCCTTTCATGCTCTGGATCAACGATCTCTCCGCTCCGGATCGGCTCTGGATAGGCGTGGATATCCCTTACTTGCATGGCATCCCTATTTTAACGCTGTTGATGGGGGTATCCATGTACTTACAGCAGAAGATGACTCCCACCACTGCCGATCCGACGCAAGCACGCATCATGCAATTTCTCCCTGTTATTTTTACATTCATGTTCATTAATTTTGCATCAGGTTTGGTACTTTACTGGTTTGTCAATAATCTGCTTTCCATTCTTCAGCAGCAGCTTATCAATCGGCAGAGTAAAGCCTGAACCTCTGACGCAGGAAGGTTTGTCATGGCGAAAGGAAAAGATTTTTACGGCACAGATATATCTGAAGTTATAGAACAAGCATGCAAGGATCTCGGTGCTTCACGAGAGGATCTCGATATCGAGGTCCTGGAGACGGGATCCGCCGGTATTTTTGGCCTTTGTAAGAAAAAGGCGCATATCCGGGTGCAACGAAAAATTATCGGGTCCGTCGTGCAACCTACAGCATCCAACCTCTCTTCCAGCCAACCGGTGGAAAAATACATCGTCGAATCCAGCGCTTCTTCCGCTTCCAAGGTTGACGAGGAGTTGAGCGGGGTTGCACTATCGGAGGGTTTGGCTGTTTCAATCGTGAAGAGCAGCGAAAAAGGCGACTCCGTTGACGATGAGCAAGAAATCGAACCCGAGGAATTCGAAGAAGAAACGCCGCTTGAACCTCCATCCGCGGAAAACCTAGCTGCTATTCAGGCGGATTTGCACCAATTGTTAACTTTGATGGGGCTGCCATCCGAAGTCCAGGTTGTTTTTGAACAAAATACCGTACAGTGTAATATTTCTGGGAGGCACGAAGCCCATATCGTCGGGGCCGAAGGAAGGACCCTTGACAGCTTGCAGTACCTGTTACGTAAGATGGTTTCCCGCCACCTGCCTGATAGAATCATGCTAGCCTTGAATGCAGGCGATTTTCGCGAGAGACGGACGGAAGAATTGAAGGTGCGCGCTGTTGAGTTGGCTGCCCAGGTCAAGGAAGATGGCAAGACTCAAGCGATTGCGGCCCTCAATCCTTCCGAGCGCCGGGTTGTTCATATGGCTCTACAGGAAGACAAAGAGGTGCGAAGTCGTTCCGTGGGTGAGGGCTTGTTCAAGAAAGTGTTGATCTATAAGCCTGGAAAAAATCGTCGTCCCGTTTCGAGAAAACGGCGAGGAGGTCAAGGTGGCCGTCCGCCCGGCGACTGATACTATTGCTGCAATCGCCACTGCGCCTGGGGTCGGGGGGATCGGTATCATCCGGATATCAGGTCCGGAGGCACTCCCTCTCCTCCGCAAGCTTTTTGTTCCTCGCAGACCGCGCACTCATTTTTTGAGCCATAAACTGTATTACGGCATGGTGACAACTGCCGACGGTCAGGTTTTGGATGAGGCATTGGCGGTTTATATGTGCGCTCCTCATACCTATACCCGTGAAGATATTGTTGAACTTCATTGCCACGGGTCCTTCCTCGTTCTTCAGGAAATCCTTCGCAATATTTTTGAACTCGGGGCTCGCCCCGCCGAAAACGGTGAATTCACCAAACGGGCATTCCTCGCCGGTCGGATCGATCTGACTCAAGCTGAGGCGGTGCTTGATCTGTTGCAGGCGCAAACTGATAAAAGTGCCCGACTTGCTGTTCATCAGTTACGGGGTGAACTTTTTACTATTGTGGAAGGCATTCGTAAGGAGCTGGTCGCAATCCTGGCGCTTCTTGAAGTCGCCATTGACTTCCCCGATGACGATGTTGAAATATTTAACAGCTCCCAAGTAGCGGGACAATTACGATTGGCGATCATTACTCCCCTGGAACGGCTGATAACTATGTCCGAGCAGGGTAAAATCATCAGAGAGGGGATCAAAGTCGTTATCACCGGACAACCGAATGTCGGTAAATCGAGCCTGTTGAATGCACTTTTGCAGGAGGAACGAGCCTTGGTGAATCCTCTTCCGGGAACGACACGGGATACAATTGAGGAACAGATTGCCATCCGCGGCATACCGGTTCACCTTATTGATACCGCTGGAATCCGAATGCATGAGAATCCGGTGGAGGCCATGGGGATCGAACGGGCGAGGCAAAAACTGGGTGAGGCTGATTTGGTGCTCTTTCTTGTGGACGCACTCGCGGGGATAAATGATTGTGATCGTGAACTGTATCTGAGTGTCCGGGATAGGAATCGCCTGATCGTCATCAATAAGCGTGATCTTGTCACCGACGAACAGCTCAATATTGTCCAGAGGGAGTTTTCTCGGGAAAAAATCGTCACGATATCGGCCAAGAACCACCAGGGGCTTGATGAACTCCAGAATGCCATCTATCAAGCCATTATTGATGATAAGGGTGGAATTTGCGAGCAGATGACCTGTGCACCCAATACCCGGCATCGTTCCATTTTGAATAAGACGCTTATCGCTTGCCTCAACCTCGAACAGGCGATACTCTCAGGCGTACCGGTTGATTTACTGGCAGTGGAAATTCAGTCCGCTCTTGATTGTTTCGGTGATATTACGGGGGTAACGACACCCGACGATGTTCTTGATATCGTGTTTAGCCAGTTCTGTATCGGTAAATAGTTTATATCGCTTCTTGCTCGGCGATAGGGCATAACGTCACGGGAATATCTGCTCCGTGCCTTCCCATGCCTTTAGGGAACACGCTCGCCGTTGGTCGTCGATTTATCGAGAGAGGTGATGATGCGGATGCACGATATCTCTTCTCAGGTATTGAAGAGAATCGAAATGAGAATAAAAACAACAGAGGCCGGTGTAAGGCGACCTATATGATTTTGATCATAACATTGCGATTTCTCATGCTTAAATAAGAGTATAAAATCGAAATGTTATGATCGTATTGACGTGATATTGCCGAGGCGGAAGGTTTATCTTTATTTTCCGTAACTGTCGGCAAAGAGTTGAGCAATGGCAATTATGCCATCATCGCTGAGATATCGGGTTCCCGAACCTACAAAGGTGCTGTAGCAGATCTTTGGGGCATCTTCTTTCCAGATCCCATCTTTCCAGGTGAACCATTGGGTACGGGTCTGGTCATAGACATGCAGGGGTCGGTTGAATAATTTTGCCAGTTCCACCGCCCAACCTGTGCCACCCTTGACCGAGTTATCTTCCAGAATGGAGCCGACGACAAAAACCTGGTGTCCTTTGTTAACCATGTGAAAGATTGTTTGCAGTACCCTACGAATTTTTTCGGTTTCATAGTAGGTCCGGTTCATCATTCTGGAAGCGAGCTCCATGCTGATATCCCCCCGTTGCAACTCCTCCTCGCTCAGCATAACCGTATTGCGATCGCGGTTGAGACGATGATTCTCAAAAGTAAAAATCACCTCATTGACACCGTATTTCTCGGCATTCTCGCCAAAAACAGATTCTGCTCCTTTCAGGCCGCCGTGGTACAGTGTGCAGTCATTTGCATTCATAATCAACTCACCTTGGTTTTTTCGTTAAAAGATTGAAAAGGCTGTTGTAATACAGCCGAAGACACTGTTCGAGCTGACAGCACACGCAAGAGCAGCTATTTTGTTGCTTTGAAGAATACCCTGCGGGGAGCGGGATATCCTTCTATAGTAAACGCAGGGTTGTGCTTGTCAATAAAATCTTCGTAGGATTCAAAGGTCATCCAGGCTGTCCGCCGTTGCTCCTCGCCGCTCATGGCGTGATCGCAAAAGAGCTGTACTGCATGGAATCCTGTTCGCGCTATCCAGTTGTGCAGGCAGGCGGCAGTTGGGACAAACCAGGTGCCGGGAACCTTGGCATAGGTCTGTTCCGGAAAGAAAGCGACCGGCTCTGTACCCGGAATGGCCTGAGATTCTATAATCAACACACCTCCAGGTTTCAGCGCACTGCGGAGATCACGCAGGGCTTCTATCGGTGATGGCCGATGGTAGAGAATACCGAGGCAGAAAATCACGTCAAAGCATTCGGGAAAGAGATTGAGATGCTCTATGCCCAGTAACTCGGTCTGGAGCCGGGTTTGTCCGGCAAAGGAGTTCAACGTCTTGAATGTATAGTAGTGCTGGACATACGGTTCAAAACCCAGAACAAATTCCGGCCGATAGTCAGCCATACGAAACATGTAATAGCCATTATTGCTGCCGATATCGGCGATGACCTTGCCGGAAAGCTCGGGTAATTCCGGAACAATGCGGTTCCATTTCCTTTCGCTTCGCCATTCGGCATCGATGTCGATTCCGAAAATTGAAAACGGTCCTTTCCGCCAGGGCATCAAACCGCGGAGAACTTGCTCCACTCGATAACGATCGTCGGGCTCAAGATCCTCAGCCGTGCCTATTCGCACAATATCACCGGAAAAGTCGCAGGATGAGGCCCGCAGGTGCTGTATGGACTGCAACGGGTTGCGGTAACGGAGAAATCCTTGTTTGTCCTGATTGATCCAGGCGGATTTTTCCTTGAACAAACTTCGGAGGGTGTCGAGATCGGCCCGGGGGAAACGTTGGAACAGATCCATGTTATTGTCGCTTCAGGGCAATAAGGGCGGTGAAGTTGAACCACTTAAAGAAGACTTCGATTTCAGTAAATCCCGCTTTCTGAAGCATTGCGATGTTTTCCTGAAGAGAAAAAGGGATGAGTACGTTTTCCAGGGCTTCACGCTTTGCGGCAATTTCGAGTTCTGAATACCCCTGTTGTTTTTTAAAGGAATGATAGATGTCAATAAAATCTCGATTGAGCCGGCTGGACGGCGAGATGGTTTTCTCGCTCAGGAAAAGCGCCCCCTCTTCGGGGAGTGCCTCATAAAGTCGTCCGACAAAGGCCTGACGGGTCATGGGGCGAAGAAATTGCAGGGTATAATTACAGATAATTCCTCTTGCTGCCGGCAGGGGGCAGGTGATGATATCGTCATGGCGAAACTGAAGAACCGCGGTTTTGCCGAACATGGCACTTTTTCTGCGAGCCTTGTCCAGCATGGCCGGGGCGTTATCTATCCCGATATAATGAAGATTCATTGCGGGCAATCGTCTTGCCAACTCCAACAGTGTGGTACCTGTGGCGCAGCCCAAGTCATAGAGGGTCGATCCCGCAGGCAGTCTGCGGGCGAGTAACTTCGCCATCCCATCGATCACCGTGTGATAGTATGGTATGGATCGATTGAGCATATCATCGAATACTTCCGCCACCCGATCGTTGAAAGAAAAATCCTCCCCGACTGTGCCGGTGGAATAAAGGGTGTCCTCAACGAGAGGGATGTTATGATCGTCTATGTTTACCATTTGACTTAACGCGTGTAAGTTGTTTTTTTGTCGAATGTTCGGGGTACAATCGCATCTCCTCTGCCTTTGCCTAATACTTTGGTCCCTGCTCGGGACGCCCAAAAAATATAGTGGGCAGCATCGCGGATCTTTTTCAGCGAGTTCGGTATAGACCGCAGGCGTACGGGTGGGAAAATAGGTGCTGAAGGTCGGCTTTCAGCACGGGAAGGCCGTGCTTGTCGGCTCTGGGGGCACCCGGATCTGCGATGCTTATTTATACCCCTGTGGATTAGCCGACTGCCAGCGCCAAGTGTCTTGACACATCTCATGGATGGTATACCGGGCCTTCCATCCGAGCTCTTTCAAGGCGAGTGTCGGGTCGGCAAAACACTGGGCGATATCTCCGGATCGGCGCTCGACAATACGATACGGGATCTGCTTGCCACAGGCCAGGGCAAAGGCCTTGACCATGTCGAGGACGGAATATCCCTGTCCGGTACCCAGGTTGTAGGTAACTACTCCAGGCTTTGTCTTGAGCTTTTCCAGTGCGCGGAGATGGCCGATGGCCAGGTCAACGACATGGATGTAGTCGCGTACCCCGGTACCGTCGGCTGTGGGGTAATCGTTGCCGAAGACCGAGAGTTCCTGCAATTTTCCTATCGCCACCTGTGCGATGTAAGGGACGAGGTTGTTGGGAATCCCGTTGGGATCCTCGCCGATCCGGCCGCTTTTATGGGCGCCGACCGGATTGAAATAGCGCAGGAGCGCAACATTCCACTGTGGATCGGCCCGGTGCACATCGCTCAGAATCTGTTCAGTCATCAGTTTGGTTCGGCCATAGGGGTTGGTGCAGGAAACGGGAAAGGTCTCGTTGATGGGCACGGAAGCCGGATCGCCATAGACCGTGGCCGAAGATGAGAAGACGATATTTTTTATTCCCCGGTCCTGCATGACTTGACAAAGATTCAAGGCGGAAGAGAGATTGTTTTCATAATAACGGAGCGGGTGTTGAACGGATTCGCCGACCGCTTTCAGCCCGGCAAAATGGATGACTGCCTGCGCCTCCGGGGTTTGCGCGAAAACATCCTGCAGGCCGTTTTTATCAAGCAGGTCTACCTCGAAAAAGGTGATTGACTTGTTGGTCAGGACTTCAACCCGTCTGATCGATTCCCGGCTTGAATTGACGAGATTGTCGATTACGGTGACCTGATAACCGGCGTTCAGCAGTTCCAGGCAGGTGTGGCTGCCAATGTATCCGGCACCGCCGGTGACGATGACATGCATGTTCGCGTCTCCTCTTTGGCTATGATCGCTTCATTTCATGCGCGTAAACCTGATCGACTTACAAGCATAATTCTGATATGTTTTACCTGCGATAAAGGTGTTTGTCTTGCAAAAAGAAAAAAGAGTGTTGAGTGCACGCTCTCCGGAAAAACACCGGACATTGCACCCCCCCGAGAGCGCTTGTTTGTAGAAGTTTCATTCTGGCAATAAGCGGTTTGCGGTGGCACAGTTTCAATAACCATGAAATGGAGGTGGAGATATGCCCTACGTAAGTATTCGTGTTGCGGGAAAGTTGACCAAAAAGCAGAAAGAGAAGATCGCTCAGGGGGTCACTGATGTGATTGCCGAGGCGGCGGGTAAGCCGAAAGAATCGATTCTCATTTTTATCGACGAGGAGATTAGGGAAAATATCGCCAAAGGCGGAGTGTTGCTCGAGGACATGTAACCCAATGGATCAGAAGGTGGCTCGTCGTCTGGAAGAACTTCGGGAGCAGTTGCGATTTCATGCCCATCGTTATTATGTGCTGGATGATCCGATCATTGCAGACGGCGAGTATGATGCCTTGTTTCAAGAACTTCTTGCACTTGAAGCCCAGCATCCCGAGCTGGTTTCAGCGGATTCACCGAGTCACCGTGTCGGCGGTGTGCCCTTACAGGCATTTGCAACCGTGGAGCATGCCTATCCCATGCTCAGTCTTGACAATATTTTTTCTTTTGCAGAGTTCTCTTCCTTTACGGAAAAATTGCAAAGGTTTCTCAAGACCGACCAACCCCTTCGTTTTATAACCGAACCGAAAGTTGACGGGTTGGCGGTGGAACTGGTGTACCGGCAGGGTGTTTTGCAGGTCGGTTCTACCCGTGGAGACGGTTTTGTCGGCGAAAATATCACGGCGCAATTGAAAACCGTGCAGGCCATTCCCCTGAGTCTTCTACAAAACCGTGCGGTTTCCATACCGGAAGAGTTGAATGTCAGAGGTGAGGTATTCCTGTCCAGGAAAGGTTTTTATCTGCTCAACCAACAGCGGCTCGAAGAGGGAGAAGCAGTTTTTGCCAATCCTCGCAATGCCGCGGCCGGTTCGCTTCGTCAGTTGGATCCGAGAATCACGGCCCGACGCCCCCTGTCTTTTTTCGTCTATGGCATGGGGAATACCTCGGTCAGTGCGGCTTCAGGCCAGGAGGAGGTCTTGCGTTTCCTCGCGCAACTTGGATTTCCGGTCAACCCTTTGATCAGATGTTGCGACTCCTTGCAGGAAGTGGAGGCCCAGTATCAGCGGATATTGGACTTACGGCACGACCTGGACTATGAGATCGACGGCATCGTGATCAAGGTCGATGATTTTGCGTTGCAGGAACGGCTGGGGTCCACAGCCAGAGCCCCGCGCTGGGCGATTGCATGGAAATTCCCAGCTATCCAGGCGACAACAGTGATAGAAGCCGTTGAATTTCAAGTGGGAAGGACCGGGGCCGTTACACCTGTCGCCATCCTGCAACCGGTCGAAGTCGAGGGCGTGGTGGTGAAGCGGGCGACCTTGCATAATCAAGACGAAATTACACGAAAGGACCTGCACCTCTATGATACGGTGCTGATCCAACGGGCCGGGGATGTTATTCCGGAGGTTGTCAAGGCTATCCCCGCCAAACGCAAGGGGATGGAGCCGCCGATCGTTTTTCCCCGTACTTGTCCGGAGTGCGATCAACCGTTGGTTCGCACCCAAGGAGAAGCGGTCATCCGGTGTGTCAATACCTACTGCCCGGCACAGCGCCTGCAGAAACTTATCTACTTTGCCGGGAAAAATGGGTTGGACCTGGAAGGCCTCGGCAAAAAAAATGTCGAGCAGCTCGTCCGTGAGGGGCTCATTCATGATATCCCCGATTTTTTTCGCCTGGATGCGGAAAAACTCATTGCACTCGAAGGCTGGGGCGAAAAATCCGCCCGCAATATCCTTGCGGCTATTGAAAAGCGAAAAACACTGCTGTTTTCCCAATTCCTCAGCGCTTTGGGGATTCGTCATGTGGGCGAGGTGACCGCCGGAGTGTTGGCGGAACATTTTGCCGATCTCGCCCAGCTTATGGCTGCTGATGAGGAAAAGCTGCTTCAGGTAGAAGGGATCGGAATACAGGTGGCAACCGCTCTCGTTGAATATTTTGCCGACCCCGCCACGCAGCGAATGATCGATCAACTTTATCGGGCGGGGCTCATTATTCAGCCCATGGAGATGAGGAAACAGCCTCTTACTGACCGGGTTTTTCTCTTTACCGGTACCCTGCACACCTTGTCGCGAGAAGAGGCCAAACAATTGGTGAAGGGGCAAGGTGGTCAGGTTGCCTCCAGTATCAGTCATCGGGTCACGGATGTTGTTGCAGGGGAAAAAGCGGGTGGAAAACAGAAAAAGGCGATTGAAATGGGCCTTGCCATTCTGTCGGAAGGCGATTTTTTAGATTTGATCTCAAGGAGCTCGTCGAGTTCGTCGTTATGAATCGAAAACGAATGCATGCAATTGTCCATGGCAAGGTGCAAGGAGTTGCCTTTCGAGAATATACAAGGCGGGAGGCCGAGCGACTTGGTCTCTCCGGTTGGGTCAGAAACCTTCCTGATGGGACGGTTGAGGTGATTTTCGAAGGATCGCAGGTTCAGGTAGAGACCCTTCTGGCCTGGCTTGCAACCGGTTCCCCTTTTTCTTTCGTGACCCGAGTCGAATCCAGTGAAGAGCCGCCGCTGGGAGAAGCCAGCCCATTTTTTATTAAATTTTCCTCTTGAATCAACTTATGAAAAAAGTCCATCTTCCCACAGGTGAGCCGGCAGGGCGCATAGTGTGCCAACAGTGCGGTAATAACTCAAATTTTGTCGAAATTGCTGAAAACGTTCTGGTTACGACCCACTATTCACAGAATAGCGATGGTTCTTTTACGTCTGAAGAGAATACAACCGAAATCTTGGGAGAGATAAAGTTTATCTGCGGTAAATGTGGCGAGGATATGACTCGTTTTCACGCTCATTTTCTGGAGATGTCTTTTTAAAGCGACCTGTTAGGTTTAAGGGATTGCGTTTCCGGCGTGATCAGGCTTGGGGAGAGAAGGAAAAAAAAGGCTGCCTTGAGGGCAGCCTTCTTTTTTTACACATGTGAGTAGAAAGGTGGATCAGACGCAACCGGTTGGTTTGGGCAGTCCAGCCATCTTACAGGCACCTTTACCAGGTCCTGAGGGAAACAATTCATAAATGCGTTTCAACGGGAAACCAGTGGTTTTGGAAAGGATACGTACCATCGGGGCAATACCGTTTTTCTTGTAGTACTCTTGCAAGGCGTCGATAACTTTCTGGTGCTCGTCGGTGATATCCACGATACCTTCAACACTCTTTACGTAATCAACCCAGTTTTCGTCCCATTCTTCTGCGCCTTTCAACAGGAAGCCGTCTTCGTCAACCTCGTAGCTTTTACCTTTGTGCTCAATGCTTGCCATGTGTTCCTCCTTGGCCAAAGTGTTTATTATGGATGAGTAATGAATTCCTTATCTAAAAAATCACCAGATACTTACTATAGGGGTGGGTGCTTTGTCAAGTAAACACCCTTATTTTTTTGGATGAGACAATAAGCCTACTTTGAAGTCAGGAATGCATTTTTCTCTGGTAACTTGCTGAGAAATTGAACATAATGCTCGCTTCGAATGAAGCGGCATGCTTTTAAAATCGTACAGAGGACAAGGTGTATCATGCTGAATATTTTAAGAAAAAATGCCCAGTCGATCGTTATTCAGGCGATTGTGGTGGTAATTGCCATTGTCTTTGTTTTCTGGGGAGTGGGTGCCAATCTCAAGAATGATTCAAACGCCCTTGCCGTTGTGAATGGTCGGGAGATTTCCTACCGTGACTTTCAGCAAAGTTATGAACGGGCGGTCGAAGCGTACAGACAACAGTTCGGCGGACAGATGCCGCAGGGATTTTTAGAAGGAATCGGTTTGAAAGAACAGATCCTCAACCAACTGATTCAGTCCGAACTGCTGAGACAGGGGGCTGAAAAAATGGGAGTGCTGATCAATAAGGAGGCCACCCAGCGAAAAATACAGGAGATGGAGGTCTTTAACCAGAACGGCCGGTTTGATATCGCCAGTTATAAAGCTGTGCTTGAGCGCAACCGATTATCCCCCTCCGCCTTTGAGGCCGGAATCCGAAACGATTTGCTCACTGACCGGGTGATTGGCGCCATCGGTTCTTTTTCCAGCATTTCCGCAAAGGAGGTGCAGAACTGGATCGATTATACTGATCAGGAGATCAAGCTCGCTTATGCTGCATTCAAGAGTGACGACTATGCATCCCAAGTTAAGATTACCGATGATGAGTTGGCGCAATGGTATGCTGGCGTGAAGCAGAATTATAAATCTTTGCCGCAATACAAACTGCAGTACCTTTTTTTCAACTATGACGATGAATTAAAGCAAGTAACGATTAGTGAGGATGCCGCCCGGAAATATTATGAGGAAAATGCCGGTAAATACAACACCCCTGAACAGCGACGGGCTCGCCATATTCTCTTTAGGGTAGCAACCGGTACTGGGTCGGAAGAGCGAAACGCAAAGAAAACCGAGGCGGAAAAGGTGTTGGTCCAGATTAAGAGCGGCGGGGATTTCGCTCAACTGGCCCGGCAATTTTCCGAAGATGCGACGAAAAGTAATGGCGGCGACTTAGGATTTTTCAGTCGGGGGAAAATGGTGCAGCCATTTGACGATACCGTGTTCTCCATGAAAAAAGGGGACGTCAGCGACGTGGTCGAGACTCCTTTCGGCTTCCATATTATAAAACTTGAAGAGATTGTGCCGGGCAAGACCCAATCCTTTGACGAAGTTGGAGGTGCCATCCGCAAAGATCTGGAGCAGCAAGGCGGAAAAGCGGCTACCTTCAAGAAGGCGTCAACCGCCTACGAAGATATCATCAGGGCAGGCAGTCTTGTTAAATATAGTGAAAAAAGTGGCTCCCCGGTGAAAAAGACGGAATTTTTCACACAGAATAATCCGCCCCAGGGCGGCGTGACAGATGATCCTTCTTTTTTGCAAGCTGCTTTCGCGCTTAGAAAAGGCGAGTTGAGTTCAATAGTCGAAACCGGCTCCGGATATGCCATCATCTTTGTCGATGATGCCAAGGAATCAGTAATACCGGAACTGGCCGATGTTCGTGACAGGGCCATAGCGGACTATAAAAAAATTAAGAGTGTCGACTTGGCCCGAGTTGCTGCGGAAGACATACTGAAAAAAGTGCACGAGAAACAGGAATGGCCAGTTGACCTGAAACGAAAGGAATCCGAATATTTGAAACGGACCGGAGCAACCGGCACCATCCCCGATCAGGTCCGGCAAACGGCTTTTACGCATGCCGGCAGTGCACTATTCCCGGAGAAACCAGTTGCTGTGGACACCACTTTTTATGTCTATCAAATCCTCGAATCCCGTCAGGGCAAGGTTATGATGGATGAAAACACCCGCAGGAATCTTGAACAGCAACTGCGGGCCGCCCGGAAGAATAAACTGATGGAGGACTGGCTTGGTCAATTGAGAACCGAAGCGAAAATTCGGACCAACACGAAGATGCTCCAGTGACATTAGAAAAATTCTTACCATTTTAACATCACGTGCGTTGGCGAATCGCGGATTTGTCCGGGTCGCCAGCTCCTTGAGATACTGGCATAAACGCTTTGTCATAGAAATCACTTCGTCAGACGCTGCTCCATCATGGTCTGCCCTGCCTTGTTATCCAGGGAAGCAGGCGAAATTACAAGGACAATACCATAATTTTGAAAGAATTATCTTCTCCTCGTACGCCGAAACCTTCGGCTGCCGCTGCCCCGGAAACCTGTGATCTTCTTGCCATCTCCGCCCTTCCTCCGGCTGAACAATTATTGCTGCAGTTAATTTCTATTATTTACGAGCCTGTTTCTGTCGGTTTTCTTGCAAGGTGTCTGGCTTCCCTTGATCCTGTTTTGGTCGGAGATCGGCGGCCCGGAGGGGAAGAAACCGGCGAGATGGTTTCGCGTCTCCGGCGCAAAGGGTTTTTAAACGGGAAAAATCAATGTTCGGCGGTGCTGGCGGAGCTATTGACCCGTCAGGCAGCCCTCCTTGATCGCTTTTCGGTCCTGGCTTCCTTTGTCGAAAAGGCGGCTCCCGTCGACTACATGCATGGAAAATGGCCCACCCGGTGCTGGCGAGCCCTGCGGCAATTCCGCATAGGGGTTTACAGTCAGGATTTTGACAAGCTGGATGAGGCCATGGCCTTCATTGAAGGTGAATGCCATCAGTATCTTGAGACCGATCCGCCCGCGGTTCTCGTTGCTGCTCGTGCTTTTGACCCGCTGTGGTTCGGCGGACTCCCGGGTTCGCTCCAGTTTTTCCTTCTTGATCATGTGATGCGCTATTCCCTGGAAAGGCTGCAGCATTTTCCCGCCATTCTCGCCTACCTGGAGGATGAACAGGCGCTCACCGTACCAGTGGACGAGCGTGTCCCCTTTCATCGCCTGCTTGCCAGCTGCTATCTGCTGCAGGGACGCCTGCAAGATCTGCAGCGACTGCTGGAGCGCCATGGCGACTCCTTCCAGGGTTCAGGTTTTGCGGGTTCCGTGGCGTTTCTCGGAGGCGATACGGAACAGGGTCTACGTCTTTTTGCCGAAGACCTGAAGCAGTTGCAGCAGTATGCCGGCACCGAACCCTGTTTTTTTACTGGAATTACCGGATTATTCTGCGTTTTTGCCTTGCTCGCCAGGAATATGGAGGGGGATCGCGATCTTGTTCGTCAGGCTGTAGCCACTGTTCTGAAACGGTGTCACGGTTGTCCAGAGGAAATTCCCTTCCGCTTTCTTGATGCCGTTATCCGTTCGTCTGATGATGTGATGCCTGACATGCTGACGCTCACTGAGGATCTGGTTGCCGATGAACGGAGCCTGAGCTCCCTGGTGGCCATCCTGGCACTCTATTGGATAGGGGTGGAGATCCCTCCGGATTTTCAGGAGATTTTGCGGAAGCTTCATGGTCAGGCCCACAATAACGGCTATCTTTGGGTAGCCATGGAATCGGCCGAACTGCTGGCAACCCTTGACCCTGACCAGCATGAGATGAAAGAAGCGTCACAGGCCCTGGCGGCTCGGTTGAACTGCCGTTTTCTGACCCACATTATTGAGCCGCATGCTTCTTGGAAGCAGAGCCTGCAGAATCTCATCGAGGTGACGACCAGAATCAAGGAGCCTGCTCGATCGACGAGGCTCTGCTGGCTGGTTGAGTATGTTGACGGTACCCTGGAACTCATCCCGAAGGAGCAGAAAAAGGCAGCGGACGGTAACTGGACCAAAGGGCGGACCATCGCCTATAACCGCTTGCTCCTCACGAATGAGCTCGACTATCTGACCAATCAGGATCGGCTAATTTGTTCCGCCTTGTTTCAGGCTGATGAGGGGGGAGGGAAAAACGGAGGATATGTCTTTGATCCCGAAAAGGCCCTGCCTGCACTGATCGGTCACCCCCTGGTGTTTCTCCGGCGATCCCCGCAGACGCCGGTTGAAATTGTGGCCGGAGAACCGGAGCTTGTGGTCGAACGCAAAGGCGAGTCGCTCTTTATTCATTTTTCCCAGGATATTGGACAAGGGTCCATTTCGGTTTGGGCTGAGACGCCGACCCGCTTCCGAATTATTCTGATCAATGAAGAGCATAGGAAGGTTGCGGAAATCACCGGCCCTGATGGTTTGCATGTTCCCTTGGCCGCCAGCCGGCAGGTGCTTGATGTCATTGGCAACATCGCTTCCTTCATGACGGTGCACTCCGCTATTGAGGTGCCTGGTGAAGGATTGCCCGCTGATCTTGTCGAGAGCGACCCGACTATCCACATCCATATCATTCCCTATGGCAGCGGATTCAGAATTGAGATGTTTGTCCGCCCTTTCTCTCAAGGGGGACCGTACCTGAAGCCTGGCGTGGGAGTGGCGAATCTCCTTGCCGAGGTTGATGGCAGGCGGTTACGAACCAAAAGAAACCTGCGACTGGAAGAGGAACGGGCAAGAGAGATTGAAGAAAGCTGTCCCATGCTTGATTTGGCCATTGATTTTGAGCAGGAAAACAAAAGGGAATGGCACCTGCTCGACCCGGAAGAGTGCCTACAGGTCCTCCTGGAGATAGAGGAAATCAAAGACAGCGTCGTTCTCGAGTGGCCGGAGGGTGAGAAACTTGCGGTGCGCCGGCAGGCCGGTGTCAACCAGCTGAATCTCAATATCCGAACCAGCCAGCAGGACTGGTTTACCCTGTCGGGTCAGTTGCAGATCGATCAAGATGAGGTCATGGAGCTCAAGACCTTACTTGATAAGGTCCGGGAAACCCGAAGTCGCTTCATTCCCATGGGAGACGGTCAATTTATCGCCTTGACCCAGGAATTTCGCAACCGGCTGGAAGAACTCATCCTCTATGGAAACAATCAACCGGGCAGTGAGAACGAGGTCAAGATTCATCCCCTGGCCGCGCTCGCGCTTGAAGAGTTGACCCATCAGGCACAAACCAAGGCGGATAAAGGGTGGCGCGAGCGGTTGCAGGCGATTTCAGATGCCCAGGAATTGACGCCCAAGGTGCCCTCGACCCTCAAGGCCGAGCTGCGTGACTATCAGAAAGAAGGGTTTGTCTGGATGAGCCGGTTGGCACATTTGGGAGTAGGGGCCTGTCTTGCCGATGATATGGGGCTGGGCAAGACCCTGCAGGCGATAGCCGTTGTCTTGAGTCTTGCCCATCGAGGACCTTCGTTGGTGGTCGCCCCGACTTCGGTCTGCATGAATTGGGAGACAGAGGTCAACCGCTTTGCGCCCACGCTCAATTTTCACATGTTTTCAGAACTCAATCGGGACGAAATCATTTCTTCGCTGGGGAAATTCGATCTCCTGGTCACCAGTTATACCCTGCTGCAGCAGGAAATAGAGCTGTTGGCGCAGATCCATTGGCAATCAATTGTCCTGGATGAGGCGCAGGCCATTAAGAATGCGGCGACCAAACGGTCGAAAGCCGCCATGCGGCTGGATGCGAGTTTCCGATTAATCACCACGGGAACCCCGATTGAAAATCATCTGGGAGAACTCTGGAATCTTTTCGGTTTCATTAATCCCGGTCTTCTAGGAACCTACAAACAGTTCAACCGCCGCTTCGGTATTCCCATTGAAAAATACCATGACCGGGAGGCGAGGCGAACCCTGAAGAAATTGATCCGGCCCTTCATGCTCCGCCGGATTAAATCGCAGGTTTTGGAAGAATTACCGCCCAGAACGGAGATCACCCTGCGGGTGGAAATGCAACCGGAGGAGATGCAGTTTTACGAAGCCCTCAGGCAGCAGGCCATCGAAAATATCGAAGGCAGCAGTGAGAAAACCGGACGGCATCTGCGGATTTTGGCGGAAATCATGCGATTACGGCGAGCCTGTTGTAATCCTAAGCTCGTCAATGATCAGGTCAGAATTCCTTCAACCAAGCTGCAGGTTTTCGCTGATGTGGTGGAAGAGCTGCTGGGAGGAGGGCATAAAGCGCTGGTCTTCAGCCAGTTTACCGGCCACCTTGCCCTGATCCGGGAGTATCTCGACAAACAGGGGATATACTATAAATATCTCGACGGCACCACTCCGGCAAAAGAGCGACAAAATCAAGTTGAAAGCTTTCAGGCCGGGGAAGGCGAGCTTTTTCTTATCAGCCTTAAGGCCGGTGGACTAGGATTAAACCTTACGGCGGCCGATTACGTTATCCACATGGATCCCTGGTGGAATCCGGCTGTGGAAGATCAGGCCGCCGACAGGGCGCATCGGATCGGCCAGAAGCGTCCGGTCACTGTCTATCGGCTCGTTGCCTCCAATACCATTGAAGAGAAAATTGTCCGGCTGCATCAGGAAAAACGAGATTTAGCCACCTCCCTGCTCGAGGGTTCCGACCTCAGCACCCATATCAGCGCTGAAGAGCTGCTCGAACTGATCCGAAGCAATTAATCGTGCCGCACCCCCTGAAGCGGGGCCATGGCACCAATCAATTTCGCCGGCAATCGCGGCAGTCCGCTGATCAGCGATACCAGGACTGCTGCGGCGTAGGGTATGGCCTGAATCGCCAGCACCAGCGACCAGATCCGGATGTCGAGCATATCCCCGTCTTTCCGCAGGAGCACCCCGACAACCGCCAGGCAAAGGGCAATGGTGAAGAGCAACTCTTCACGGGCGTCTCCCAAAGCCTTGAAGAAGGCATTGGCCTTCGCATTTTTTGGGGTGCGGAAAAAACCGATCCGCCGGGTGATGAAGCCGGTAAGCATGGCCCTGGCAATAGTATGCGATAGCGCCAACCCCGCTAGTCCCGCTGCGATGCTTTGCAGGCGTGTGGCGGTTACTCGGCTGCGATAGAGAAAAAACATCTTGAAACTCTTGAAGAAAAACAGGGTCACCGGCAGGCAGGCAAAGACAATATGCGGAGGCGAGAGATAATCCGGAACAATGATCATGCCGCAGGTCCAGCACAGCGCCAGCAGGTTGAAGAACATATTGATGCCGTCAGCGAACCAGGGCAGCCAACCGGCAAGGAAATGGTATCGCTGGCCCCGGGTAAGTTTGGTGGGTTCCAGGCCTAACATCGCCATCATGTGGTGGCGGAGGATGAGCACGGATCCATAGGCCCAGCGAAAGCGTTGTTTTTTGTAATCAAGAAAGGTGTCGGGCATCAATCCCTTGCCAAAGCTGTGCGGGACATAGCAGGCTTCATAACCGTGCTCAAAAATTCGCAGGCCCAGTTCCGCATCCTCAGTGATGCACCACTCCGCCCATCCACCGACCTCGTCGAGCACCTTGCGCCGGACCATGGTCATGGTGCCGTGCTGAATAATGGCGTTCCGTTCGTTGCGGGTCACCATGCCTATCTGGAAAAATCCCCGGTATTCGGCCAGGCACATGGCCTTGAATGCATTTTCATCGCCGTCCCGGTAATCCTGGGGGGCTTGGACAATCGCCATTTTTTCGTCGGCGAAATGCGGTGCCAAGGCCCTGAGCCAATTGGGCTCCACAATATAATCGCTGTCAATAACGGCAACAATCTCCGCATCAGGCGCTGTTTCCCGCAAGGCATAATTGAGTGCGCCGGCTTTGAATCCGGCAAGCGGATCGACATGAAAGAAGCGGAAACGGGGCCCCAGTGTTTGACAATGCGCTGCCACAGGCTCCCAGGTTGCAGGGTCCTTGGTATTGTTATCAATGATCAGAACTTCAAATCTCGGGTAATCCAGTTTTGCCAAGGCATTGATCGTCTGGATCATCATATCCGGTGGTTCATTGTAGGCCGGCACCTGAACGGAGACCATGGGTAACTCATCGTCGGATAGGGCCTCGACCGGCTGCGGCAGGCGCCTCCATTTCTTGGTCCATCGAGATTCCGCCCACTCATGGGCTTCAGCCAGAATAACGAGAATAGCACCGGTTGCTGCAAAGAGCAGAACAATACCGACGATCAGCGTGGAGGTGGTCATGTACTGCTGCTGAAAATCATAGACGACCCAGACGGCAAAGGTGGTGATGGCGTAGGCTATGATCGCCAGAAAACCGCGGCCGCTGTCCAGAAGACCCTTGCTGTCCCGGAACAACATCAGCAGAACGAGCACGGCCAGGGCAATGCTGATGGCCGCCAACTCGCGCCATTGGGGAATCCTGATAACAGGCTGGGTGAATTCGAATTTGGGTTGTCGCAGATCATTGTATACTCCCCAGAGACTGCCCGCTTCCCCTTCTAAATCCTTTTTCCAGATCTGATCAAAAGCCTCCATGATGTAATACGTGTAATGATTTTTCTCCGCTACATCGAGAAACCGCCGTAAAAACTTTGCCTGATTGGTCGGGCTGGCCACCGCACCCTGGCGGATGCGACCGCCACTTGGCCACCCTATCTCGGAGATGACAATCGGTTTATCGGGATAGGCCTTTTGCAGTTCATTATAACGCATGACGCAATAATCGATCGCCTCATCAATAGGGATACCCTCCCAGTAGGGAAGCAGATGAACGGCGATGAAATCGACATGTTCCACCAATTTGGGGTTTTCCAGCCAGACATGCCAGGGTTCGGCCGTGCTTATTGGCGCCCATATCGATTTTTTTGCGGTATCGAGATACTTGATCATCTGGTCGACAGTCTGATCGGCGCGAAGCAGCACTTCGTTGCCGACAATCACCCGCACGATGTTGCGGTGGTTTTCCCGATAGACCTTGATCATTTTGCTGAGTTGTTCATCGTTTGCTTTCGGGTCATTGGCGAGCCAGGCACCGAGAACGACGTTCAATCCCCGGGCGGCAGCAAGACGCGGAATTTCAGCGAGATTGTCTTCAACGGTATAAGACCGGATAGCATGGACCTTGCCGGCCAATACCGCCAGATCGCTGTCGATTTCCTCAATAGATGGAAAGATTTGCTTGCTTGGAGATTGTCCCGCCCGAAAGGGTGAGAAGGAAAATCCCTGAATTTTTGATGGCCAGGGAGGTTCCATGTTGGGTGCGTTGGCGACTTTCCAGAGTAATACGGCCAGGCATCCCATGATAAAGGTGATGATAAGACTGGAACGGTTCATAATCAGTACGATAAATTAGGAAGATTAAACATGATCAGCGAGAGTGCTCTGGAAAAAACGGTTACCTCGGGCGACGGTGGCGAAAACTACAGTAAACAACGGTGAACGGAAATCTCTGGTCAGCCATTAAATCTCACGGAACAAGGGAATATGAGAAAGAAGGCGGGTGGAATACACCCTCACGCCTTCAGGCACAGCATACTGACGACGTATTTGCAGTATCACGACATCACGACGCTGAGCAGAGCGATGATTAAATGATAACCCATGGACAGTCAAGCGTCATGTCAAACATTTCCTTGAAACAGTAAAAAGGCCCAAAGGAACTGCCGAATGAGCCCCGGCTTAAGTCTATTTCCGGGGGCTGCGTCGAGTGGGTGCGGCGCTGAGACCACGCATCGCCTGCCAGGAATGGATGTCCTGCTGTAAGAGGTGAAGGGTGTAGTAATAGAGCGACTCCATCGCTTCGGTGGCGGTATGCCCGGACAATTGCAGTCGGTTAAGCCGTTCAAGACTGGCAACCTGGGCGCTGGCAAGGAATTTCAGGGCTTGCACTGATAAGCGGTTATGATGCGGCCCTTGCTGAAGGCAGCACGAACTGCAGAGTAACGAACCTGTACCGGGTAAAAACATGAAGGTGCGGCCGGGCCCGACCGGTTGCAGGCAGTTGCCGCACCGATTCAATTCTGGACGGTAGCCGGCCGCGACCAGGAGTTGGAGATGATAGAGCACTGCGACCTTTTGCGGGGTCTTGTCGGATTCCAGGGAAGAGAAGGCCCATTGCAACAAAGCATAGAGTTGTGGATCGGGGTCGTTGTCTTGGGTAAATCGCAGCATCAGTTCGCTGACATACATGGCGGCGACATATCGTCGATAGTCTTTTCTGAGTGGTAAATAGGCGCAAAGCAGTTCAGCGTCGCTTATTAGGAATAATCCGGTCAGATTGCGGGGGGGGCGGTAAAAGATGCGCAGGTGCGAGAACTCTTCGAGCTTATTGACAAACCGTTGTTTGCTTTTTTTGGCGCCCTTGGCGATACCGGTTACACGTCCAAGGCTGTTGCTGTACAAGGTGACCAGTTTGTCGGATTCGCCATGTTCGGAAATCTTTAAAACAATACCGCACATGCTGCGGATTGTCATGGAGTCGATGGTGTTGTCGGTATTCGGAGAAGGTAGCGCCCCGCATCTTCTCGGGGAAAAGGCAGGGGAGTGCTGTTTAAGTGCAATTCAGCACTATCCGGATGGGAAAACTCCACTTGTATTTGCCTTTCTGCTTTCCAGTGAGCGCTTGTCCCCCGCGTGTAGACCTTTTGAACGGATTCTGCATTGTCCAGCGAAATAATAACTTGAGAATCTTTCAGAAAAATAGCCGTTAATTCAAGAGGTTGTATGATTGCCCGGCTGCCGGTTGCCGGATTTGCCGGATGGAAGGTGTTGATCACCGAAGACTGTAGATTCGTCTGATCAGTAAGGAAAGCAAAGGGGTTCCATGAGGTATACAAACAAAAGCCGGTGAACGAGAGAACAATGAGCACAAGCAGGATACCCGCGATGGCTGCTGAGGATATGTGTGTGGGTTCGGCGAGTTGTTTTGGCGTCAGGGAATGGTTCGGCAGTTTTTTTTTGAGAAAAGGGCCCGTTTTTTTCCCCCCGTCACGTTCGAAAAAAAACTGGTCGGCAATCTTTCGGCCATCAAGACCTAAAAAATTACCGTACAGGGCGATTTGCCCTTTGGTAAAAATATCTGCCGGAAGTTTTTCGTATGCCATCGATTCGATGGCCCGGAGATTGGCAAGTGAAACCTTGGTCGCCTGGGTGACATCTTCAAGCGTCAAGGCTTGTTCCTGTCGAAGCTTCTGCAGATGATCGCCAACAACGTGCTGTTCGGAAGGGCTGATATATTGCTTTTCTTTCGCTGTCATGAATGATTATTGCATTATCCCGATTATATGCGAGGCACCTTTGGACAAAGTGGCTGTGGTTCCAAGGGAGGAAGATAGGGCTGAAATCCCCGCTTAATGGACAGGGTGCCTGAATAACGCTTTAAAGGATTTTGATATAGGCTTTATCGCGCATAGTCTTCAACCATTCTTTGAAGCGAAGCTCCATTGCCTGCTGGGAGAGCTTTTCGCGAATTTCTTCTTTCACCGATTCGTAAGGCGCCTTGGTCACAATCTTTCCTTCCTGGTTCGCCAGGAGTTTGAAAAACTGGTACCCATTCTCGCTTTCAACGATCGGGCTGATTTCTCCCGGCTTGAGGTCGGCGACCGCGTTTCGTATGTATGGAGCCATTTCATCCTTCTGAAAGGCCCCTAGATCCCCCCCGTCGGCGGCTGAAGGGAGATCGGAATATTGCTTCGCCAGTTTTTTGAAATCATCGCCCTGCACGGCAAGGGCGCGAGCCTTCTCCGCTTTAGCCTTGGCCTCTGCCTGGGTTGAGGTCGTGCCGTTTCGATCCTTGGCGCCCCATATGCACCCGATTTGGAGGATGTAATACTCGCCGCCGCCAATCTGTTCGGTATGATGGGTGTCGTAGTAGTCGAGGATCTGGTCTTCGGAAATAACTACTTTGGAGCGAACTTCATAATTGATCAGTTTGGAGCTGAGAATCTGTTCCCGTAGATCTTCCCGGTATTGTTTTTCGCTCATCCCCATTGCGCTGATTTCTTTGCGAAACTGTTCTATGGTCGTTTTGTTGCTGGCAAGAAGACGCTGAAGGGCGTTTTCCACATCCTCGTCGCTTACCCGGATATTGAGTTTTTTCGCTGCTTGGAGCAGGAGTTTTTTATCGATCAGTTTATCGATCACGGTTTTTCGCGCCTGCTGTAAGGCTTCGGTCAGTTGATTGGCAGGGGTTTCTTCGGTTACTTTTTGGAAAAAGGATTTGCCGAGCTCGTTTACCTCCGAGAGGGTGATAGTGTCCTCGTTGACAATGGCAACGCTCCGATCAACCACATTGGCAAGAGAGACGGCCGATATGACCAAAGAGAAAAAAAAGGCGGAGAAAAGGAAGATTCGTGGAGCCATAGTATGTAATAGATGGGATGATATAATAGGGACTTCGTGATAAGGACGTTATGTACTCACGCAAAACTATCTACCCGGAACAATGTAAAGGCGCAACGGTTTTCGAGGGAACGGATATTCTGGTAGCTCTTCAGATGGGTTAATTTTGGTTGCAGTTTGGAATTAATCTTGCAGAGAATAAACATCCACTAACGCAATATATTGAGGAGAAAGACGATGATGGCGGGAATACAGTCAGCCTTATCCGGTTTGCAGGCCTTTGCTGCAAAGATCGGAAACAATGCCCATAACGTTGCCAACATGAATACCGAGAAATTTAAAAAAGACAGTGTGGTATTATCCTCCCAATCTCCTCAGGGTGTCAGGGCAACCGTCCAGCCGGCCGAGGCTCCCGGTCCTTTTACTGCCGAGTTGAGCGATCAAGGCTACGAAATGGTTGAGCAATCGAATGTCGATCTTGGTGAAGAATTGCCGGATTTGATGCTCAACGCGCACGGTTACCGCGCCAATCTTAAAACTCTGCAGACCGTAGATCAGATGATGCAAAGTTTGCTTGACACCAGAGCCTGAGGAGAGAGATATTCGTTCGTCAATGACAAAAAGGGCATTGCTCTTTCGAGTTGGGAATTGATGGCGTCGAACTCGCCCGGCGTTTGTAAGAGGCGATGCTCGTTAAAAAGCAGATGCTATTTATTTGGCAGTTATTTCATGAAAATAGCTTTGTCCTCTTTCCATGTGGCGGTGGAAAGCAGAAAAAAACCTTTGGGAAAATAATGCCCCGTGAATTGGTTGAAAAAGATCTGGAATCAGTGTTTTGACATCCTTGTCTCTCCCCGGTTCCGTGTGAAGAATTGCTGTTGACAATCCCAGTGGTATTTCTTAGATTGTTGCACTGAAAAGAGGCAACTGGTCTGGTTTATACAACCCCCATTTTATAAAGGAGATTTTCATGAAGAAAATTGTAACAGCAATGATGGTTATGGCTTTTGTGCTGAGCGCGGGTGCAGTATTTGCTGCCAAGTGCACTGTTGACAGTGTTGAAGGCAATAAGGTCACCGTGACCTGCGATAAGGCCGATGGCATGAAAGCAGGCGATAGTGTTACTCTGAAAGCTGCTAAAAAAGGATTGGAAGGTTGCTGATAGTCTGATTTTTTTTTTGTACTCAAGAGCGGGTCGATACCATCGGCCCGCTCTTTTTTATTTGGAGAAAGGCCCGGCTTTTATTTTTATCAATCATGTACCGCGGATAATACCGCGCGCTCCTTTCAAGAGAGAGATACCTCATGGATCCACAAGCATTGCCGGCTTTCGAGCGGACACTGTACAATACTATTAAAGAGCGGTATAAAGTGGCGTTCGAGTCGCTTAAAATCAGGGATCACCGGCTTCAACTCCTCAAAATTACTGATTTGGAGCAGATTCTTGATGGCAAGGATCCATTGAAAGATGTCTCCTCGTTTCCTTTCTGGATCAGGCTTTGGGAGGCCGCCATTGTCTTGTCGGAGTTTATTGCCGGACTCCCGCGCGATCAAGAAACGACCTTGCTCGAACTCGGAGCCGGACTGGGGGCTCCCGGACTTACCGCTGCGGCTGCGGGGTTTCAGGTAACCCTGACTGATTACGAGGAAATTATACTTGATTTTGAGCGGATTAACGCCGCCGCGAGCAAACTCCGGAACGTGCAGTTTGCCATGTTGGATTGGTTGGATCCCCCGGACATGCCTCAATATGATGTCATTGTTGGTGCGGAAATCCTGTTTCGCGAAGATTTTTTTGAGCCTTTGCTCAATGTCCTGCGCAAGGCGCTTAAACCTGAAGGGGTTGTTTATCTGGCGCACGATATCAAACGTCGCAGCATGGAGCCGTTCCTGAAAATGGCCGAGAAGGAATATAGCATCTCCGCCTCGAGGAGAAAACTGAAAAGCCTGGATGAAGATAAAGTCATCCTTCTGACCCGATTGCAACCGCGCCGGTAATTCATGGGGGCATGCCAGGTCCTTGGGTGATCATGGCGGGACATCATCATTTGGCCGAGGCGTTTACAAAGGGCCTCTCCATGGTTAAATGAAAAAAGGGGACTGCAGGTTCGAGACGACCGTAACCAAGGGATCGGGAAAACAGAAAATGTATCCTGTTTGTCTTAACATATCCGGAAAATTGAGCGTTGTTATCGGCGGTGGCGGCGTTGCCGAACGCAAAGTGCAAGGTATACTTGCTGGTTCCGGCAATGTTCGGATCGTCAGCCCGGTGATCACTGCGACCTTGCAGGCGCTTGTGAATCGGGAAGCAATCGAATGGCGGGAAAAAACATATAGCGCGACCGATCTCGTTGGGGCGTTTCTTGTGTTCGCGGCAACTGATAACTCTGAGGTGCAGGCTGCGGTTCTGCGGGATGCACATGCAGCCGGGTTGCTGACTAATGTTGCCGATGATCCCGATTCCTGTGATTTTCAGGTCCCGGCTTCGATCCGTCGAGGCGATCTGACCCTTTGCGTGGCAACCAATGGCAAAAGTCCGGCACTGGCCGCAATGGTCAAACGTCGGCTCGAGCACGATTTCGGCGAGGAATATGCGCAGCTCACGGCCTTAATGGCCATGTTGCGTGACCGTATCCTGACGGAAGAAGACGGGAGCCAGGAAGAAAAGAAGATTTTGTTCCAGAAGATCCTCCATGACGATATCGTTGACTGGCTTAGAGCCCGCCGTTGGGATAGAATTCAGAATCATTTGGGAAGCGTGCTTGAGCGGCCGGTGGATTTTGATCTGAAAGCTTTGACCAAGGAGAATCAATGAGTTTCTTGCTCTTTCAGGCCAGTGTTGTGATCTATCTGCTCTCCGTGGCAGCCTACCTGGTTTTTTTCCTGACCAAAAAAGCCGCAATGCGGCGAGTCGGTCGCGCGATTTTCCTTGCAGCCTTCCTGGTCCATGCCGTCAATATCGTCGCCCGCTATATAGAAGCAGGCCATACGCCTATAACGAGCCATCATGAGACTATTTCTTTTTTCGCCTGGTCCCTTGGCTGCTGTTATCTGTCCTTTCGCTGGCGCTATACCGTCAAGAATTTAGGTACCTTTGTCAGTATCCTGGTCGGGGCGCTGATGCTGGTTGCGGCTTTTTCCTCACGGGAGATGCTGCCTCTGGCGCCTGCCCTCCAATCCTGGTGGCTGCCGGTCCATGCCTCGATCACCCTGATTGCCGATGGTTTCCTCGCGCTGGCCTGTATCGGCGGTATCATGTATCTGCTGCAGGAACGGGAGATCAAAACCAAACGATTCGGGCTCTTTTATTCGCGGCTGCCCTCCCTGGAGGCCTTGGATAAACTCAATCATCATTGTCTGAGTGTGGGATTTCCGCTGCTCACCCTCGGTTTGATCACCGGCTCAATCTGGGCGAAACAGGCTTGGGGCGCGTATTGGCATTGGGACCCCAAGGAGACCTGGTCGCTGGTCACCTGGTTTTTGTACGCAGCGGCCGTGCACCAAAGGTTCACTGTCGGTTGGCGGGGGCGGAGAGTGGCCATTTTGAGTATCATTGCCTTTCTTTCCGTCCTTTTTACCCTCTGGGGCGTTTCCTTTCTGTTGAAAGGGGTTCACACCTATGCCTCGTGACACCATAGTACTGCTGGGCGTCAACCATAAGACGACACCGCTGGCAATCCGGGAAAAACTGGCGCTTACGGCCGGTTACGAGGAGCCCCTCCGTGCCTTGGGGCAACTGGAGGAATTACGGGAATATTATCTCCTCTCCACCTGTAACCGGGTGGAAGTCCTGTTTACCTGTCGGAATGTCGAGCGCTCGAGAGCTCGTGTTCTTGAACTGTTGTTTGCCAATGCCGTACCGAAAGAGGAGCTTGATCGGCATATCTACCAGTACCTCAATGACGAGGCCGTCGAACACCTGTTCCTGGTGGCCGCAAGTCTTGATTCGATGATCATCGGCGAGGCCCAGATTCTCGGGCAGCTGAAGGAGGCCTATCGGCAGGCGGCAAAATTCGAGTGCAGCGGTTTTGTGTTGAATAAACTGCTCCATAAATCGTTTTCCGTGGCCAAGCGTGTCCGTACCGAAACCAGGATTGGCGCCAGTGCCGTTTCGATCAGTTATGCCGCGGTTGAAATGGCCAGGAAAATTTTTGGTGATCTTGCCGGGAAAAGGGTCATGCTCGTCGGCGCCGGCGAAATGGCGGAATTGGCGGCGGAGCATCTGGTGGGGCAGGGGGTTGCCGAGGTGATTGTCGCCAACCGCACCCTGCAGCGGGCAGTGAACCTGGCACGTTGTTTCAACGGGCGGGCGGTGGCCTTGGAAGAACTCCTCAATCAGTTAGAGTATGTCGATATCATTATCAGTTCCACCGGAGCTACCGACCTGATTCTTCACAAAGAGGATGTCCGTTCGGTAATGCGCGAACGGCGCAACCGACCGCTTTTCTTCATTGATATCGCCGTTCCCCGCGACCTGGATCCGGCCATCAACGACTTGGATAACGTCTATCTCTACGATATCGACGATCTGCATAATGTCGTCGAAATGAATAAATCCGAGCGCGACAAGGAAGCGGTCAAGGCGCAGCGGATCATTGCAGAGGAGAAACTCAAGTTCAGTAAATGGCTTTCGAACATGGAATCAACGCCAACCATCATCCAGTTGCGCGCCATGGTCGAAAATCTGGTCCGGGCGGAGGTCGAAAAATCAATGGGCCGTCTTGACGGTTTGAATGCACTGGAGCAGCAGGGGCTGGAGAAAATGGTGGCGGCCATCACCGGCAAGATGCTGTATCACCCCCTGCACTATCTGAAAGACGACAATCATTGTATCAGCCAGCAGGATCGAATCAACATTGTCCGGACCCTGTTTCAGCTTGATACCCGTAACGATGATCAGGATGGATCGTGATCAATAACGAGCGTGCGGACATCCTTGAAGAAGAGCTTCTTCTTGTCCGCCATTCCGGCGAAATTCCTGAAGTCGCCCTGCACTCCAGTCTGCATTTCCTTTGCGATGACCTTGAAGGTCCCGGGCTGATCCTGTCGGATGAGGAATTAACCCTATTGCAGCATGCGGCTCTGGCCCGGTATCGGGAGATTGTTCTGCGGGATCTGGATACGGCGAATCGGGATTTGCCATTGTTTCGCGGCATCAGGCGAGCCCTCCATAACTGGTATCGGTTGGCCCGATTCAGCAATACGATTAACTGCTCCATTGAAGATTTTCGTGCGATCGCGGCAAAAGCACTGCTGACCTATCTGCGGCAGGAGCTGGAAGAGGTATGTTGCGGCAAAAGAGCGCCATCCGTCAACTGTTCGTCGGAGGCTTTAAACACCTTTGCGATTACCCTGGGAATTGATTTGACGACATTGTCGGGTGACTGGACCCGTCTTTGTGAGAAAACGATGTAGAACATTCTTGCATCTTCCTTGAAAATCGCATCCCTTTTTAAGGAATTCCTCGCTGCCGCTGGTTTTTCACAGCTATCTCCTCGTACTTTGATTCTTTTTAACGCCTTGAGCGGAAACGCTGTGAAAGGCATCTCCTCAAGAAAAAAGAAATGGATATAGGCCCATGACCCTCGCGGAGAAACATTGGCAGGTCGGAGTGATCGGTACGGGCAAGCATGGCAGCCGATACGTCCGGCATATCATCAATGATGTTGACGGCCTTGATCTGGTTGCCGTCAGTCGCCGGTCAGAGGAAGGGAGGCAGCAGGCTGAACAATGGCACTGCCGGTGGTACGGAGACTGGCGGCAACTAGTGATCGATCCCGAGGTGGATTGCGTTATCGCGGCGGTGCCACCGGTGCTCAACCGAGATATCGCGGTCGCCTGTGCCGCTGCCGGCAAGCCCCTGCTCCTTGAAAAACCCATGGCTGTAACCGTTACCGACGCCGAGACGATCACCAATCTTTTTTCCCGGCAGGCCCTGCCCCTGACCATCGGCCAGACCCTGCGTTACAATCAGGTGGTCAGAACGTTCCGCGATCAATTGGGAAGGATCGGCCCGCTCCATAGTTTTACCGCCAACCAGCGGTTGGAACCCGCGACATTGGCTTGGCTGGATGAACCCATGCTTGCCGGCGGCGGAGTCATTTTTCATACAGCGGTCCATCTCTTCGATGCCCTCCGCTTTATCACCGGCCGGGAAATTGTGCGGGTCTTGGCCCGTTCGCGCTGCGTTCATACCGCAAACCTTGAGGATTTTCTGCTGGTGCTGGTGGAACTGGATAATGGCGTGATCGGCACGGTTGACTGTTCGAAGATCAGTCCTTCTCGCACCGGGCGGTTTGAGTTTGTCGGCGGGATGGGCCTGGTGCAGGGGGATCAGGTGCACAATTATTGCGAATTGGTCCACGGGCAAAAGCGGGTTTCCCTTGATCCGGGAGAACCGGTAAGCACCATTGTGCCGCTGCTGGTGGATTGGCTCGGGTTTCTCCAGGGGGTGCAACCCAACCCGGTGCCCGGCGAGGAGGGGTTGGCGGCTATTCGCGTCTGCGATGCCTGTGTCCGTTCGGCGGCCCGAGGAAACTGGGAGAAGGTGTGAAAACAGAGAACCACCTGGATGGGGCGAAGACCAGTGGTTCTCTGCAGTTTCTGTCCGAATTAATGCTTGAAAGAACGTTGGCCGGTGAACATCATCGCCACTTGCGGCTTGGCCTCATTGCACGCCTGGATGGATTCGAAGTCGCGGATCGAGCCGCCTGCCTGGAGAATGGCGGTAACGCCCTCCTTGATGCCTATGTCGGCGGCATCGCGGAAGGGGAAGAAGGCATCGGAAATCATCACTGATCCGGGAAGCCCGGCCCGTTTGGCCCGCACTTTGGCGTCAATGGCTTCTTGCTCGCCCCTGTCCCGCTTGCCGCGTTCAATCTCCGCGACCAAGTCAACATACGGAATGCCGTACGTGTCAAAACAGGTGATGTCAGCGTATTTGGCATAGGCCTTGTGCACCGCAATTTCAGCAACGCCGACCCGGTCTTGTTCACCGGCGCCGATGGCGGTAGTGCAGCCATCCTTGACATAGATGACCGAGTTGGAGGTGACTCCGTGCTCAATCGCCCAGCCAAAAAGCATGTCTTCGATCTCCCGAGAGGTGGGCTGGCGCTCGCAGGCATAGGCTACATTTTTATAGGTGGTGGTGGCTGGTTTGAGGTCAGAGGCGGAACGGATGGAGTTGACCGCGGATTGCTGCACAATGATGCCGCCGTCAATCAGGGATTTGAAATCAACGAAACGGTGGTGCTCAAAGGCGGCCAACCGGGTGATCCCTGCCATGCGGATCACCCGCAGGTTTTTGCGCCGGGCGAGAATTTCTAAGCTCCCTTCCTCGAAATCAGGGGCGCAGACCACCTCCAGATAATTCTCCGCCATCAGTTCGGCGGTTTGTTTATCGATGGGCCGGCTGGTCACCACGGCACCGCCGAAGGCGGCGATCCGGTCGCATCGGTTGGCGCGGTTATAGGCATCGGCGAGACCGGTGCCGATGGCGGCGCCGCAGGGATTGTTGTGTTTGAGGATGACCGCGGCTGGTCGGTCGATCAGGTACTTGATGATATTGAGACCGTTGTCGACATCGGTGAGGTTGATCTTGCCCGGATGCTTGCCGACCTGGAGCATGTCTTCCACGGTGATGGCGCTGACCAGACCGTTGCCCGGTTCAATGAAAGCGCATTCGCCCAGGATCAGGTTGCCGTTCACTAACTCATACAGGGCTGCTTCCTGATCCGGGTTCTCGCCGTAGCGCAGACCGCGCTCATCAATGGTGCCGTCGGCCATGGGGATTTTCCAGGTTTTCTTGCGGTACACCAGGGTCTGGCCGCCAAAGGAAATGGTCATTTCCATGGGGAACGAGTCGCCAAGAAGGGTTGAATACATTTTTTTAAGATCAGTCATAATCCGCGGGGCTCCATGGGGAGAGGGGCTGAGTGTTGGCAAGGTTCGAGTCAAAAAAGGGGCCGATTTGTAGCCGGAATGTACCTTGTCGGTCGCTGTTGATAAAGATTTAAATTTGTGCAAGGGAGAAGGCTCTCCCCTGAGTCAGCTGTTTCGGATCGAAGGCAAGGGGGTGCTATGCCGAGTCCCCGGTGCGGCTTGTCAGCGGGGGAACTCCACTCCCCGCCTGGATCGAACAGTGCCGGAGCACGGCATTGGCCCCGACCGTGACCCCGTTTTCCAGGTGGCAATCGTGGAGGACGCAGCCATGATTGATGAGGCAGTTTTTACCCAGGGTGGTTGCCCCGCTGATCTGGACATTGCCGTGGAGAATGGTGTCCTGGCCAATGGAGCAGTCCGGTGCGATCAGTGTCGATTCCGGGGCGTACATGGTCACCCCTGCAAGCATCAGGCTGCGGTTATGGCGGAGCTGGAGGGTGGCCTGGGCTTGGGCCAGCTCGATTCGGGAGTTGACGCCAAGAACATCGATGGATGGGGAATGAACGAATTTTTGCACCGGCAGTCCCTGGCGGTTGGCGATGGCGACGATATCGGTGAGATAGACTTCGCCCTGACTGTTATCGGTCCCGACCTGGCGGAGAGCGGTAAAAAGAAAATGTTTGTCGACCAGGTAGATGCCCGCATTGACTTCCCTGATGTCCCGCTGTTGTTCGGTCGCATCCTTTTCTTCAACAATCGCCCGTACCCCGCCCTGATCATCGCTGAGAATCCGGCCATAGCCAAAAGGCTTATCGAGCAGGGTGGTCATCAGGGTGAGGGGAGCCCGTTGCTGCCGGTGTGCGGCGATCATGGCCTGCAGGGTTGTCGCCTGGATGAGCGGGGTGTCACCGCAGAGAATCATCACCAGCTCCGCCTGTCCGCAGGCTGTTTCCGCACAGAGCACGGCATGTCCCGTACCCCTCTGCTGTTCCTGGACCACCGGTGTTATCGGGTATTCCGCGAGAGCATTGAGCACCTCCTGCCGCTGGTGGCCGACAATCACGGCACACTCTATAATCGACGCCCCGGTGACGGCATCGAGTACATGATGAATCATCGGTCGGAAGAAGACCTCATGCAAGACCTTGGCGCGTGCGGATTTCATACGGGTGCCCTTGCCGGCGGCGAGCACAACAGCGATGATCGAAGGGTTCATGGCAGCTACCTTGCAAAGGGAATAAACAAAGGAAAAGTAGCCCACTGTAGATAAAAATGAAGAGTTTGACAAGAGCTCCATTGCCGGAATAGTTGAACAAGTTGAACTGTAAAGGAGAACTTTCTTCCGCAATGAGAGGCAGAAACTTGATGCGAATCTTGTATTTCATCTTTACAGTGGCCCGAGCGTTAAGCCTTAAACCGATAATCCCCCTGCAGCGGATACAGGCTATTGCCTCTCTGCGATGCAGTTTGTATTTGAAAATAAAGAGCAACCCGTTTGCGAGAAACACGACGAATGCGACCACATGACCATGAAGTACTGATCCTTGACGGTGCCTGCGGCACGAATCTTCAGGAAATGAATATCCCGATAACAGCCTGGGAAGGGAAAGATGGCTGCAATGAGCTGCTCAATCTGACGGCCCCGGAAAAAATCATCGAGCTCCATGCCGGCTTTGTCGAGGCCGGGGCCATGGTGATTGAGACCAACACCTTCGGCGCCAGTCGTATCGTGCTGGAAGAATACGGTCTGCAGGATCAGGTCGCGGCGATCAACCGTGCCGGGGTTGAAAACGCCCGCAAGGCCATAGGCGGTAAGGCCAATACCTATATCGCCGGGTCCGTCGGACCGGGAACCAAACTGCCCTCACTCGGTCATATATCGGTGGAAGCCCTTGCCCGTGCCCACGAAGAACAGATCCGGGCCCTGGCCCTGGCCGGTGTGGACCTGATCATTATCGAAACCTGTCAGGACCTGTTGCAGATTAAAACAGCGATGACCACCTGCTTCGCCACCCTTGAATCCTTAGGCCTGGAGATTCCGGTGATGGCTTCGGTGACTATTGAGCGCACCGGCACCATGTTGGTAGGTACCGACATTGCCGCCGCCGCCGTCACCTTTGAGCCGTACCCGATTTTTTCTTTTGGCTTGAACTGCGCCACCGGACCAACGGACATGGAGTCCCACATTCGCTATCTCAGCCATAACTGGCCCGGCCGCATTTCCTGCGTTCCCAACCAGGGACTGCCCGAAGTGGTGAACGGTTCGACCTGCTACCCGCTTACTCCGGAAGCCTATGCCCGCGAGATGAAACGTTTCGTCACCGACTATGGAGTCAGCGTGGTCGGAGGCTGTTGCGGCACAACCCCCGCACATATCAAACAGCTGGTGCAGACCTTAGCCGGGGTGAAACCCGCCGTGCGGGAGGTAAGCATATGAAGCCTTCCGTTGCCAGTCTCTATCAGGCTGTTGAGCTGCAACAAGAAATTCCGCCGCTGCTGATTGGTGAACGGGCCAATGCCAATGGTTCGAAAAAATTTCGCGAACTGCTGCTCGCCGACGATTATGACAGTTGCCTGAAGATCGCCCAAGAGCAAGAGGCCAAGGGGGCGCACATCATTGACCTGTGCACGGCTTATGCCGGGCGTGATGAAAAGGCGGACCTGACGACCATGGTGCGTTTGTGCGCCAATGCCCTGAAAGCCCCCCTGATGATCGATTCAACCACGCCCGAATGTATCGAGGCCTGTTTGCAGCTGTATCCGGGGCGGGCGATTATCAATTCCATTAATCTTGAAGACGGAGGAGTGAATATCCGCCGTATTTGCAGAGCTGCCAAGAAATACGGGGCAGCTCTGGTCGCCCTGACCATCGACGAGCAGGGCATGGCCATGACCAGCGACGACAAGGTGCGGATTGCCAAGGCCATTCATGCCATCGCGGTGAATGAATTCGGCTTGCGCCCCAAGGATTTGCTGTTCGATTGCCTGACCTTCACCGTCGGCTCGGGCGATGCCGGCCTCCGCGACGCCGCGCTCCAGACCCTGGAGGGGATCCGCAGGATCAAGACCGAGTTGCCCGGGTGCCTGACGGTTCTGGGATTGAGCAATATTTCCTTTGGACTGGCTCCCCAAGCCCGGCGGATTCTCAACTCAGTTTTTCTTCATGAGGCGGTGGAGGCGGGACTTGACGCCGCCATCGTCGATGCCGCCAAGATCCTGCCGTTGGCACGCATTGCGGCGGAAGATCGGCAAATCAGTTTGGATTTGCTTTATAATCGGCAGGTTGAGGGGGAGAAAGATCCGCTGATGAGGTTCATCGATCATTTCAGCGGCAAAAAAGACGATCCCGCCGACCAAGAACAGGGACCTGCCAGGACAACGGAAGAACAGCTTTTTTACAAATTGATGGATGGCGACAAGGACGGCCTGGACGATATCCTCGCCATCTTGCGCGAGCGGTTTAAACCGATTGATATTATCAATCAGATTCTGGTTCCGGCCATGCGCCATGTGGGCGAACTTTTCGGCAAGGGAGAGATTTTGCTTCCTTTTGTCCTGCAGTCGGCCGAGGTGATGAAGGCTTCGGTGACCCTGTTGGAACCGTTTATGGACAAAGCTGATGGCGGCAGTGCCACCAAAATTCTTCTGGCTACGGTTCAAGGAGATGTGCATGATATCGGCAAGAACCTTGTGGACATCATTCTCTCTAATAATGGATATAAAGTTTATAATATCGGCATTAAGGTCTCGGCTGAAACGGTAATTGAAAAGGCTCGGGAATATCAGGTCGATCTTATTGGCCTCAGCGGCCTGCTGGTCAAGTCCGCGATTGTCATGCAGGAATCCATGCCCCAGTACCGCCAGGCCGGACTAAACATCCCTATTCTGCTGGGCGGCGCCGCTCTAACCCCTAAATTCGTCGCTGAGTCGTGCGTTCCCGGTTATGACGGCCCTGTCGTTTATTGTGCCGATGCCTTTGCCGGGTTGAAAGCGGTCCGGGAATTTGAAGAGGGACGCCTGGTGGCAACCAGCTATGATGGCGCCGCTGCGGTGAAACCGATGAAACCCGGGGTCAAGGATGTGGTGCTAGATCGATCTAACCCGGTTCCTGTTCCCCCTTTCATCGGGCAGCGCTATGTGGAAAATATAGATCCGGCAGTACTCTTTCCCCTGGTCAATGTGGAGGCGCTCTTTCGTGGACGCTGGGGGTACCGACGCGGGAAATTAGGAGTTGGAGAGTATGAAGATTTGATCCACGGTACGGTCCAGCCCCAATATGAGGAATTGATTCGCAAATCTTTAGCGGAAGGGTTGATCCGGCCCAAGGTTTCCTATGGTTATTTTCATTGCCATTCCGAGGAAAACAGCCTCTTTGTTCGGGCAGAGGGGAAGGAGCATGTCTTTACCTTTCCTCGACAGAGAGAAGCGCCATTCCTCTGCATTGCCGATTATTTTAAATCAAGTCGGGATGGTGGAGATATTGTCGGGTTTTTTATCGTCACCATCGGTGGTCGCATGGGTGAGGAAACAGCGCGGTTGTATCAAAAAAACGCCTACCACGATTACCTCATGCTGCATGGATTCGGTGTCGAGGTGACCGATGCGCTTGCCGAATACTGGCATGGTGTGATGCGGCGGGAATTGGGTATAGACGGCAAACGGTCTGGCGGTTCCAATGGCGCAACTACGCAGGCATACCAGGGTTCAAGGTATGGATTCGGTTATCCGTCCTGTCCGGACCTGGATGCACATTTGCCCCTGTTTGCCTTCTTGAAACCGGAAGCTATCGGTATCTCTTTGACGGAAAATATGCAAATGGTTCCGGAGCAAACCACCTCCGCTATCGTTGCGCATCATCCTCAAGCCAAATATTTTGCGGTGTAGAAGATGACAACAGCACCTACAGATCGGTATATCTGCGCCAATTGCGGTTATATCTATGCACCCGGCTTGGGTGACCCCATGAATGCGATCTTGGCGGGAACCTCCTTCGGGGGATTACCTGAAGAATGGGTCTGCCCCATGTGCTATGCGACAAAAGACCAGTTTGATCCGCTTGATTGATTGAGCGGGATCGCCTACGGGCTCGGAAAATTTTTTATACACAACAATACGAGGTGGATACATGTCTGAGAATATAGATGAATTAACGGTTAATTACGAAGAAGACGGGATTCAGATCGTCAAAGAGATAGACAAGGAAATTCTATCTAAGGGATCGTGGACAACTATTCTTTTTCGATACCAGGACTACGATAAAAACACACAAGAATATAGTGCGGACAAGTTCAGCATTCGCCGGTATCAGAAAAGAAACGGACAGTATCAGGCTAAATCAAAATTTAATATTTCGAGTCCCGCACAGGCACAAAAAATAATTGAGGTGCTTACACGGTGGATGGGTGGGGCGTAAACCTCATCGCTGTAACGGGATGACAATGTGTAGATTTTACCAGCCCGGCCTAATCAAGCTCCTGGGAATAATGTAAATTAGAACGAGTGCTACGTGAGCTGCCATTATAAAAAGGGTATGCTAGCTGTGTTTTGCTGTTGACAATAGATAAGAATTTTAGGATATATACGCTTCTTGTCATTCATAGCGGCCGCCTGAAGGTTAGCGGAAATGATTTTAGCGCTTGACGGGCAAGAAAAAGCAAAGTATGATCGCTGCTGTCACAGCTGCTAACCATGTGGCTCGGCACTGTCCGGGGAATCACCGGGTAGAGAATTGATCTTTGAAAACTGAACAGTAAACGAGCGGGCCAAGTAGTGTAATTGGTTTTAAGAATTGGATAAGTCCAATCATTTTGTGATTGGCTGGGATATTTAACTGGAGAGTTTGATCCTGGCTCAGAACGAACGCTGGCGGCGTGCTTAACACATGCAAGTCGAACGCGAAAGGGACTTCGGTCCCGAGTAGAGTGGCGCACGGGTGAGTAACGCGTAGATAACCTGTCCTTGTGTCTGGAATAATACGTCGAAAGGTGTACTAATACCGGATATTCTTGCTTTATATAAGTTTTGCAAGCAAAGGTGGCCTCTGACATAAGCTACTGCATAAGGAGGGGTCTGCGTACCATTAGCTAGTAGGTGGGGTAAAGGCCTACCTAGGCGACGATGGTTAGCGGGTCTGAGAGGATGATCCGCCACACTGGCACTGGAACACGGGCCAGACTCCTACGGGAGGCAGCAGTGAGGAATATTGCGCAATGGGGGCAACCCTGACGCAGCGACGCCGCGTGAGTGAGGAAGGCCTTCGGGTCGTAAAGC
>Ga0074197_1000251_pt1 | contig 75849 bp, 62 predicted proteins | sample EPASupsiteSAE305_FD_64526 | JGI IMG/M metagenome (GOLD analysis project Ga0074197, IMG submission 64526) | Bioremediated contaminated groundwater microbial communities from EPA Superfund site, New Mexico - SAE3-05 reassembly with SPADES | ecosystem: Environmental > Aquatic > Deep subsurface >... | reverse complement strand
CCATCAATCCGTTTTCGAATTCAATGCTGGCATCAACACGTGGCATCAACGAATCGGAATAATCTCCTTTTACTGTAGCTTTAAATGAAAGAATTCCTTCGGCATTCCGTACGCCGTATTCTTTTAAGATATCAGCCAGAGCATATTTCATGAGCTCTTTCAGGTTTATCTTTTTGCCTTCAATTACCAAATCGGTGGTAATGGTATCTTTAACTATAGCCGTTCCCGAGGCGTAAAGTTCAGCGCCATCGGTTAACAGGGCCAGATTGTGGATGGTAGCTTTATCGGCATCGTAATCAACATCGAACCGGGCCTCGGTTTCCTTCATCAGGTTCAGGTTGGTACCTTCAAAAGCACAATTGGTAAGTTTTATGTTTCCTTTGATGCGGGCCGCATACATATCGCCCTGGGCGCGGGCACTGATTTTCATTTCAGGAATGTTAACCTGAGCCTGAGCTTTCAGGGTACTATCGGAATAAAAACAACGGATGTCGGTTAATAAAAATTCCTCTAGCGATAAGTTCAACGGAACAGAGGTTGTATCTTCAGCCACTTGTGGTTCAGGCACGGTATCGGTAGCCGTTGTATCCATCAAAAAATCGAAATTGGTTGAACTATCGGCAGCAACCAAATAACTGAGCTGTACCTGCTCCAGTTCAATCTTTACAATGTCAATCACACCATCCATCAGGGGTTTTGATTTTACCGAAACATATACCCGGCCAATATTCATGAGGGTATCTCTGACTAAAACCGTTGAATCGCAAGTAAGCAGTGAATCGGGAGCTCCCAGGCAAATGCCTTGCAATTCGATGGTAGCTAACGGAAATCTCCGTAGAAGATTGAATGATACTTTGTCGATAGCCACGGGCGCCTTTATGGTTTGGCTGACCTTTTTCATGGCCAAATCGGTAATTGTATCCTCCGCCAGTTTTGCAGTAACTAACAAAACAATGAGCAACAAAAGAACAATACCAATAAAATAAGCCAGAATCTTAAATGCTTTTTTAAAGGGGCGAAAGAATTGTTTAGCAGCCATTTTACGAATTGAATTGGTGTTTGTAATAGTTTGTATTGTCTGTTTTCCAAAAGTATATTTTTTTTACGAAAAAGGAATCCTCAAATGTGAACCTAAAATTCTGATGCTTTAAACACAAAGGATATATTGCTGTTAAAGAATATAAAAAAAAGTAATCTATTACCGATATTTTATATTTTATTTGTGTTTCAAAGTAAAAACTAAACTTTTGTTTTAATTTATAAATTCAGGAATTATGTCAACCCATTCTTTAATCGACGAATTAGATAAGAAAATTTTATCGTTAGTCGCAAAAAACGCGCGGATTCCATATTTGGAAGTTGCCCGTGAATGCAACGTTTCAGGAGCTGCTATCCATCAGCGCATTCAACGTTTAATCAAATTGGGAGTAATCACCGGTTCCGAATTTATTATCAACCCAAAATCCATTGGGTTGTCAACCTGTGCCTACATGGGAATCTACCTTACCAAGGCAGGGTTGTATAACGATGTGTTGAAACAACTGGAGCAAATTCCCGAAATTGTGGAATGCCATTATACCACCGGGGAATATTCGTTGTTCATCAAAGTAGTCACCCGCGATAACGAACATTTAAAAGATATTTTATCTGGAAAGTTACAGAAAATTGAAGGTATCGAACGGACCGAAACATTCATCTCGCTCGAAGAAAACTTTAAAAGACAATTTCACGTGGTATAATAGCCCGCCAGAAAAACCGGTTTTGCGACCGGTTTTTTTATGCAAAATTGTTTTAAAAGATATTATCTGTCATGAATCCATGTACCGGATTTCTGTATTTTTGACGAATCATTGAAATCATCAACATATCAAATAAAACATAAGAATTATGAAAAGAGACGAAAAAGTATTTGAAATTATTGACAAAGAATATCACCGCCAAAAAAATGGAATCGAATTGATTGCATCGGAAAATTTTGTGAGCGAGCAGGTAATGCAAGCCATGGGTTCGTGCATGACTAACAAATATGCCGAAGGTTACCCCGGAAACCGTTACTATGGCGGCTGTAAACATGTAGACGAAACCGAACAGTTGGCCATTGACCGGTTGAAGGAGCTTTATGGCGCCGAATATGCCAATGTACAGCCCCACTCGGGAGCTCAGGCAAACATGGCTGTCTTTATGACTGTTTTGCAACCCGGTGATACTTTTCTGGGCTTAGACCTTTCGCATGGTGGGCACCTTTCACACGGTTCACCCGTAAATTCATCTGGCATCCTTTACCGTGCCGTCTCTTACGGAGTAAAGGAAGATACCGGAATGGTTGACTACGATATGATGGAAGATGTAGCCACTGTTGAAAAACCAAAATTGATTGTGGGCGGTGCATCTGCCTATTCCCGTGAATGGGACTACAAACGGATGCGACAGATTGCCGACAAAGTAGGAGCTCTTTTTATGGTTGATATGGCACACCCTGCAGGTCTGATTGCAGCAGGTTTGTTGGAAAACCCCGTAAAATATGCCCATATTGTTACATCAACCACTCACAAAACCCTTCGTGGCCCGCGTGGAGGAATCATCTTAATGGGTAAGGATTTTGAAAACCCTTGGGGGTTGAAAACACCCAAAGGCGAAACCAAAATGATGTCGGCATTATTGAATTCTGCTGTATTCCCAGGCATTCAGGGTGGCCCCCTTGAGCATGTTATTGCCGCTAAGGCGGTTGCCTTTGGTGAGGCGTTGGACCCTTCATACAAAGAATATCAGATGCAGGTGAAAAAGAATGCCTCGGTAATGGCTCAGGAATTCATTAAAAAAGGGTACAAAGTTATATCTGGTGGCACCGATAACCATTCCATGCTGATTGATTTACGGACCAAATTCCCTGAACTCACCGGGAAAAAAGCCGAGAATACGTTGGTATTGGCCGATATAACCATCAACAAAAACATGGTCCCGTTCGATAGCCGCTCCCCATTCCAAACCTCTGGCCTGCGCGTGGGTACACCTGCCATTACAACCCGTGGATTGAAAGAGGCCGATATGCCTGTTATTGTTGAATTTATTGACCGCGTACTTTCAAATCCAGACGATGAAAAGGTAATTAAACAAGTTTGTGCCGAAGTAAATAAAATGATGAGCCACAGACCTATGTTTGCTTGGTAAGCACATTTTTCTTTACCTAAAATATCAATAATAAACATGAGAGGGAAGCAATTTTGTTTCTCTCTTTCTTTTAATACAAAACTGTTTGATTTTCAATATTAAAAATTTAATTAATTATTGTACTAATTTTTTAACATTAAAAATAGTTTGTGATATTTGCAGCACATTTTTGACAAATTACCGGAATTAGGATTAAATTATATAAATATGAAGTTTTCAAATCTCTTGCAGTATTTCAGTCCAAAGGAAAAAAAGTTTTATGCCATATTTAATTCGGCCGTGGCAAATATCCTTGAGACTTCGAATGAATTGGTATCATTAGTGAACCACGACCAGGTGGAGGAACGTAAAACCATACGTTTAAAAATCAAAAACCTTGAAAGACAGGGCGACGTATTTACCCGGCAAGTGTTCGATGAACTGAACCGTACCTTTATCACCCCTTTCGATAGGGAAGATATTCACCAGTTAGCTTCAAATTTGGATGATGTACTTGATTTAATGAATGGCTGCTCCGAAAAGATTATTTTTTACAACTGTACCACCTTTAGTACCAACATGCGCGAAATGGCCAAAAACATTCATAAAGGATGCAATGAGTTACAAAAAGCAGTAGTTGGGCTGGAAGGATTAAAATCACCGGAGAATATTATGAAAGCCTGTGAAGAAATCCACGCGATTGAGAGTCATGGCGATGAATTATATCACATGGCAATTTCACACCTGTTTGAAAACGAAAAAGATGCCATTGAATTAATCCGCCAAAAAGAAATTTTGCGGATGCTTGAAAAGGCATGCAACAAAATTGAAGATGTGGCAGATGTTATTAAAACAATCATGATCAAATATTCCTAGTAGGCTAAAGCTAAAGACACATTTTATGTTTACACTATTAATTGTAATTCTGGTTTTGGCTTTTGCTTTTGATTTGATCAATGGCTTTCACGATGCAGCCAATTCCATTGCCACAGTTGTTTCAACAAAAGTGCTGGCTCCATTTCCTGCTGTTTTAATGGCAGCTTCATTCAATTTTTTGGCTTTTTGGCTTTTCGACCTTAAGGTAGCCAATACTGTGGCTAAAACAGTTGAAAGCGGTTCCATCAATCTACAAGTAATTTTAGCAGGTTTGGTAGCAGCTATTATTTGGAACCTAATAACCTGGTGGCGGGGCATCCCCTCATCCTCATCGCACACATTGATCGGAGGATTTGCCGGGGCTGCGGTAGCTCATACGGGTTCTTTCGCGGTTATCAACCAAGAGGTGATTTTAAAAACAGTAGGTTTCATCTTTTTAGCTCCAATTATTGGGATGTTCATTGCATACATTATTTCCATCCTCATTTTATGGGTATTCCGAAGATCCAATCCCCATAAAACCACCAAGTGGTTTAAGCGGGCACAGTTAGCCTCGTCGGCGGCATTTAGTTTGGGGCACGGGGGTAGCGATTCTCAAAAAGTTGTAGGAATCATCAGCGCGGCCATGTTGGTTTATATTGCTTACTTAACCAATCTGGGTATGGAAATTCCTCATTGGGCACATGTAACCGAGACCATAGATGCTGTCGGAAAAAAACACTTACATGTCCCCAATTGGATTCCTATCTCCTGTTATATTGCCATTGCCCTAGGAACCATGCTTGGCGGCTGGCGTATTGTTAAAACCATGGGAACCAAAATTACCAAGGTAACCCCACTGGAAGGCGTAGCTGCCGAAACTGCAGGGGCAATCACTCTTTTTGGAGTATCGCAGGGATTAGGGATTCCTGTTAGCACTACACACACCATTAGCGGCTCCATTATGGGTGTCGGTATGACAAAAAGGCTCTCGGCTGTCCGATGGGGCGTGGCTACCAATCTTTTGGTAGCTTGGATATTAACCATCCCGGTGAGTATGTTAGTTGCGGCTTTGGTCTATTGGGCAATGATGTTCATAGGTTTTTAAGTAAATACCCCTTTTTTGAGATATTAAAAAACTCTCTTACATTTGAAAGCTATCTGATATCAGGTAGCTTTTTTTCATTTACTGTTTATTGATACCATGCACGACCTAACGTTTTTTACCATTCTATTAACCCTGCTCGCCGGATTTGCTGCGGGTTTTATCAATACCTTGGCAGGAAGCGGTTCCAGCATCTCATTGGCTCTATTAATGTTTTTAGGTTTGCCAGCTAACGTAGCCAACGGCACCAACCGGTTAATGATTCTTTTGAGCAGCCTGGTGGGTATACTGAGTTTTAAAAAATTGGGTGCCGTAAACGATGCACATAGCTTTAAAATTACCATCCCGGCTATTTTGGGCGCTATTTTGGGTGCCATGCTGGCTGTTACCATCGAGGGGGAACTGATGACCCGTATTATTGGTGCTCTAATGGTTGTGCTATTGTTAATGGTCATTTACAAACCCGAGAAATGGGTCAAACAGCCCGACCCTGACCATGTTGCTAAATTTAAAGGCTGGCAATACATTGCCCTATTTTTGGTAGGATTTTATGGTGGTTTTATTCAAGCCGGAGTAGGCATCTTTTTATTGGCCAGCCTTGTGTTAACTGCTGGTTTCGATGTCATTAAGGCCAATGTCCTCAAAGTTTTTATTGTTCTTATTTATACGCTATTTATTATTCCCATTTTTATCTGGAAAGGGCAAGTGGATTTTACTCTGGGAATGATTTTAGCCGTAGGCAGTATGTTTGGAGCCTATGTAGCTACCAAAGTAGCCATCAGCTGGGGGCCTAAATTTGTCCGTTGGTTGCTGATAGTTGTTATATCATGGGCAGCCATCGAGTTTCTGGGTATTGCCGGTTGGGTGATGGTTCAAGTACAAAGTATCAAGTAGTCAGTATCAAGATTTCAGACAAGAGATTCAGAGACATGAGACGGAAGAAAATTTGTTGATGTGTTCATTGGCATATTAGCTAATAGACAACGACCAATGACTACCAGCTACGACTTATGACCAACGAGCTGTTAACCCCGAAGGGGTTTTATCATGAATAGCCCAGGGCGCAACCCCCGGGAAACAAGTTACCCAAAAGAAACGGTGCATGTACCGTTTGTTTCTATAAAATGCAAAACAAAACATGCACCGCCACGCAGGGAAAGTATCAAGATGTGAGATTAAGAGACATGAGATGATGTGATAATTTAATGACCAATCTGCCAATTGCCTAAATTGCTAATGGGCTAAAAAGCTAAAAGACTATAAGCTAATCAACTTAATAATTTATGGCAAAATTCTTTTTGATCCTCGTATAATTGAATTATTCAGCAAGTATTACTGCAACCTGAAAATATAAGTAATGGTTCCTACTTGTTGGGGCGGGGCATTTTGGTTGACATCGAACTTGGCCTTAATGGCAGCCTTTTCTGCGGCCTGATATAATAATTTATCGGAGGTTGTTGTACCTTTTACTCCGGGAACGGCTTTTACCACATTGCCGTTTTGGTCCACGGTCACTTCCACTACAACCTTTCCCTCCGACTTACTGATGTATTCTGGTTTGGGAAGCGAGCGGCTGTTGCGCCCGTTTAAACTAAACGATATGCCGTCGCCTCCGGTACTTCCCCCGGTGCGGTTTTTTGAATTTATATCGCCGTTGGGGTCGCCCATATTTCCGGTACCTTGGGTGTTGCCTTCACCTTGCGTCCCGCCATTGGGGTTTTTCCCGGAAAAGGCCGATTTGGCACGGGCATCAATCGCTTTTTGTTGGTTTTCTTTTTTGATGCGTTCCTCCTCTTCGAGTCTTTTCTTTTCAATTTCGGCAAATCGTTGCCTTTCGAGTTCCTCGTTTTTTTTCTTTTCTTCCAGCTCTTCCTTTTTCTTTTTCTCCTCGGCATCTTTCCGTTTCTTCTCTTCAATTACTGCCGTTTGATCGAAATTCTGGGTCACAACTTCCTCAACAAGGTTTTCAACAACTTCGGGTTCCGATGTTTGGGCTACTGGCGGAGTAGAAACCTCTTCCACCACAGGTTCTTCATTTAACATGGGTTCAATATCACCAAGCCCGGTTTCTGAATCCCCGAAATTAATCAATATCCCCTCTTCCTGAGGCGGCGGATTGGGGGCCGAGAACCCAAAAAACAAAAGCAACCCAATAAAACCGACCATAAACAGGAAGGTACTGAAAAAGCCAAACCGTTGTTCTTTTGAGAGGTTCATAGTGTTTTATTTTAAAGGTGCCGTAGCCAAAATCAGCCGGTACTGGTGATCTTTGGCAATGTTCATCACCTTAACCACATGTTCCATGTCTACACTCTTATCGACATGTAATGATATGGTTGGTGGCTCCGGATAACCTGATGCCGGGCCTACTTTATTTACAATAGCGCTTTCTAAAATTGAAAAGTCAATATATTGCCCCTCAACGGCATATTGCAGGTCTTTGGTAATTGAAACCGTAGTGATAGGTTTGGTGGCCATGGTTTGATTATTACTTTGTGGCAGTAGCAATTTCAAAGCATTGGGAGCAATTAATGTGGAGGTTATCATGAAAAATATAAGCAACAAAAAAACCAAATCGGACATGGAGGACATGCTGAATTCGGAACTTATTTTTATTTGTCGTTTTAAAGCCATTTTTTAATCAATAATTAACAAAATTAGAAAGGGAACCTTTAGCTTATTAATTCACAGGTTCGTTTAACAAATCCATAAATTCCAAAGTGCTGGCTTCTAACCGATAGACAATCCGTGATACACGGGCAATTAAAAAATTATAGGCAAAATATGCCAATATACCCACGATAAGCCCACCCACGGTTGTTACCATGGCTACATAAATTCCATTCGAAAGTAAAGTGATGTCAATATTGTTCCCTGCTTTCGACATATTGTAAAATGCTTCAACCATTCCAATTACGGTTCCAAAAAAGCCTAGCATAGGGGCACCCCCGGCAATTGTAGCCAACATGGGTAATCCTTTCTCAAGCTTGGCAATCTCCAGGTTTCCAATATTCTCTACCGCAGTATTAATATCGTTTAAAGGTCGGCCTAAACGGCTGATTCCCTTTTCAATCATCCGGGCAATGGGGTTGTCGGTCGATTGGCAAAGGGTACTGGCTGCTTCAATTTTGCCATCGTGAATGTAATCCTTTATCCGGTTCATAAAATTGGTATCTATCCGCGAAGCGTTCCGTAATACCATAAACCGTTCAAAGAAGATATAAACGGCAATAACCAGCAATAGGGTTAAAGGAATCATTACCCAACCTCCTTTAACCGCCAGATCAAAGGCATTCAACGAATCTTCAACCTGTGTAGGCTGATTTAAGGTAACTTGCAAAAAATTAATCAGCATCATATCTGTGGTTTAATATTTATAGCGAATATATAAAATTAACGGGATATACTTTCATGTATTGTTTCAGGGTTTATTCTTCTTTTTTCACCTCAGGCTCCTCGGGCTTAAAGGCATACTCTTTACGGAACATTTTTATCATCAAATCGTTGAAATCGTCGAACTCTTCAGTATAAAATATTCCGATACCCTGGGTATAGGGGGCCTGTGAAAACTCGATGTCGTTATTCACCTTTTGGAACGCCCGTAAACGGATGTTCCCATTCTGGTTTACCTTCAGTTCTACCTGAACGTCGGTGGTATATGGGCTCTTGGCAGTCGTTAACTGGTTTTGCACGGTATATCCCAAATTCGAGTTCACCGTAATACGGTCGTTCCAAAGATTGGTTGAAAGTGCTACTTCATATTCCTGTTCGGTAGTTTCGGTACCGGGGCGGTAAACAAACCCTAGATCGAAATCGGTATTGATTTGCGAAATCCATTTACTTAATTGTTTCGAAAGTAATTCGCTAACTGTAGTAGCTCCAAGGCCTCCAGAGGTATTCGGGGCATAAGACTGCTGGTACAAAGGCATAAATTTATTTACCAGCAACAGGGAAAGTACCTGCTTGTTTATCTCCTCTTCGGGTAAGGTATTAATCTGGTCAATGGCGGCTTCGTTGGTGGTTGCTGGAACCTGAACAGCAAATTTAATAGTGGGGTTTACCAGTTTATCGGTCATCAACAAGTGGCAATCAACCTCTACTTTCTTTTCTTTGTCGGCATCGTCAAAAGTCAAATCATACACAGAAGCCCGCCGTATTTTATAAATTGCATCGAGGTTTATTTGGGCATCAATGGGATCGCCCGACCAAATGACGTTACTACCGGCCAAGATTTCAAATTTTTTATGAATCACATTTTGTAGGGCAAAGGTAAATTCTCCTTTACTAATCTGATAGTCGCCATACATGGAGAAGCCGTTTTTCAGCGATTCCATGTTTAACCGGGCAAATCCATGAGCTTTCAAGGCATCACCTATTCTTGGATCAAAAATAATTTGAACCTCCACATCAGGAGTCACGGTAAGATCCATGATTAAGTTGGTTTCATAGTCATCTTCAACAAGCTGTTTCTGTTTTTCGCTTTCCGATTTTTTTACCTCCAAGGGATCATAAAACTCAATAAAACTGTTCTCCTCAATATCGCTTTTTCCCTCTAAAGGGATGTAAAAAATGGAGTTGTTAAGCGTAGTGGCCGAAACATCAATGTTAATAGCATCGGTAGGCCCATAAATCTTTACGTAACCTGAACCATAAACCGTTCCATAAAAAAGTGGGTTATCTACAGCCCGGGTGTTGATTCCCATGATACGCTGTGTGTTCATTTTCAGGTCGATGGAAAAATCGCCAAATTGGTGGTGGGTGATATTCCCATTTACGGTTGCCTCGTTTTGATCCTTATCGAAAACATGTGCATTGTTAAACAGAATCTGAAAATTGTTAAGCTGAACGGAATCCCTAAGCTGATAATTTACCCCGGTGCTAGCAATGGTAAACGAGGTATTGTCGGTAAAAACGGAACCTTTCCATTTCAAATCGGGATAGGTTCCATACAGTTTGATTTTCCCGGCCAGCTCCCCTTTCAAATGAATAAAAGTAGGTTCCAAAAAGGGTTGGAGTATTTTTACCGATTGCCTGTTGAGATTGACATTGATATCCAAAAAATCCTCGGGTGCCAGATAAAATCCGGTTGCTTCAATCGTTGATAGATCATTTATCCTGGCATCAAAATACATATCTAATTTTTTGTTGGTCTGATCCCAACTACTTTCAAGATGGGTATTGCCAATAAGTTCATGGTTCAGGCTCAGGTTTTGAACATCGAAATTGGAGTTTATTTGAATAAAAGCCATGGCATCTTTAATCACTGTTTTCCCGGTGATAATCCCTCCTAAAAGCAGTTGGTCATCTTTAATTATGGGGTTTAAATAGGTAAGGTTAATATTTTTGAGCGAAATACTCAGGCTGTCGTTTGGATTTTTGGATACCCTTCCTTCGACGCTCACGTCGGAACTTCCATTGTCGATCTTAAGGTTTGCAACGGAGAAACCCGAGGAATCTTTTATTAAACTTGCTTTGCTTAAATACCAGATAGTATCGTGTACTACAATGTTCGAGGGATAAATATCCAGTTTAAGGTTAAAATTCTGTAGATTTTTCGAAAAAGTAACCAACGAATTCAGGTTTCCGCTGTAGTTTTTGTCCAACCAGTTGTTCCAATTGAAATTGAGTTTAATACTGTCGTTGAAAATATTCATACTCGACATAAAATTTTTCAACGAAGTGTTTTCGGCATAGCGGAACTCTTTGGAATCCATATTCACAAACAACCGATTGTTTTTGGTGTATGCCTTTAAATTCAACTCATCAATCCTCCGGTTAAAGAATTCCACCCGGTTGGAGAATACCGAGAAATTAAGGTTGTTGTTTGCACCATCGAACCTGCCTGTAACAATGGTTCCCGGTGAAATGCGGAATTCGGGTAGCAAAAGCCCGGTCAACGGATGGGGGTATTCGGCAACAATGGTAAAGGTAAAGTCGTTGGTCATTTTCTTCGGGTCGCTTTTGCCAAGTGAAGGCAAGTGATGCTTAATCAACGTTTCAATCTCGCGCGACACGGTAAGCGTGTTGAAATGGCCTTCGAGTTCTATGGTAAAATATTCCGAATTAAAATTGAACCGGTTCCCTTTGGCAGTTGGTACCGATGAAACCGAAATACTATCGGTGGCAAAATAGGTTGTGTCTTTAAAGTAGTACAAATTGGTTACCACAATGCCACCAGAGGAGTTTTCGAATTTATTGCCCAAAAATTTGGCTTTAACATCAAATGAAAGATTTGCCAACGAATCCTTTTTATTAAACCCCAATTGATACAAATTGGCGTAATACATATTGAGGGTAAAATCGTAAGAAGGAAGTGTATCGAAGTTTAACACCCCTTCAAAGTCGAACCTGATTTTAGGATCGAATGACGAGATACGGCCCGTAAACATTTCCTTTTCAATATTTCCTTTCACCCCAACTGAATCAATAGAACGCCCATTCAGGACAAATTTTTGAATCATCCCATCAATACCCATCTGAATTCCCTCTTTTGAAGAATAAAACCCATGGGTATTTAAATTAAAAGCCAGCTCACCAATAGATTTGTTTTGTATCAACACCGAAGGGTAAATGGGTATAGCTCGCAGATTTCCATCTATGGATATTTTCTGATTGTCCGTTTTCCGTTCCAAATGGACATCGGAATGTATCACACCAATTGCTGAAGCAAATCTTCCGGCAGCATCTATTTCATTATTGTTCCCTTTTATAGTTCCCTGAAAGTTTAACTTACCCAAAGGATCAAGAAAATTGGTTAATTGATTGGTGTCTTGCTTAAAATAATGACAGGCAATGTGTTTTATATCCGTCACATTTGAATGCAGTTCCTGAATATTAAGTGCGAAGTCTATGCTATCTAGCGTATTGTAATTATGTACCACAAAGCTTGACTGAAGCTCACTTTCGTTGCCCAATCGCAAGACAACTTGTTCCCCTTTTATCGACTTCAAATTGGCTATTAAATTTCCTGTAATAGAAAAATAGTCAGTTGTCTGACTAAACCGAGGAATAATACTTGAAAATTCGTTCAAGAAAATCTTCGACTGCACCTTTTCAAAGTGAAGTACCGGAAGCTGCCGGTTACTACCATTTTTGATATAGAATTTATCGACATTCACATACGAATGATTGCTCAACAGATGAATTTCGTCAAAAGCAACCTTTTGTTGATCCAGATTAAAATTGAATGAAATATTTTGGACATTGATTTGTTGGTTTAATCCAAACGAAAAGCTGTTCAGGTTAAAGGAAAGCTGTGTGGAATCGTAAACAAAATCAGTACAATGAGCCGAGATGTCATTAAAATGGAAACGCTCGGTTCCCCATTGGTACTGAATGCTATTGTTCACCATGTTTAAATCGGAAAGTGAAATGGTCCATTCCAATGGATCACCGCTTTGCGAATTTAATTGATCAAGAATAAAACTGAAATTGTAGGTTGAATCAGTCAGGGTTTTCAATTTACTTTTCAGATTTTTAACATCCAATTGCGCCAATTCAAGCTTTTTGTGAAGGAGTTCTAGCTTACTTACAGTCAAATCCAACCTTTCAATATAAATCAAAGAATCGTTTTCAAGGTCTTTTACCAACAGGTTTTGCAACACAAGGTTTCTTTTCAAACCATATCTGGCCCGTTCAATAGAAATCACGGTATGGAATTTTGCCGACAGTTGCGAGGCAAGCTTTTTTGCAATCATTGTTTGAACGGCAGGTGTGCGCATAGCGGTCCAAAAGGCTACCACCACCCCTGTCAGGATAAGGACAAAATAAGCTACTATTTTAGCTGTTTTTTTAATAATTTTGGCGTTTTAATTGTTTAAGCTTGCTTCCCCCCAACAAAGCTGGAAGAGCAAAAATAATAATTGCTAAATATAAATATAAAAAGGAGCGGTTCTTTTTATCGAAAGAAATTCTTATGAGCATAACTATCTTGGGTATTGAATCATCGTGCGACGATACTTCGGCATCGGTCATTACGGATGGTGTCATCCGTTCGAACCTGATTGCAAACCAACTGGTGCACCAACAATTTGGGGGTGTGGTTCCAGAACTGGCCTCCCGGGCTCACCAGCAAAATATTGTCCCCGTAGTGGATGCGGCTATCAAACAGGCGGGAATTTCTCCCTCCGATATTTCAGCAGTGGCTTTTACCCGTGGGCCGGGTCTGTTGGGTTCGTTACTCGTGGGGACTTCGTTTGCAAAAGGGTTTGCCCTGGCTCAAAACATTCCCCTGATTGAGGTGAATCACCTGCAAGGCCATGTGCTCGCCCATTTTATTAAGGAGGATGTAAACGATACCAACCAACCCAACTTCCCATTTTTGTGCCTGCTGGTTTCGGGGGGCAATTCCCAACTGGTACTGGTAAAAGATCACCTCCACATGGAGGTTATTGGCTCCACCATTGATGATGCCGCAGGCGAGGCTTTCGATAAATGTGCCAAAGTGATGCAACTGCCCTATCCCGGAGGACCGATGGTAGATAAATTGGCCAAAGAGGGAAACCCCACCAAAATAAAATTTGCCAAACCCCGGATTGAAGGATACAATTACAGTTTCAGCGGCTTAAAAACCAGTTTCCTTTACCACTTGCGCGACGAACTGAAAACCAATCCCAACTATATTGAGGAAAACAAAAACGATTTATGTGCCTCGTTACAGCATACCATAATTGAAATTCTGATGGATAAACTGCATCAGGCAGCAAAAAATCTGGGTATTAAAGAAATTACCGTAGCCGGAGGGGTTTCGGCCAATTCCGGGTTGCGCGAGGCTCTGGTTCAATATGGAAAAAAACACCATGCCAACATCTACATTCCCAAATTTGCCTATACCACCGATAATGCAGCAATGATAGCCATTACCGGATATTATAAATTCTTAAAAGGTGAATTTGCCCAACACGATATTACCCCTATGGCAAGGTTAGGATTGTAAGGTTACTACGCTGAAATAGAACTTCTGTTGAAAATTTCTTCGAAAACTACTACCTCAAAATAGTAGCATCGCGGTCGGGTCCCACGGAAACCATTTTAACAGGAACCCCGGTTTCCGTTTCAATAAACCGGACATAATCCATCAATTCTTTAGGAAGTTCCTTTTCTGAATTCTTACAGGTAATGTCGCATTTCCAACCCGGAAATTCTTTATAGATAGGTTCAATCTTCTGGTCGATCTCGTAGGGGAAATAATCCAATGGTTTTCCGTTTACTTTATAACCAACGGCAACTTTAAGGGTATCAAAATTATCGAGTACATCGGCTTTGGTCATGATAAGCTCGGTTACGCCATTGATCATGATGCTGTATTTCAATGCCACCAGGTCGAGCCAACCGCACCGGCGCGGGCGTCCGGTGGTGCTCCCAAATTCATGACCAATTTCACGGAGTTTTTGTCCAATCTCGTCGAACAATTCCGTTGGAAATGGGCCTGAACCCACACGGGTACAATAGGCTTTAAAGATTCCCTTCACCCCGCCAATGTTTGAAGGGGCTATTCCCATTCCGGTACAAGCTCCGGCACAAATGGTATTCGATGAGGTTACAAAAGGATAAGAACCAAAATCAATATCAAGCATTGAACCCTGGGCGCCTTCGGCCAATATGCGGGTCTCTTTTTCCTGAATGTATTTATTGATAATATGCTCGCTGTCGATCAACGCGAAAGTTTTGATCAATTCAATCCCCTCAAACCAATCTTTTTCCAGTTGGGAAATATCGAATTGGTAATTGTACAACGACAGTTGTTTCAAATGAAGTTCTTTCAGGTGCTGGTATTTTTCTTTAAAATTTGGTAACAGGATGTCCCCTACCCTCAATGCGTTTCTTCCTACCTTATCGGTATAAGCTGGTCCAATCCCTTTTAAGGTTGAACCGATTTTCCCCTGGCCTTTGGCCTCTTCCATAGCACCATCGAGAATCCGGTGGGTCGGGACAATTAAATTGGCTTTTTTGGCTATTTGCAGCCGTTTGGTAAGGTCGATGTGGAATTTCTTCTCAATTTCAATCACTTCACTCCGGAAGATAGCCGGATCCAATACCACACCATTACCTATAATATTGACAGCATTTTCATGAAAAATACCCGAGGGTATCAGGTGCAACACATGCTTCATATTATTAAATTCAAGACTGTGACCAGCATTGGCACCTCCCTGAAAACGGGTTATCACGTGGTAGGTGGGAGTTAATACATCCACAATTTTTCCTTTTCCTTCATCGCCCCATTGAAGCCCTAACAAAACATCTACTTTCATTATATGCTGTAATTTAATATTCGAAACTAATCAATTCCTCTTGGTATCATTTTTTTAAAACCAGCCCCGAATTTACTAATAATTTTTTCTTTTGAACGATGAACTTTTGAATTCTTTTAAACAACCTAAATCCTTTAAATTAACTTATCGTTATCAATTAGTTACAATCAATCAGCAACGCAATTTTACACAAGGAATTCGAACATTGGGATAATTAATTGAAGGTTTTATCCTTTTATTGTTTACCGTTTTTTTGGTATGTTTGAAGCACGTATGAGAAATAAGAACTTATTCAATTATTTATTTATCGCAATTGCAGCCGCGCTTTTATTTGTTCCATTTATTGGGTCGGTTCCCCTATTCGATTGGGATGAGATCAATTTTGCCGAGTCGGCCCGGGAGATGCTGGTTACAGGCGATTACCTTACGGTACGGATCAATTATGAACCCTTTTGGGAGAAACCTCCTTTATTTATCTGGTTTCAGGTTCTATCAATGAAACTTTTTGGCATCAATGAATTTGCAGCCCGCTTTCCGAATGCTGTTTGCGGCATTTTTACTTTATGTTTTTTGTTTTGGATTGGGAAAAAAGAGGTAAACCAAAAGTTTGGTTTTATTTGGGTTGTTTCGTATGCTGGGTCATTGTTACCATTTATTTATTTCAAATCGGGGATTATCGATCCCTGGTTCAACCTTTTTATATTCAGCAGCCTCTATTTTGCTTTTCAATACCTGAACCGGCAGCACCGCCCCAGCCTTATCGTATCAGCCATATTAATTGGTTTGGCCATATTGACCAAAGGCCCGGTAGGTTTCATGCTTTTTGGTTTAACCCTGTTCATTTTTCTGATATTCAAAAAATTCAGGGTTTCCTTTACGTGGGGCGATGTAATGCTCTTTTTAATCCTGGTATTGTTGGTCGGCGGTTTTTGGTTCATCCTCCAGATAAGTTTTGGGAATTTTGGCATTATTAAAGAATTTGTGGAATACCAGATCCGGTTATTTCAGACCCAGGATGCCGGGCATGGAGGGTTCTTTTTATATCACTGGGTTGTGATCTTAGTAGGGGTTTTTCCTATTTCGTTTTTCGCATTAATGGGGTTTGGGAAAAACTCAATCCAAAAGTTAAATACTGACACGCTCCTCTGGATAAAAATACTTTTAGGCGTTGTTTTGGTGGTGTTTACAATTGTCAAAACAAAGATTGTACATTATTCCTCGTTGGCCTATTTTCCGGTTTCTTTTATTGGCACTACTGTTGTTTACCAGTTCTTGCATAATGAGATTAAGATTCCAAAATGGCTTCAACTCTCGTTTATTGGAACTGGAGGGCTAATTGCTGCTTTTGTAGCCGGAGCAACATTTATTGAGGCTTATAAAACCAAGATGGTTGATTTCCTGACAGATAAAGACCCTTTTGCCGCGGCGAATCTTTCAGCCCAGGTAAATTGGTCGGGTTGGGAATTTTTGGTAGCATTAATCCTACTTTCGGGTGTTTTATCAAGTATGTTCCTGATCCGCCAGAATTACCGATGGCTTTCCATCCTCACATTGTTCATAGGAATAACACTTTTTAGCTATAGCACTTTGGTAGTTATTGTTCCTAAAATTGAGCAATATTCGCAACATGCTGCCATTGCTTTTTTTAAAGAAAAACAAGGTTGCGATTGCTATGTCACCACACTTGGCTATAAAAGTTATGCCCCCTATTTTTATGGACAAAAAATGCCGGCAACACACCCTGAATCCAATGATTTGGAATGGTTGTTAAAGGGTTCTATCAACAAGCCGGCCTATTTTATTATGAAAAATACCCGTTCCGATGAGGTATTCAAAAATTATTCAGACATTGAAAAAATTTACGAAAAAAACGGATTTGTAATGGCAGTCCGGTACCCAAAGAATAATTAAATATGATACAGAACAAAAAAATAGCAGTGGTTTTGCCTGCATACAATGCCAGCAATACGTTGGAAAAAACCTACCGGGAAATTCCTTTCGATATCGTGGATTTTGTCATACTTGTTGATGACCATAGCTGCGACAACACCGTTGAAGTAGCAAAAAAATTAGGTATTCAACACCTGATACAGCACGAAAAAAATCTGGGTTACGGGGGAAACCAGAAGAGCTGTTATAACAAAGCCATCGAACTGGGTGCCGACATTGTAATTATGCTGCATCCCGATTATCAATACACGCCAAAACTCATACACTCCTTGGCTTATCTTATTGCCAACCAAGTATATGAAGTAGTCCTGGGTTCACGCATTCTGGGAAAAGGAGCGTTGAAAGGCGGCATGCCCTGGTATAAATACCTGGCCAACCGCGTACTGACTTTCACTCAAAATATCCTGATGAACCAGAAGTTATCAGAATACCACACCGGCTACCGGGCATTTTCACAAAATGTTTTGAAAAACATTGACTATAACATCAATTCCAATGATTTTGTGTTCGACAACCAAATGCTGGCACAAATATGCTTTAAAGGGTTTGAAATTGCTGAAATCACCTGCCCTACCAAATATTTTGACGAGGCTTCATCCATTAATCTGAAGCGGAGCATCCAATATGGGTTTGGGGTACTTGGGGTTTCCATAAGCTACCGGATGCAAAAATGGGGCTTGGGAAAATTTCGGATTTATCGGGATCATATTAATCAATAAAATGAATTCAAGCCTTTCGCATCCATGAAAAAGCATCTTCCATCCCTAATTTTTATTTTGTTGCTGGTTGCCGTCGGCTTTATGTACCGATACCACCAAACCCTTTTCTACCAGCCCCAATCGGTTCATAAATGGAGGCAATCCGATTGTGCTTCCATCGCTTTGAATTATTACCAGGGAGGAATGCATTTTTTTCAACCTGAAACCCACAACCTCACATCCGACGGAGGAATTACGGGAAAAGCCTTTACCAGCGAAATTCCCATTTTATATTATGGAGTAGCAGCACTTTACAAAATTTTTGGGTACCATCCCTTTTTATTCCGGTTGGTGAACCTACTCATATTTTTTGTGGGACTATTTTTTTTTCACCGACTGATACTTTTACTTACTCATAAAACTTTTTGGGCTGTAGTTTTACCCTTGCTTTTCTTTACTTCCCCGGTTTTGTCCTATTATGGAAATAACTTTTTGTCTAACTCCTCGGCTCTCGCTTTTTCAATAATGGGCTGGTTTTATTTTGCCAAATACCTTCTCATTAAACAAAACCGGTGGTTTTATGCCTCCATGGGCTTGTTTTTTCTGGCAGGTGCGTTTAAACTTACCGCTCTGATGAGTTTATTTGCCATTGGGTTTGTTTGGTTACTTGAAGTTTTAAAGGTCCGGAAATTCAGAAAGGACACGCCCATTTTTACCAAACCCTGGTTTTCTTTTGCTATCATGGCTTTCATCGTATTTATTATTGGAGCCTGGATTATTTACGCACACATCGAAAACACCCTCCATCAATGCTATTATTTTTCAACCACTACGTTTCCCATCTGGGATTTAAGCAAGCAGGAAATACTCAATGTCATACAAAAAGTAAGAATCAATTGGTGGCCGCAATATTATCACTTTACCGTACATTTGTTTCTTGTTTTTTGCATGGTTTTTTTAGCCGTACGGATTAAAAAAGTTCCTTTATTTATTAAAACGGTTCTGGGTGCTTTATTTTTTGAAGCTCTTTTCTATATCATCCTGCAATTTTGGACCTTTTCCGATCATGATTATTACACCATCGACCTTTTTATCATTTCATTTCTGATTCTTGTGAGCACCTTGTATGTGGTAAACCGGTATAATGAGCGCTGGCTGAATCTCTGGGTGGTAAAAATTCTATTCACAATACTGCTTCTATTCAATATCTGGGATGCTTCAACCAAAGTGGATGACCGCTACCATATCTGGCAAAACGATATCGACAGGTTTGAGGATATTTATAGTATGGAACCCTATTTGCGGCAGATTGGAATTACCCCGCAGGATACGGTCATCTCAATCCCCGATTATTGCCATGCTACTCTTTACCTAATGAACCAGAAAGGATGGACAGAGTACATTGACAACAATTTTAACAACGGTACACGGACTTATTACAACCGGGATAGCGCCGGAATCAACCGATCCATAGCTAATGGAGCAAAATATTTAATAATAAACGGGATAAATGAACTTTATTCCAAGCCCTATTTGCAGTCCTTCTGTTATCACACAAAGGGAAGGTATAAAAACGTGTTGATATTCGATGTTGCTGCCCGGGACACCAATTTTAGGTTAAACCACAAAAAGCTACATACCCGTTGGTTTTGCGATGCCGAAACAGTAACTGCTGACGGTAAGTTCTTTGTTTCAGGGAACCAGCAGTTTGAATATGGTACCACACAAAGTACCGAAAAAGCATTTTCAGGTATAAATTCATGTAAATTATTTTCTGAGAATCCTTACGGGATGACTTTAAAATTGAAGGATATTGCCTATGGCGAAAGTTTTGATGTTAGCGTTTGGCGCCTTTCCAACTCTAAAAAAGAAGGTGGAATGGTTGTTTCTGTAAACGGACAAAACCTTGCCGATTGTGAAATAGTTTGTCCCGACTCATTGGACTGGGAGAAGCTGTCCACCACTATCTTTGTGACTGAAAAAATGGTAGGCCATGAACTGGTTTTCTTTTTATACAACCCAACCGCTTTGCCTGCCTATTTTGATGATTTTGAAATCATCCGCTATAAAAGCGTCATAAACTAAAAAACCATGAAAAAGGATTCCATGGTTTTTCAGTTGTTGGTTAGTTGTTGTTATCTACTTTCCTGCATGTATTTCAACCATTAAATCATCTTTGAGCACGTTTTGCCCGGTTTTGACATGGATTTTCTTCACTTTCCCCGAAATAGGTGCCTGAATTTCGTTTTGCATCTTCATGGCTTCAAGAATCAACAAAGGTTCACCTGCACGGACTTCGCGACCCTCTTCGGTGAGTAGTTCCACAATCTTTCCTGGCATGGGAGCCTCCAGATTCTCGTTTTTGTTTCCGTCACTTTTCGATGATAAAAACTTCATCCGTTTATATGAAGTGGGTGTTTCAATAGTGAAAAAATAGGAAACCCCATTTAAGAGTACTTCATATCTGTTTTGGTTTTTATACAAAAGCTCTACCGGGAATTTTTTGCCTTTATAAAGTAAATAGGTACCAAATTTATCATCAGTTTTAAGAGTAATCTCACTTGTTTTCCCGTTTACTTTCAATTCATCGGTAAACGGAAGCGGAAACTCAAACTTTTTACGCCCGGGGTTGACCGCAATCAGTTTTTTCAATTCTTTTTTTGAACTCCAGCCTAGTTTCATGGTTCTTTTTTCTTTTAATTCCAATAACATAATTTTTCAGATAGGTTGATTAGAAAGATTTTAACCGTTTATTCAGCACCCAAGGATTGATATTTTTTCCTTGTTCGAAATCCACCTGATTGGTCTCCTCTTTTTCACGTTCTTCGGCATATTTTAAGGCAGCAAACCAAGCAGCTAAAGCTTCTTCCTCTTCGCTGGTATCGTGCATGCTTTCCAGTTCATTTTCAATAAAACCGGTATTAAAAGTCCCACATCGGAACGATTCATTTTCAAGAACAATTTTAAAAAACGGAATGGTTGTTTTTAACCCTTTGATCCAAAACTTTGCCAGAGCTTTCTTGGTTTCGCGGATAGCCTCGTTTCGGTCGGCTCCCCACACAATCAATTTAGCAACCATGGAATCGAAATTGGGCGAAATGGTATCACCTTCCACAATGCCACTGTCAACCCTGATATTATCGCCTGTAGGCTGCACCATCTTTTCGATAGTCCCCAAATAAGGCGAAAATCCAGCTTGCACATCTTCGGCATTAATCCGGCATTCAATGGCCCAACCATTCAACTTAACATCTTCTTGTTTCAGCTTTAACTCTTCGCCCTGGGCAATACGTATCTGTTGTTCAATCAAATCCAGACCTGTAATAAATTCCGTTACCGGATGTTCAACCTGAATCCGGGTATTCATCTCCATAAAATAGAAATTATTGCTTTGGTCGAGCAGGAATTCAACGGTTCCGGCACTCTCGTACTTTACGGCCTGTGAAATTTTGATGGCTATTTCACCCATGGTTTTCCGCAATTCCTCGGTCAAGGCGGGCGAAGGAGCCTCTTCAAGCAATTTTTGATGTTTACGCTGGATGCTACATTCCCTTTCTCCTAAGTGAATGGTGTTCCCAAATTTATCGGCTAAAATTTGAAACTCGATATGTTTTGGGTTTTGTATATACTTTTCGATAAATACCGATGGGTCATTGAAGGCTTTTTCGGCTTCGTTGGTGGCCAACCGGAACATTTGAGCCAATTCTTCCGCTTTATGGATAATCCGCATCCCACGGCCCCCACCACCTGAAGCAGCCTTAATGATTACCGGATACCCAATTTTGTCGGCTATTTCTTTGGCCTCTTCTGCATCGCGGATGCTGTGGGTGGTTCCACTGGCTAAAGGAATATTATTTTTGGTGGCAATCTGCCGGGCCACGGTTTTGTTTCCCATTTTGTGAATGGCATCGGGAGTGGGCCCAATAAACTTCACTCCTGCAATAACGCAACGTTGGGCAAAGTAGGCATTCTCCGATAAGAACCCATATCCCGGATGCACAGCATCAACCCCTGTTTCTTCAACGATAGTGATTAACCGTTCCACATCCAAAAAAACAAGAACATCGGAGAACTCGTCGCTCATGTCATAAATTTTATCCATGTGCGATAAATAATGGGCCCGTGGTTCGTTTGAGGTTTTGATACCCCAGGTTTCAATTCCCATTTTTTTGCAGGTCCGGGCAATTCGAATAGCGATCTCTCCCCGGTTAACAATTAATAAGCTTTTTATAGCCATGTGTTTCTTTATTGGTTTTAAATACGTTGCTTTTACAATGGAATGTTACCGTGTTTCTTGGCAGGACGTGCCACATGCTTGTTCTGCAAGGCTTCAAAGGACACAATCAACTTTTTCCGGGTCACTGCCGGGTCAATTACTTCGTCAATATATCCCTTTTCATCAGCAATATATGGATTGGCAATTTCGTCGCGGTAGGTTTTTATCAATTCCTTTTTCAGTGCATCCGGATCTTCGGAACTTTCCAATTCACGACGGTAAAGCACAGCTACAGCCCCATCGGGTCCCATCACAGCAATTTCGGCAGTTGGCCATGCATAATTAAAGTCGCCGCCAATATTTTTACTGTTCATCACAATATACGCTCCACCATACGATTTACGCATGATAACCGTAATTTTTGGTACAGTAGCCTCGGTATAAGCATACAACATTTTAGCCCCGTGACGGATAATTCCCATGTGCTCCTGATCTACGCCAGGCAAGAATCCCGGAACATCTTCCAATGTTAAAATAGGGATGTTGAATGCATCGCAAAAGCGAATAAAACGGGCTGCTTTTATCGATGAATTTATATCAATGGTCCCAGCCAAAACTTTGGGTTGGTTAGCCACAATACCAATGGTTTGCCCTTTTAACCGACCAAACCCAACAACAATATTCTGCGCGTAGTTTTCACTGATTTCGAAAAAACTATCCACATCCATCAAAAGGTTGATAACCTCCTTAACATCGTAAGGTTTGTTCGGATCGTCGGGAACCACATCACGGAGTCTCTCATTATAATCAGGTGTTTCCTCTGGATTTAGCACCACCGGAGGATTTACCACATTGTTTGATGGGATATAAGTTAATAGCTTCCGGACACCTTGGATGGTATGTTCTTCGTCTTCGTACATCATTTGGGAAACCCCGCTTTTTTTCGAATGTACCTCAGCACCACCTAATTCGTCGTTGGTTACCTCTTCGTTCAACACCTCTTTCACCACGTTGGGTCCGGTAACGAACATGTAACTGGTTTTGTTAGTCATAAAAACAAAATCAGTCAACGCGGGAGAATAAACAGCTCCACCGGCCGCAGGTCCCATGATGACTGAAATTTGAGGAATAACACCCGAAGCATGTACGTTGTGTTTAAAAATCATGGCATAACCTGCCAAGCTCGCGATACCTTCCTGAATACGGGCCCCCCCGGAGTCAATCAGCCCTACAATAGGTGCACCCATTTTCAGTGCCATTTGCTGAATTTTATTGATTTTTTGAGCATGGACCGAACCCAAAGAACCACCCATCACTGTAAAGTCCTGAGCGTATGCAAATACCAACCGACCTGAAACTTTCCCATAGCCCACGATAACTCCATCACCATAGGCTTCAGTTATTTTACCAAAACTGGTTGTTAAAGGGGCCGGAATTACAAAGGCATCAATTTCTTCGAAAGTATCTTTATCAAAAAGGAGCTCAATTCGCTCAACAGCTGATAGTTTACCTTTACTATGTTGTTTTTTCGCGTTTTCAATGCTGAATTGGTTGTTGATTTTTTCCTCGCGCTCAAGAAATTTTCTGAAAAGTTTTCCGTTTGTATCCATACGTAATCTTTTTGAGATGCGTCACCTAAAACGAACGCCTACCCATGATTGTTTTTAAATGTTTCCCTTTTTGAGAGTTTAATTTCACTAACCCTTTGACTTTACATGTTTTGTTTTATTCAACATACTTTAACATGACAAAGATCAGGGTGCAAAGTGAATAAAAAACATTGGATTTACCAATAGTTGCCCTCTCAATTAAACAATAAAGATGGTTTTTATTCTCTCCAGTGATAGGTTATTTCAAGGATATTACACTGATAGTTAGAATTATAAAATCATCATTGGAATATCGGAATTTTTTGCACAAAAAATATTAACATGCGCATAACTCTTTAAATTTTTAGTTCCGGCTTAATTACAAAAAGTAAGAATATCCCAAAAATCTGTGGTGTAAACTGCTTGAGAATTGTACGAACAAATTATCGTTGAACATTGGTTTTAAACAATTTTCCCGTAAATTTATTAGCTGATTTTTTAATCTTAACTCATGAAGAACTATCATTTTTTTATACTATTGTTTTTAATTTTATTACTCTGCCAACCAAATATAAACGCTCAAAACTGGAACTTACTACAAATTGATGAACGCTACCATTATCAGAAAACCGGCGATACAATTCCATTATACACCCTTTTTATTGATTCGGTAAAAACGGCCAATTCCGATTCGGTTTTTTATTTTAACCGTTTTTTCCTGCCCTGCGATACCTGCTCCAATGAAGGATACTATCAGGATAACCAACCCGGATTTTTACAACGGGAATGGAGGAAATCTATTTCAGGTTTATCAACCTTCCAAAATCCCCAAACCTTCTTCATTCAAGTTACTGGTACCGTTGGCGATAGCTGGTGGTTCGATGAAAACAAAACTCAATTAGCAAAGGTTGAATCAAGAACCTCTGAAACCATTTTTGAACTAATGGATTCGGTAATGACCATTTCCATTAATAACGAAACCAAAATCAAGCTTTCAAAAAACTTTGGTATCCTCAATTACTTTGAGTTTACTTTATCTGGACTTGAAAAAGCAAAATTAGGAAAATGCCTTCTTGGGTTTGATGAAATCTTTGATTTTCATGTGGGAGACGTGTTTCAATATGATGAGGGTTCATTTTATCCTGAAGCAGATTTAAGTGGTGGACTTTATAAATGGACTTTAAAGGATGTTATAAAGAAACGTGACACATTAATCCTTACCATTGATGAAAAATTTCGACCTATTTATTTCCCTTATGTTGGAGAATGTACTCATACGCAGTTTACAAAGGTAATTGCCAACCTTCCGAATCATTTAGTCAATCAATATCCTTTCCAAAAGACAATTATTTACCCATATACTTTTGAAGAAATATTTACAGAGCAACCTGAAATGGAGCCTTATACATGTTACAGTTTTCCATCAGTTACCTATAATAATAATAAATTATCAAAAGTCATTGGGTTTTATTCCCCTGAAAACGGACCCTATATTAAAAATGATTCTGGGATTTTTTATTTATCAGATCAAACCGATGAATACCCATCTGTTTGGTATTGGAAATATCAACAAGGATTAGGTTTGGTTCACAAAGAACTATTTCATTTTGAAGTAACTTACAGTTGGAGCATGATTGGGTACATTAAAGATGGAATAACATCTGGAACAGTATTTTCCGATGGTTTTATGACCGGTTCCATCGATAAAAAAGAAACTGAAACAATTTTTTACCCCAATCCAGCCTCTGAAAATATTACTTTTATAGGTACTAAAGATAAAAGTATTGACATCCAAATATTTGGAATGGACGGTAAATTAATAAAAAAGGTAAAATTAAATGAAGAAAAAACATTGCCCCTGTTTGGTGTTTCAAATGGAATATATCTAATTCACATTAAAACTGATTATATTGATTACACAAAAAAATTAATTGTTCAGCACTAAAAAAGGCTGATTTGAATTACCAAATCAGCCTTTAACTTATTTGCAAATTATTACAATTTTTCAAAAAAATCATTCCCCTTATCATCCACGATAATGAAAGCGGGGAAATTTTCAACGGTAATTTTACGGATAGCTTCCATTCCCAATTCAGGGAAATCAATCACCTCCGACGATTTAATGCTGTCTTTGGCCAAAATGGCAGCAGGCCCGCCAATAGACCCCAAATAAAATCCTCCATTATTTTTGCAGGCATCGGTAACCTGCCTGCTCCGGTTTCCTTTGGCCAACATTACCAAGCTTCCGCCGTGTTTCTGGAACAAATCCACATACACATCCATCCGCCCGGCGGTAGTAGGGCCAAAACTTCCGCTTGCCATCCCTTTAGGGGTTTTGGCCGGCCCGGCATAATATACGGGGTGGTTCTTAAAATAGTCAGGCAGAGGTTTGCCCGAATCAAGCAGTTCTTTAAGCTGGGCATGGGCTATATCGCGGGCTACAATCAATGTCCCGTTTAAATTGAGCCGTGTTTTAATCGGGTATTTCGAAAGTTCCCTCAATATATCTGCCATGGGTTGATCCAAATTTATATCGACCGATGGAGCCAAATGAGGAGCCTGTTTAGGAAGGTATTTTTTGGGGTCTTTTTCCAAAGCTTCTAAAAATATCCCTTCGGGAGTAATTTTAGCCTTGATGTTACGATCGGCACTACAGCTCACTCCCAGCCCAACCGGGCACGACGCTGCATGGCGGGGCAACCGGATGACCCGTACATCATGAACAAAATATTTGCCTCCAAACTGGGCACCAATGGTACTTTCTTCACAAATCTTCTGCACTTTGGCCTCCCATTCCAAATCACGGAAGGCTTGTCCACCTTCATTTCCCTGGGTAGGAAGGTGATCATAATAGCCAGCGGAGGCTTTTTTAACAGTGGCTAACGTGGCTTCAGCCGAGGTTCCCCCAATAACCAATGCCAAATGGTAGGGAGGGCAGGCCGAGGTCCCCAGGTCTTTGATCTTTTCCTTAACAAACCTGGTCAAATTTTCTTCGGTAAGCAATGATTTGGTTTGCTGATACAAATAGGTTTTGTTTGCTGAACCGCCACCTTTGGTGATAAATAAAAATTCATACGTGTTTCCTGCTCCGGAATAAATATCAATCTGTGCCGGAAGGTTGTTGCCTGTATTCTTTTCGTCGAACATGGTCAAGGGGACGACCTGCGAATAACGGAGGTTTTTTTCCTGATAGGTCTCAAAAATCCCTTTTGACAGATGTTCGGCATCATGGCCGCCGGTCCAAACATCCTCCCCTTTTTTACCAATCACAATGGCTGTTCCGGTATCCTGGCAGGTAGGTAGTTCTCCTTCAGCCGCTATTACCTGGTTCAATAACATGGTATGGGCTACAAACTTATCATTATCGGATGCTTCGGAATCATTCAATATTTGAGCCAGTTTGGTTAAATGGGCAGGCCGCAAATAAAAAGAAACATCGGTTACTGCTTCTTTGGCCAAAAGTTCTAATCCCATAGGATCGACTTTCAGGATTTTCCTTCCTTCAAACTCCACCACCGACACAAAGTCCTTTGTCAGTAACTTGTAAAGGGTAGTGTCTTTCTCAATGGGAAATGGTTTTTGGTATTTGAAACTTGACATAATTAAATGTTTTAGGTGATTCATTTTAAATACCGAAATTACAGTTTTTAGAATAAAATGAGTAATTTCATCTTCACGTTTTCGAAAGAAATGTTAAATTGATTTTCAATTCAGTATATTAAGCTGGTAATTAGTAGAAGTGAGTTTATGATCATGAAATTTCTAGTCAGTTTTGAACAATTAATTGCCGGAAGCCCCTTAAAATTCGATGTTGAAAAACGGCTGTTCAATATCGCGGTGTTTATCTCCATTATTGTTTCAGGTATCAGTTTAATCATCAATGCCAATCTGGATCTCCCTCAAGTTTTACAAGTTATTATTGGTATCGGTTCTGTCTTCCTGGTATATATTTATGTCAATTCCAGAATCTTACGGCAGTTCTTTGTCTGGACATATATTTTTGCTGCATTATTCATCTTAAGCGGTTCCTGGTTATTGAACGAGGGGCCTAATGGTTCAATTAACTATTTATATATTTTAGCTTTTGTCATCTTTTTAAGTATAACCAACCGGAAAAAACACTTGGTTATAAGCGCGCTAATTATTATCAACCTGATAGTTCTGTATGCAATTTATTATGCGGCACCGCAATTTGTGTACCCCTATCCCAGTGTGGCAATAAAAAATGCCGATTTACTTTTTACATTCACATACGTGGTACTGTTTTCGGCATTAATATTTAGCGCGTTACGCATGAACTTTGAAAATGAGAAAACGCAGGTCGAAAAGCAGAAACAGGAATTGGAATTACAACATAAACATATTACCGACAGTATTCAATACGCGAAAGAGATTCAACAAGGGATGCTTCAACATACCGATTCATTCAAATTACATTTTCCTCAGTCGTTTATCTATTGGCAGCCAAAGGATGTGGTCAGTGGCGATTTCTATTTTTTTAAAGAATACGGCGCCAACAAAGAAAAAATTATCTGTGGAGTTGCCGACTGCACGGGCCATGGAGTTCCTGGTGCGTTAATCACCATCCTGGGATTAGCCTCCATTAACGATATTATTCTCCAGTTTCCCGATTTATCAGCCGGTGAAATCCTCGACCAACTACGGATAAAAATTAAGAGTGCCTTGCAACAAGGGCGACGTTCCGTTGAAAACCGCGATGGAATGGATATGGCCATCTGCATCGTGGATAAAAACAATAATATTTTGCAGTATGCCGGAGCCAACCGTCCACTTTACATTGTCCGGTCCGATGAGATGATTGAATTAAAACCCAACCGGATGCCCATTGGTGTACATTATTTTGATGGAAAGCCGTTTCTGAATCAAAACATCCACCTGTATATCGGTGATATTATCTACCTCTTCACCGATGGATTTTCTGACCAGTTTGGAGCCGAAGAAAACAGAAAATTCTTTTTATCAAATTTTAAAAAACTATTGCTCGATAATTCCCATTTACTGCTTGACGAACAATGCCAAATTATAAAAAAAACCTTTAAAAGCTGGAAAGACACCAATGAACAAACGGATGATATATTGATTATGGGATTTCGGGTTTGATCCATTTTTCATCTATGAAATTGCTGAAAAAAATTTATAACTATCCGGAGTCTTTAACCTGGTTTTTTTGAAATATTTCAGGTTTTTTACGACTAAGACACTCAGAACACAAAGGAACCACTAAGAAAATTCATTGGACCTAAAATCAAATTTTTAACAAAATTGGCTCTCCTCGTTAGCAACAATAAAATTAGGGGGGATGGTTGACGCTTATCTAAGAAATTATGCTTAATTTGGTTAAGATAATCCTAGACAGCACCATAACATATAACCATGAAAGATGCCATCTTGTACATAGATGACGAAAACTTTAATCTTACAGGATTTAGTGCCGTTTTTGGTAAAGATTTTGAAATATTTACGGCTCTATCTACAGCACAGTCCGAAGATATTCTGGCACATCATGAAATTAAAGTAATCATTTCTGACCAGCGGATGCCTGGCGAAAACGGGTTGAACTTTTTTAAACGGATACGTTCCTCCTACCCCGACCAGGTTTTTATAATCTTAACTGGTTTTGTTGAAACAGATTTGGTTATCGAAACGATTAACCATGGCGACATTTTCCGGTTTGTTATCAAGCCCTGGGACAAAACAGAATTGGAACATGCCATAAAAATGGCCATCAAAACTTACGACTTAAAAAAACAGAATCAAATCTTAATTAAAAACCTCGAAGAAAAAAACCGGGAACTTGAAATAAGGAACCAGGACCTGATAACTTATTCAAAAGCCCTGTCGAACAGTGAACAGATGCTGAAACAGGCGCAAAGGGTCACGAAAATCGGGCATTATACCTTTAATTTTCAAACCGATATTTGGACAAGTTCTGAAAGCCTGGATCAGGTATTTGGTATCGGGAAAGAGTTTTCAAGAACTGCCAAAGGTTGGATACAGGTAGTGCATCCGGAATTTCAAAACATTATGGCCGATTATTTAGCCAACTGGGTAATTGGCCAAAAACAACGCTTCGACAAAGTGTACAAAATAAAGTCCATCGATACTAAAACAGACAAATGGGTACATGGAATGGGTGACCTTAGTTTCGATGACAATGGTAACTTGCTGGAACTGTTTGGCACTATTCAGGACATTACCGAACAGGTTTTGGCTCAGGAGGCTTTAAAAGCAAGCGAACTCAAATTCTCAACCATCTTTAAATCTATCAACGATGCCATATTTGTTCATCCAATTCTGGAAACAGGATACGGGAAGATTCTTGAGGTAAACGAGGTCGCCTGTAAAAAATATGGCTATACGAGGGAAGAATTTCTGCAATTGACCATCGCTGATATTACAGTTGATCCGGAAATTGAAAGAATGGGAATCCCCTCTTTCAGCAAAGAATTATTAACGGGAGGCCATGTAATTTTCGAAACTGTTAACAAAACAAAAGACGGTGCTGAGCTTGCAGTTGAAATTAATGCCTCTATTGAAAAAATAAATAACCAAGAGGTAATTGTAGCAGTGGTACGCGACATTACCGAACGAAAAAAGGTGCAACAGGAATTGGCTGAAAGTGAAGCAAAATTCCGGCAGTTCTTTAATAAATCCTCCGATGCCATTTTTATTGCCAATATTGAAACGGGTTTGATTGTGGATGCCAATGAAACTGCCGGTAAACTTATGGAAATGGAAGTGAATGAAATAATCGGGTTACATCAATCCCAATTGCATCCTGATGCAAATAACCAGACAGCATCAGAATTATTCAAATACCATACAAATAGAATTCTTTTAAACCAAATGATTCCACTTACTCCATTGTCTTTGAAAACAAAATCGTTAAAGGAAATCCCTGTAGAAATAAAATCATCGGCGGTTACGCTGAATGGTCAAGTATTGATAATGGGCATATTTAGAGATATTTCAGAGCGCGAACAATCTGAGAAACGATTGATTGAAAGTGAATCGAAATACAAAGCCGCATTTAAAACTAGCCCCGATGCAATTATTATTACCGACTACCAAGGCAAGTTGGTGGATGTGAACGATGGCTTTGTAAATACCACCCAATATGCCATTGAAGATGTTTTAGGAAAAACTGTCATGGAATTAGGATTGTGGAAAGAGTTGGATGAAAGAAAAATTCTTTATAGCGAACTTGACCGATTAGGCGAAATAAACAACTTTGAGGCACGGTTTGTAAGGAAAGATGGCCTTCTGATGTATGGCCTGGTATCAGCCAAAACCATTGAACTGAATGGGATAAAACACATTCTTACGATTGTGAGGGATATTACCGCCCGGAAGAAGCTGGAACAGATGATAATGGACAATGAACAGCTTTTAAACACGGTTTTTGAAAGTGCCCCATATATTATTGCCATACTGGATGCAAACCAGAGAGTTGTTAAAACCAATCTTAAAAACAGTGATCTTATTAAAAAAAATTTCCCCATCGAAAATAGTGAAAAATTGGGGTACGTTTTGAATTGTGCTTCACTTTGTAAAAATCTGGATAGAAAAACAAGAAACGGACACTGTTCAAATTGCGAAATATTGGATATCTATGAGTTTACACTTTCAACAGGACAACCTGTTTTAAAAAGAAAAGTAGAACTGCAGTCCATTGAAAATGGCCATCCAGAAAAAAAATATTTCCTGATTTCAACAAATTCCATACGGTGGAATACCGAAAACTTAGTTCTGGTAACCTTTGACGACATCACTGAACAAAAATACATTGAAGAACAATTAATTATATCGAAGGAGAAGGCTATTTATAACGAAAAAAGATATTCGTTGCTCTCAAATCTCACATTCGAAGGAATTGTGATCCACCAAAATGGAAAAATCCTGGACGTAAATAAATCTTTCCTGAAATTGACCGGGTATTCCTCGCAAGAAGAATTGGTCGGTAAAAATCTTTTGAAAACAGTATTTCCTCTGGAATATCATTCCTTAGTTTTAACAAAAATGAAACAGGAATATACCGAACCCTATGAAAATGTATTACTCAAAAAAGATGGAACACTTGTATCTGTTGAAATTGAAGCCCGGAATTTTAAACAGCAAAATAAAACAATGCGGGTGGTTGCATTCCGCGATTTAAGTGAGCGCAAACAAACCGAAAAGATGATCCTTCAAGCCATCATCAAAACAGAAGAACAGGATAAGGAAAGGTTTGCCCAAGAATTACACGATGGGTTAGGCCCTATTTTATCGAATGTTCAGATGTATTTTCAGTGGCTGGCCGATGAGGATGAAAACAAAGAGTTTGTTTTAGAAAAAGGTCTTTACACTTTAAAAAATGCCTTTCATACCTTACGGGAAATATCAAACAATTTAAGCCCGCATATTCTTCACGATTTTGGACTCATCAAAGCTTTACACTGGTTTGTTGATCAAATACCTCAGCAAACCAATTTAATTGTCAATATTACCAGCAATATGAGTAACGAGAGGTTCGAAAACAGTATCGAAGTGGCTCTTTATAGAGTAATTACCGAACTATTGAACAACACCCTAAAATATGCCAAGGCCAATAATCTGATTATCCATCTGGAAAAAAGGGATGACCGGATTATGGTCTATTATAAGGATGATGGAATAGGACTTGATATAGCTAAAGCTTTAAAATTACAGAAGGGGCATGGATTAGCAAACATGATGAACCGGATACGGACTTTAAATGGAAAATTTATACCCAGTTCAAACCCCAATGAAGGACTTTTGGTACATATCAGTATTCCACTATAGTTGTTATTCTGTTAATCCGCTAAATAACTAGTGCCGTGTTATGTTTATATTGGCGGATAAATATTGCATTTTCCCCCCTCTCCCTTCGGGTTTCTCCCCCAAGGGAGAACTTGCTCCGATTGAGCGCACAAGTCCACGCCATGGCGTGGTGTCCCCAAGTAATAGGCAAAGGGGGAATAAAATTTCTGAACATCCGACATTATTAGATTAACAAGACACTAAATTGCTAAACAATTAATTTAAAAGGTATTAAAAATCCTATTCCAACGAACCTCCCGTTTAATATTATCCCACGAAAAACCTACCATCACTGCTTTCCCCAGAATATAATCCTCTGGTAAAAACCCCCAATAGCGGCTGTCTTTGGCATTGTCGCGGTTATCATCCATCACAAAATAATAATCGTTTTTAATGGTATAATTGGTTGTTTCGGTTCCATTAATGAAGATTTTGTAATCTTTCACCTGCAAATCATTTCCCTCATAAAAATCAATAATTTCGGCATACAATTCTATAGAATGGGTATCTAAATAAACTTGCATTCCCGGATAGGGCACCACCAAAGGGCCAAAAAAATCTTTATTAAAGTGGTGAAAATATCCAACCGGAAAAACATATTTTACATTTTCACCTGGGAAGTCTTTCAAAACCCTCAAGTTTTTGATATCAGTATCCTGCGCGATTTCTTCGGCAACATTCCTGGTCATGGGAAAGTCATACAGCCCATGCTCAGAAACCATTCCCCCTTCGTGAATATCGTACAAATCGAGAAACCCCTGATCAATCTTTTTTTGACTGGCTGTCAATCGGTAATTATACTGCAAGGTAGCCGGTCCATTGAATGGGATTCCGTTGATAAATATTTTTTTGTCCCTGATTAACACTGAATCGCCGGGTTGGGCAACCAACCGCTTGATCATGATTTTCTTTTTATCAATGGGGGGATCGAGTTGCCCGGGGTAGTTAAAAGCCACCAAATCATTTGGTTCCGGTTTACTAAAACCTGGTAACCGTGAAACGGGTAAAGTCACCCATTCCAAATAATAGTTGGGAAAAAATGGGACACTCAACAAGGTAATAGGCAGACGTGCCCCATAACTTAGTTTGTTTACAATCAACAGATCACCTGGAAAAAGCGTCTTTTCCATCTTTCGATCTGTAACCACCACCGATTCCAGCACCAAACCCTTTACGACGAGGAGAAAGAGCAGAACCCCAATGGCAAGCTTTATCCACTTTGAGTTTTTTGAGTTCCCTTTTTTCTTTTTCTCCTTGGTTGCCATAGTTAAAAAAATTGGCAGGGCCGCTAAATGACCCTACCAATGAATATTTTTTAAAAATTAATGAATGGTCCGGAACATTCTCTTAAATCGGATGTTTTTTGGAAATTTTTGGTCTTTATCCAGCGATAGCCATACCATGGAGGCCCTTCCAACCACATGGTCTTCGGGCACATAACCCCAGTATCTTGAATCTTGCGAATTGTGTCGGTTATCTCCCATCAGCCAATAATAATCCATTTTAAAAGTATAACTGGTAGCCGGTTCACCGTTAATGAATATCTGATTGTTTTCCACCTCCAACTGGTTCCCTTCGTAATGCCCAATGATGCGCTGATAGAATGGCAGGTTTTCCAAGTTTAAGGCAATGGTAGCTCCTTTTTTGGGAATCCAAATTGGGCCAAAATTGTCTTCGTTCCAGGGATAACGGGCATCATGAGGGAATATCTGGCTGCTTCTATCCAGGCTGTCGGCATTGGCACGTTCCACATGTCTTACAATATTAAAAGTTTTGACCCGCTCCGCCACTTCCTCAGTCATCGGAATTTGATAATACCCCGGCTGGATGTATCCATTTTTGAAATCTTCGTGCGAAACACCTAATTTTTCCATAGCTTTTGGATTGATTGCCGACCCATCGGTAACAACATGATAATTGTATTGTACTTGCCCGGCTTTATCCTGGGGTTTTCCATTTATCAAAAGTTGCCCGTTTACAATCTGCAAACTATCACCAGGTATGGCCACACAACGCTTAATATAGTTCTCGCATTTGTCAACAGGCCGATGGACCACCGTATATCGGTTCCATATATTCTCACGGCCAAACCGTCTGCATAAATCGTAATAACTCGGAGCCTGTTCTTCCAAACAAACCGTGTCACCCTCAGGGAAGTTGAAAACCACCACATCGTTGTTTTTAATGGTACGATAGCCTTTCATCCGAAAATAGTCTCGCTGCCAAACCTCGCTGAACGATGGGGTCATATTATTTGACATGGGCATGGAATGATGCACAAACGGAAACGCGATGGGTGTCATGGGTTTCCGGGGTCCATAAGCACTTTTGCTCACGAAAAGATAGTCGCCCACCAACAATGATTTTTCCATGGAGGAAGTTGGTATGGTGTAGGCTTCAAAAAAGAATGTGCGGATAAGTGTTGCAGCAATGACGGCAAAGATGATTGCATCAACCCATTCCACTACTTTGGTCTGCTTTTCTACCCCTTTTTTCTTCCAAAAAGCCCAATGTACTTTTTGGGTAACGTACATATCAAAAATGATGGGCATTCCAATTAACCACCAATAATTGGTATTCCAAATTACCCACAATAGGTAGGCGGTTCCAAACACACCAAATTTTACCCATTTATTTTTCCAGATGTTTTTCATTCTTAATTGTTTTTAAAGAATCACTGATTGATTCCGGTTGCAAAAATAACTATTCAAAAATATTATACTAATTGTTTCTTTCAGTTCTAATTCCTGGTTTCTCTCTTGTCTCAAATCTCAAGCTCTCACATCTACTATTCATTGAGTTTCAATAAATCGTTCATCCCATAAAAACCTATTTTTCCTTGCATAAACTCAGCAGCCACCACTGTTCCAAGTGCAAATCCCTTTCGGCTTTTGGCTTCATGCTTAATCAGGATGGTATCTACCTGGGAATCGTAAATAATTTCATGTGTCCCAGGGATCTCTCCTTCACGAAAGGAGATTATAGGAATTTCTGTACTATTTTCGGAGCTGTGGTTGCACCAGCTTTTCTTTACCGGATTTTCTGCCATAATACCTTCGGCCAATGTTATTGCTGTTCCGCTCGGGGCATCCAATTTTCGGATATGATGAATCTCATTCATAAGCAAGCGGTAATCGGTAAAGGGTGCCATCAGTTTGGCCAAGTGCCTGTTCAACTGAAAAAACAGATTCACTCCTAAGCTAAAATTTGACGCATAAAAGAACCCGGTTTGGTTTTTTTCACAGATGGAAATCACTTCGGGTAATTTTTCCAACCACCCGGTAGTTCCTGAAACCACCGGCACTTTACATTGAAAACACTTTTTGTAGTTTTCAAAAGCCGATTCGGGGCGGCTAAATTCAATGGCCACATCGACCTCACTGAGCTTTTCTTCATTCAAATCCCCCTGATTGTCTTTATCAACAATCAGCTTGATTTGATGTCCTCGTTCCAGGGCAATTTTTTCAATCTCTTTGCCCATTTGCCCATATCCAATTAATGCAAGGTTCATAGTATGTTAAAAGTATTATTAAATTCAATTGTTAGAACTCATTTTCAAAATCAAGAATATCGCCCGGCTTGCAGTTTAATTCTTTACAAATGGCTTCCAAGGTCGAGAAACGGATGGCTCTGGCCTTTCCACTCTTAAGCACTGAAAGATTGGCAATAGTAATCCCTACCCTTTCCGATAACTCGGTGAGCGACATCTTACGTTTGGCAAGCATTACATCCAGATTTACTATTATAGCCACTTTTATAATTATTTTATTCTTTTAATTTCACAAATCAGTGCAATCAATATACATTGACAGAAGCTGTAGATTTCATTCAATTTCTTTTCCACAATGTGGGTATTTTTTAGTTCCTTTATTTTTATTAGCAATTTTATCCATAAATCCAGCGCTGACCAGTCCTGTTGGTAATGCAACTAATCCTATACCAAGCACAGCAATAATACCACTTAACAATTTTCCTAATCCTGTTATTGGGTAAACATCACCGTAACCAACGGTTGTTAAGGTTGCAATTGCCCACCAAAAACAGGAAAGTATATTGGGAAATTTATCAGATTGTACATCCCCCTCAACATAATACATAAAGAAAGAGGCAATGAGTAATACCAAAAATGCCACAAATCCAGTCAATGCCAATTCAAATCTTTTTTCTTTTATTACAGAAAAAATCAAATTCATTGAATTATTGTACCGATTAATCTTAAAAATCCGTAAAAATCTCATTATTCGGAGAATTCTTAAGAATCTTAAATCTATTTTTATTAGAAACGGCAAATAAAATGGAAGAATTGCCAGTAGATCAATCAATCCAAATGGAGAAAATATGAACTTTAAAGCAGACTTGATTTTACTTGAAGATGGATAGGTTAAATTGGAAACATATATCCGTAAAATGTATTCTATAGAAAAAATAATAACAGAACAAATTTCAAATAGCTGTAAAAATGTCCCTATTGATGCATCAATTTCAGGAATTGTCTCAAGAATTAATGCAATTATATTCAGTGCAATAAGAGCCATAATTGCATAGTCAAAAGCCAGATTGATTTTCGACCCATGGGCTCCTTTTTCAACCAATTTATAAATTCTATGCCTTGTCATTTCTTCACTTACTTTCTTTAATACATTTGGTCAATTAAATCGTCAAATCCTGTTCCTGCTTTAAGCCAAGCCCCACCTGATAAATTTGCGAAATAACATACATCCCCAGAGCAAACCAAAAAAAGTTCAGCAACGAATTGTCATATACCGGATGAGCTACAAAACCGTCAAAACTAATGGCTGGTAAAAACACCACTTTGATTGCACTTAACACTGAACCAGCGGCAAAAACAAGCATCGAAAACCATATAGTCCGGTTAAGGTGCAAAACAGCACCGCCATGAAAGGGTGTCCCCTCCTTGACTGTCTTATTTATCTTGAAAAAGAACATCTTAAATTGATAATTATAAAAAAGGGTGATTCCACATATCGTTAATGAAAATAAAAGGACAAAATAGGGGTGCCAGCCGTTGTCCACAACAATGGACGGTTGCGCCGGGCTTTCCGAGAGGTAAAAAATACCTGCCCGGTTTGCATCCCTTTCAATGGTTCCCACTTTGTTTATTTCCATCCGGAATTTGCCCAAATAAGCCATTGAAAGGTCTTTCTGCGGCTTGATAAGGTTGAGCACCTGAAATCCAACGATACCTCCAGCTAAGATAAGATTCACCATCCAGCCCCAGTGTAGAAATCTTGTTACCCACAAAATCAATTTTTCACCTTTCATGATACAAATAATTTGATGCAAATAAAAACAATATTTATCAATTATCAAAAATAATTTATCGTTTTTCGATAAATATTTATCGTTTTAATAATTTAAATACCCCCCTTTGGCCTAAACAAATATTAATTCTCAAAATCATCCAAAGTGATAAGCCGTTCTAACAGGGTTAAACTGCTTACCATGCAATTATTCCAGAACTCTTCAAATCCCGGAACCCAGAAAGTAGGTATCATTCCATTATCAAGCTGCGAATTAACCAGGCTGTTAGCTAAAGCTATAGCTTTATGGAGGTAAATAGGCTCATCTGTCCTCAAATAAATTGAATAAAATGTATGAATCATTTGAACCACGCTTGCATCAATAGGTACATAACATTGATATTGCTCCAGTACCGCAGGTACGCGCCACCGTTCCGATGAATTTCCCCAGTTATCGTAAATCCCAGGTTTTTCCCATACCACAAATTGGTCTTCACAAAATGCGGTCAACTCCTTGGCTATCGCAACATAATTGGCATCGCTTTCAGAATGGCGTATCAAGTATTGAGCAAACCAGGAAGCTTCATATTTTGATAAGTTCTGATAGGGTTTGAGAGCCGCCACATCTTCGAACTGGCCCGACCAATTATAGGTTTTCATTGGGTTTTCCCAAATCCACGATAGTGCTGATTCAATGACACTTTGGTACTTTGGAAATTTATACTTCTCGACAAGTAGTGTTAAAAAATTTACAATATTTATGGGAATACATAATTCTTCCGAAGCAGGGATTCCGTTTTCTTTATAAATTCTGATGTACCAGGTACCTGACTCTAGCTGGGTTTTGGAGTAAGTATCGGCAATACGAACAGCATAATTTAGATATTTCATTTCACCTGTCCGGTCATACAGTGCTAAAAAACTGAGTCCCGTCGAAGCGGGTTCAGTCATAATTATTTCTCCCTTATAATTTCCGGCAAACATATTGGTCCCTTCATATACTTTTGGGAAGAAAGCTAACGGGCTTCCCTCGGGCTCGGCATTCAAAATAATATAATCAGCTGCCTTACATGCAATTGAAATGCTCGTGTCATTTTTTGGGTAGTGACGATTGTATAGTAACATCCCATTTACAACACTCCCTACTTCCAGGGCTGAATAGCAATATAGTTTATGGTGCCCGTGATCGGGTGTCCCGGCATTTATCCAATGTTGAATATGTTCCTGATGATAAAGGAACTGCAACCCTTTTTCGAGGGCTTCCTGATAGGAGTAATCGGCTTTTGGGTAAGGTGGACAAAAAGAGGCAGCTTTTGTAAAAAACCGGCTCCCGGCTAACCCTGCATCTTTTTCATCCAAACTAATCGCTTCAACCTTGAGGTAAACCCCGCCCACAGGCAGTTTATCCCAAATAGGAGTCAGTGCTTCATAAGGAGAATCAGCCGTAAAAATGTAATATTGATTGTCCTTAAACGAAAAAGCAGCATACCTATAATAGCTGGGATTAGGAATAATCCAGCTGGATTGGTTGTTCTGAAACGAAGGAGCATATTTAAACATAACGGCCTTTTCATTCCAAAACGGTTGTATCCCTTGTATCCCCGGACGTATGGGTATTAAACACTCCGCTTTACTTTGTTCGCACAATTTTTGATTCAAAAGGCTATCTTGAGCAACTAGTGCTGATGAGAGTATTACTAATAGAATCAATAAAATTATTTTCATAAAGAAACTTTATTAAATAACTGAAATTCAATAAGGAATCAAAAACAATGATTTAATGTCCCAGGTACAAAATTGGATTTTTAATTTTCAAATTCAGGTTTAGTTTTACAAAAAAAGCCATCCGGGTAGGATGGCTTTCATAATATTTCACCTAAAATCCTTTATTTTACTATTTTACAAACAGCGGCAAAAGCTTGTGGGTAATTCATGGCCAAATCAGCCAAAACCTTACGGTTGATTTCCACATTAGCTTTAGCTAATTTGCCAATCAATACAGAGTATGACATTCCGTTTAAACGGGCTCCTGCATTGATACGTTGGATCCAAAGTCCCCTAAAATTGCGTTTCTTCGTTTTACGGTCGCGATAAGCGTGTTGCATCCCTTTTTCAAAGGTGTTTTTTGCAACCGTCCAAACATTACCACGTGAACCAAAGTTCCCTTTGGTCATTTTTAAAATCTTTTTCCTTCTTGCTCTTGATGCTACAGCATTTACTGATCTTGGCATAGTTTTACTTTTTATGGAATGGTTAGCGATCCTCTCCTTTAGGATTCTTATTCAGCTAATTCACTCCTGATTAAACAATTAATACTACATGGCTAAGCAAAGCTTGATATTCTGGATATCGGCTTTGTTTACAGTAGTAAAATAAGTTAAATTACGTTTACGCTTTGTTGATTTTTTAGTCAAAATGTGACTTTTGAAAGCGTGTTTTCTCTTAATTTTTCCGGTTCCGGTCAACACAAAACGTTTCTTCGCTCCGGAATTTGTTTTCATTTTTGGCATACTTGTTCAATTTAATCCAACAAATTATTTTTTCTTTTTAGGTGAAATAAACATAATCATCCGTTTTCCTTCCAATTTTGGTAATTGTTCCACTTTGCCTTGGTCTTCGAGTTCTTGAGCTAAACGCAGCAGTAAAATCTCGCCTTGCTCTTTGAATAAAATGGAACGCCCTTTAAAAAAAACATATACTTTTAATTTAGCTCCTTCATCGAGGAACTTGATGGCATGGTTCTTTTTGAAATTAAAATCATGCTCATCGGTATTTGGTCCAAACCTGATTTCTTTAATAATAACTTTGCTCGCTTTCGACTTGATCTCTTTTTGCTTTTTCTTTTGCTCGTAAAGGAACTTGCTGTAATCAATTACTTTACAAACGGGTGGATCGGCGGTAGGTGAAATTTCAACCAAATCAAGCTGAAGCTCTTCTGCTATCTTTAAAGCTTCTCTAACTGAGTAAACACCAGGGTTTTCGATATTATCTCCCACTAAACGTATTTGGGGTACCCTTATATCCTCATTAATTCTGAACGCGGATTTATCATCTTTCTCATTAAAGCCGCGTCTCGGGGTCTTAGGTGTTACTATGGCTTGGTCCTCCTAAATTTTAATTAATACTTTATTAACTCGTCAATTTCTTTAGTAATCATGGCAGCAAAATCCTCAATACTCATGGAGCCTTTATCGCCATCGCCTTGCTTACGGACAGAAATAGTATTGGTTTCAAATTCTTTTTCACCAACAATAAGCAAGTAAGGAATACGTTTTAACTCGTTATCACGTATCTTTCTGCCTATCTTTTCGTTCCGGTCGTCAATTGCGGTGCGAATATCGGAATTATTTAGAATATTTGAAACTTTTTTAGCAAAATCGTTATATTTTTCGCTGATTGGCAACACTACTGCTTGCTCAGGTGTAAGCCATAACGGGAATTTCCCTCCGGTATGTTCAATGAGCACTGCTACAAACCGTTCCATAGAACCAAATGGGGCACGGTGAATCATCACCGGACGGTGGCGTTTGTCATCGTTTCCAATATATTCCAAATCAAAACGTTCGGGTAGGTTGTAATCCACCTGAATGGTTCCTAACTGCCATTTGCGGCCAATGGCATCACGGACCATAAAATCGAGCTTGGGCCCATAGAAAGCAGCTTCACCCAGTTCCACGGTTGTTTTTAATCCTTTCTCCTCACTGGCTTCAATAATGGCACGTTCTGCTTTTTCCCAATTTTCGTCACTACCAATATATTTTTCCTTGTTGTTAGGATCGCGTAAAGATATTTGTGCGGTAAATTCATTAAACTCCAGGGTTTTGAAAATATATAACACAATATCAATCACTTTGATAAATTCTTCTTTCAATTGGTCGGGACGGCAAAAAATATGGGCATCGTCCTGAGTGAACCCACGAACCCTTGTTAACCCATGCAGCTCACCACTCTGCTCATAACGATAGACTGTTCCAAATTCGGCAAAACGTAATGGCAAATCTTTGTACGAACGGGGTTTGAACCGATAAATCTCGCAATGATGAGGACAGTTCATGGGCTTTAACAAAAACTCCTCTCCTTCGGCAGGTGTGTGGATAGGTTGAAAAGAGTCGGCTCCATATTTTGCATAATGACCCGAAGTTACATACAGTTCCTTTTGTCCGATATGCGGGGTAATCACAGGTTCATAACCATAACCACGTTGAACCCGTTTTAAAAAGTTTTCCAAACGTTCCCTTAATTGAGCTCCCTTTGGCAACCACAAGGGCAAACCTTGTCCTACCCGTTGTGAAAAGGTAAACAGCTCCATTTCTTTTCCCAACCGACGGTGATCGCGTTTTTTTGCTTCTTCTAGCAGCACAATATATTCATCGAGCATCGATTTTTTGGGAAACGTAATCCCATACACACGGGTAAGCTGTTTGCGCTTTTCGTCGCCTCGCCAGTAAGCACCCGCAACACTTAATATTTTAGCGGCTTTTATAAATTCTGTGTTCGGAAGGTGTGGTCCACGGCATAAATCGGTAAAATTTCCCTGTTCGTAAAAGCTAATGGTCCCATCTTCCAGGTCGTTGATTAATTCCACTTTATATTCTTCCTTTTTCCTGGCAAAGAATTCCAAAGCCTGACTTTTGGCCACTTCGGTCCTTTTATAATCAAGCTTTCGCGATGCTAATTCCTGCATCTTATTTTCAATGGTAATAAAGTCGGCATCTGAAATGGTTTTTCCATCGCCCAAATCCACATCATAATAAAACCCGTTTTCAATGGCTGGGCCTATTCCAAACTTCACACCAGGATATAACTCCTGCAAAGCTTCTGCCATAAGGTGAGCCGACGAATGCCAAAAAGCATGCTTTCCTTCGGCATCATCCCATTTGTGCAATTTAATAGAGGCATCATGATTGATTGGCCTGCTCAAATCCCAAACATCACCATTCACGGTAATTGATAAAACCTCTTTGGCCAATCGGGGACTGATACTTTGGGCAATATCCATTCCGGTAATCCCCGAAGCATATTCCCTGACACTTTGATCAGGAAGGGTTATTTTTATCATTATAGTATTATTTTCTAAATTACAAGGTTGCAAAATTAGAATTAATGTTTGTTATTAAGCAAAATACCGTCAAAAAATTGTTTGTAATTCCAAATGAGTAACACTTCTTCACTCATCAGAGAAGTCATTTTTCATTTTTAAAGTCCATTGAAGTAAAAAAGGTCCCCATAGCATGCTATGAAAACCTCTTTTGTAGATAAAAACCCGGATATTATTTTGAAATGCTTGCAATCCGGCCTACCAAACCCTCTACCTGCTCATGAAAATTCTTGCGCACTGTTTTCATTTGTTGGGATAAAGGAGTTTTAGCATTCTTTTTTGCCTCATTAATTTGTTGTACCAAATTTTGTTTCATATTGATAGAATCGGCAATAATTGAAGCCAATTCATCCTGATTCTTTTCGGGTATCAAAAAATTGTAAGTGAAACACTCGATCACCAGTTCCGATGATACGTAGTTTATGTCTTTTTTTAGACTTCTAATGTTTGCCATAATTATCTTATTTATTGTTAGTTGTTTGTATTATTTAGTAATTCTTCTGGTTTAACTTTCTTCATGAAAGAACAGTTTGTAAAACCGCAGTCCTTTCAAATTGTCATATCCGGTTTCAATAAAATCGGGGTTCGCATGCACATAAATGTGGAAGTTTTTATCCAGTTTGATGATGCTCCGAAAATATTTTTTCCCTTTTTTCAGGGCATTTTCTGAAATCTCGAAGTGATCGACCGGTGAGAGTTCGCGTTTTAGTTCAAATTCCTGTTTGTATTCGTCAAATGCCTGACTAATTTGCTCATCGCCAATCACCATTTGCTTAAACTCCTCATTGTCAAAATCGTCGTGCTTAGTCAGGTACTCCTCTGTCCGCTTAATAAACGAAACTTGTTCCTGCTTTTCCACATTGTTTTGAGTGGTGAGTACCTGCTCCGAAAAGCCTTTGCACATATCGAGCAATTGGTTGGTCTGGTAAAACTCGTTTTCGCGGGGAGTGATATTCAAAAATTCGTCGCGCCAATACAGCGCTTCACTGGAACGGTTCGTGGAATCGATAATAGAAACTTTATAGCCCAAATCACGTTCAGTATTGAAAATCAAACATCCTTTATCCAGTTTTTTAATATTGATGCCGCTTTCATAATCAACCTCAAAATTTTCATTCTTTTGGTAAACCCTCAGGTAGGTATCTTTGGTTTCCGATTTAAACAACCCGATGCCGTCAACCAACTCATCATCAATAGTAATATCGGAAAAACGGACGATGTAAAACTCGCCGGTTTTTATTTTTGGGTGGTTCGATTTGTTATACAAATGGTAGGCTAGATTTACTGATTGTTGGTAAAAATTGGCAGGATCGTCGAATATCTGCCGGGCAAAATTATATACTTCGTTCAATTGAATATCCGACTCGTGGGAGAAACTATAAAAATAATCGTTCTTAAAAGTGGATAAAAAATACTGTTTCAAGATGTCTTCAACAGTTGCATCGGTAATATTCATTTCCCCTTTCGATAACTTAACTCCCTCCTCCTCGGTCCGGTTGCCAATGTTATGCACCACAATCTGGTTTAAACTTACATCAGAAAAATCAAACATAATTAGGTTTTAAATTGAAACACAAATTTAATGATTTAACCCGAACGGCTATTTTTAAAGTAATAAATCCCCTCTTTCTGCACTAAATAATTTTGGAACGGGCGTTTCATTGAGTAAAAAAGGGAATCTGATTTTACAGTTAATAGCTGGAACTAAAAACAAAAATGGGAAAGAGGGATTTTCAAAATCCCCATTTCCCATTTTTTATGATTCAAAGATGCGTGGAATCTATCAAAATGAGATTCCCCAGCAATAAATCCTTTCTATTTTAAATACTTGGCAAAGAATCCCATCATGTATTTATAAAGTTCCAGGGTATTTTCCTCATGGTAAAAACCATGTCCCTCGTTGTATTTCACCAGGTAAGGTACATCCTTACCGTTTCCTCTGAGGGTAGTCACAATTTGGTCCGATTCGTTGATATTAACCCGTGGATCATTGGCTCCTTGAATAACAAAGAGTGGCTTGGTTATTTCGGTTGCCCTTAACGCGGGAGAAACTTCTTCCATTATTTTCTTTTCCTCAGGATTTTCCGGATCGTACCATTGGGCATAGAACTGAGCCATATACGGACGCCAATAGGCTGGGAAAGAATTCACAAAGGTAAAGAGGTTTGAAACCCCTACATAATCAACGCCGCAAACATATAAATCAGGTGTTTTTATCAAGCTGCCCAGCGTTGCTAAACCTCCATAACTGGCTCCATAAACGGCAATTTTGTTTTTATCGGCCCAGCCTTGTTCAATACAATAGTTGACTCCATCTTCCAAATCGTTCAACATATTCCGTCCGATTTGTTTACTACCGGCCAAATAAAATTCTTTTCCATATCCACCCGAACCGCGATAATTGACCTGAAGCGTAGCATAACCTCTACTGGCAAACAGCTGTGTTTCAGGATTAAATCCCCAGGAATCGCGCACTCCATAAGGTCCGCCATGAGGATTCACAATAAGGGGCACTTTTTCTCCCTTCACTGCATTCTCTGGCAACGTAATATATCCATGTACTAAAAAACCATCGCGGCTCTTAAATTGAATGGGCCGCATTTCTGCCATATCCTTTTCATTTAACTCAGGCATAAGGGTTACCATCAATTTGAACTCATCTTTTGCAACATCGTAAATATGGTATTCACCATAAAGTCTGTCACTGGTTACATACAATAAGTATTTGTCTTCGTCATCGGTGTAGTCGGTTACCCAAAAGTCTTTACCTGTGAATTGTTTGGTGAATTTTTGGTGCAAGTTTTTGTAGAAATCGCTAACAGGTTGAATTTGATACCTTTCTCCTTCAAAAGCATAATAATCTATCTCCCAGTTTCTTTTACGGGAACGGCGCATGGTGTTGGCATCAAAATCTTTATTCTCAAAAACTACTTCCAATTGTTTTTTATTGGTTAAATCATACTTGGCAATAACTTGCTTGTCGCCTCCAAGGTTTGTACCTACGTAGGCAATATGTTCCTGTCCTTTTTCATAGATGAATCCCATGATGTAAAAGCTACCCTTCCAATCGTAATGTTCAACTACCTCAAACTCTTTATCGGGTGAGGTTTGGTACAATAGTTCCATTTCGGTACCATTTACTTGACGGGTAAGCGCCCTGAGGTTGCCATCTTTATCGAAATCGTAACCCATGATGGGGCTATTCAAATCCTTATTCTCATAAAGTTTCTGCAACTCACCGGTGTTCACATTTATTTTGTAAGGTTCAAAAACTTCCGGGTTTTCCTTATTCATTTGAATAATGATAAAATCAGGTTGTTCTTTGAGCATTTCCAAAATAGAAACTTTAACATTCTCATAAGGAGTCAGAGCCTTTTCGTTCTTACCATCAACATCAACGGCAAACAGCTGGTAATTTTCGTTACCTCCCTGATCTTTCACATAAATCAATCGGTTGTCGTTTACCCAACCATACCCACGGATGAGTTCATCTGACTCGGTGATAACTTTGGTTACCACATCGTTCATAGTATTTTTAACATACACATGGCGCTTCCCGTTTTCATCCTTCTCTCTGTAGGAAAGGTACTGGCCTTTGGGTGAAAACTGAAATTCGCTTTTCACCGGTTTGGCAAAATAAGAGGCAACCGAGTATTTAAAATTACCTTTTTCTAATGCAGCCAGTTTTTCTAAATCTTCGTTCGACGAAGGAAGTGAAGTGTTACCAGGCAATGCTTCTGGTTGTTGCGCGTTGCTCATAAGTGAAAAAGTTACTAAAAATGCGACAAAACCGATTTTTAAAGGATTTTTTTTCATTGTTCTCAATTTTAAAGTGGAAGTTAATTGTTAAAGGTTTATTGACACGGAAAAGGACGCACCCATAACTCTTTGGTTACACCAAACAGTTTTTTATTTAAAATGTTTGTGCAAATTGGTTGGGAAACTTACTTTTGAAGCCAGATATTTTGTTACATGACAGAACCACAATTTGAAAACCTTTTTAAAACCTATTTTCCAACTTTAATCAATGTGGCCAATTCGGTGGTTAAAGATCCGGATGATGCCCGTGATGTGGTGCAACAGGTCTTTATGAAACTTTGGAACTTGAAGGAGGAGGTATCTGTGGATCAAAATATCAAATCTTATTTGCACCGCTCAGTTATCAATACCTCATTAAATTTTATCGAAAAAAAACAACGCACCGTTTCTGAGAATCTGCTTAGCGAATCGACATTGCACAGCCAGCAAACCCAACCTACGAGCGATTATTTAAAAGACGAGGTTGAAACGGCAATTAAAAAAGCCATTGAGGCTTTACCCGAAAAATGCCAATTGGTATTTTCGTTGAGCCGGTATTCTGATATGAGCAATAAAGAAATCGCCGAGCATTTGGATATTAGTATCAAAGCCGTTGAAAAACACATTAGTAAAGCTTTGAGAGATTTACGGGTTTCATTAAAACCTTATATCGATGCCTTTGGATTATTTTTATTTTTTGAGGTAGGGTTAAGTACCATTCACCTGTTCTATTCATAGATAATTTTTTAAAAGTGGAAGCTATTTTTGATATATTATTTAAAAAGATTTCAGGTCAAAACCTGACGTTAGCTGAGGAAACTAAGCTAAGCGACTGGTTATTGGATGCTGAAAATCTGGAATTATATAATGATTATCAAAAAATTTGGAAAACAACCGGAAAACTTTCATTCGAACTGAAGCCTGATGTAAATTCCGAATGGTTTCTTTTTAAAGAAAGGCTTGCAGTACCTGCCAAAAGACCGATCCATAGGCTTTATTATACAACAAGCGCCGTAGCAGCATCACTTATTTTAGCATTTGGTATTTGGAGCATTACCCAGACATTTTTTCAATCCAACAAAGTTTACCAAACAACAAACACTATTCAGCAATTACAACTTCCCGATAACTCAAACGTTGTTCTCAACCGCAATACAATTCTTACATTAGATAAAAATTTCAATTCAGAAAATAGAATTGTCAATCTAAATGGGGAAGCATTTTTTGAGATAACCAAAGATACCGAACACCCATTTGTTGTTTCAACCCTATCAGGAACAGAAGTAAAAGTGTTAGGAACAAGCTTCAACTTTAAAGTTACAGCCACGGAGAACCACCTCGATGTATTTACCGGAACGGTTAGTTTCAGAACTCCAAAGTCAGAAGAACCCGTATTAGTTAAAAAAGGGGAGCACATTGTTTATTCTGCGGCCAACAACCACCTTTCTGCTGTTTCAGAAATGAACGTGAATGCCGATTCATGGAAAACCATGAACTTTACTTTTGACAATACACCTATTACCGAAGTAGCGGATCAATTAAGTTCATTTATTGGTAAAGAGGTGGTTTTACCAAAAAATACCGACAATGTTAGATATAGCGGAACCTTTTCTAACCCAACCGACCAACAGGTAGCAGAGGTTTTGGCGCTGGCCATGGGCTGGGAATATAAAATCTCGAAAAATTCGGTCACCTTCATAATTAAAGAAAAAGCATTACGCTAATTGTGTATTTTCTGAAAAAATTCCCCTATTTTTATTATCAAACAATAATTTTGGACTTCTCATGTTTAAGGTTTTGTTAAAAAACCTATTTTTGGTGCATGAGAGCCTGCAAGTTTATTTTAATCATCCTTTTCTTTCTATCCATTCCTAAAGTTTGGTCGCAGAGTGATTTGCTCCAAACTAAAATTACCATTTTAATAACTAATACCACTCAAAAGGATTTTATTAAGACCCTTGAAAAGGAGTTAGGGCTACATTTTTCATACTCCGACAATATATTTTCGGATACCCTCCTCCCTAGAATTGAATACCGTCAAGTTCCCCTTAATGCAATCCTGAAGGATGTTTTTGAACCACAACTCATAGGCTTCCGACAGTTGGGGAATACCATAGTTCTGTACCGAAAAAAACCAACCATTCATTGGATTACTGTTACTGGAACTGTCAAGAACTCAGATAACTCGGAAGATATTATTGGGGCAGCCGTTTATATTGAATCATTAAAAATGGGTACCATCACGAATGCGTATGGCTTTTTCTCGATAAAAGTCCCATCAGGCAAACAAAAAATTAGCTTCTATAATATTGGTTACGAGCCAAAAGGTTTGGAATTGAACTTCTTGGTGAGTCAAAATCTTACCATCAAGCTTCAGCCTAAGGATTATGATATTCAGGAAATTACAGTTAATGCGCGCCCCAAAAGCCTGTTTTTGGAATCTACCTTAACCAATTTGGTAAAAATAGATATTTCAAAACTTCAAGAACTGCCTGGTCTTTTTGGTGAAAACGATGCGCTACGCAATTTGTCTGTTTTGCCAGGTATCCAAACCAACGAGCTTTCAACCAGCAGCATCAATGTGAGGGGCGGTGGAACGGACCAGACTACCTTTATTATGGATGAAGCCAATGTTTATAATGCTTCGCATTTTGGAGGATTTTTTTCCATCTTTAACCCTGATGTGGTTAACAATGTGACTGTTTATAAAGGAGATATTCCGGTAAGTGAGGGGGCTTCATTATCGTCGTTGATTGATGTGAGGTTGCGGGAAGGAAACAACCAGCAATGGCATTTAAATGGTGGAATCGGGATAATTTCAGCCAGAGGGTTGGTGGAAGGCCCCTTAAAAAAGGAGGAGTCATCGATGCTTTTAGCATTCCGGAGAACTTATGTTGATCGTTTGGCCAAGTTTTTTGCAACAGATACTGATTTAAAAAACATCCAATTTTATTTTTACGATGCCAATCTAAAACTGAACTATAAATTCAACGATGCCAACCGACTGTTTCTTTCCGGGTATTCAGGTTCCGATTTTTTTTCACAATACCAGCAATCAAGCAGGACCAACCACTTAGGGACTTTACGGTGGAACCATCTTTATAGTACTAATTTATTTTCGAATATTTCGTTCATCGCAAGCCAAACCCAGATGCGGCAAGGAACCAAGGAGGCAAAAAATCTTTTGTACTGGAAATCGACGGTTACCAACTTCAAATTCAAAAGTGACCTGACCTATTATTATACCAACTTGATGAAATTTATGTTTGGCTATTCGAGCAACCTATTTAACATCAACCCTTATACCTTAATATCTGAAACAGAGGAAGATATTTATACCCGTTACAAATCGTCGTTGGAACAGATGTGGTTAAATAGTTTTTATGTAATGCAACAAACCAATGTGCAAGATAAATTCAGTATTGATGCCGGTATTAGATTGACTTATATGGATACGGACCCATTCACAGATTCATTAATTGGCATCAGGGATTGGCTGGTGGAACCCCAAATCCGGTTCAGTGTCGCCATGAGCCCAAAAACCACCGTAAAAGCCAGTTATAGTAAACAGGTTCAACCTTTGCATCAATTGCCGATTAGTGCTGTAGGTGTTTCTACCAGCCGCTGGATTATTGCAAATGAGGAGTTTCAACCACAGATTAGCGAAAACATGACCTTGGGTGTCTTTTACAAATCCGATAAAAACTTTAGCATCAATTCAGAGACCTATTTCCGCACCATGGAAAACCTGATTGAAAACATGCAGGATCGGAGGATTCTGAATACCGAGGACCCGGTAGAATATCTCTATAAGTCAAGTGCTACAGTCTTAGGAACAGAGTTGCTGGTTGCTTATCAATATAAGAACCTTTCGGGAATGATTTCTTACGATTTTTGCCACCCGCTATGGAAAACCATCGGACTGAACAACAATCAAACCTATCCAGCTTCGCACACTAGGGAGCACACCATAAACCTGTCGAATGTTTATCAAATAAATCCGCGCATTTCAATATCCGCCACATGGGTATTGGCATCTGGAATCCCTTACACGGCAGCTACTGGCAAGTATCAGGTAAATGGAGCAACGTATCTTCAATTTGACGAAAACAATATCAATTCTAAAAAGCTTCCCCCATATCACAGGCTCGACTTAAGTGTGGATATTGCTTCAAAGAAAAATGATTCCAGAAAATGGAAAAGTTATTGGAACTTTGCCATCTATAATGTATATTTTAGGAAGAATGCTCTGGGAATCAGCTACTTTATTCCTGATGAGAATGATATCTTAGGCGATCAAGTGTTGAAACCTGGGTATTTTTATTTGTATCAATTTGTACCATCGGTATCGTACCGGTTTACATTTTAAAAGATGAAAAAACATATCAACATAATCTGGATATTTACTGTTACTCTTTTGATACCAGCTTGTTATGAACCTTTGGAAAAGGATTTGTATGAAGATTACCAACCTCGGTTAGTCATTGAAGGGAAAATCTCAGATCAAGCCCCCCCTTTTTCTGTTAAAGTTTCATATTCAGCACCTCCCGATAGTACCGTAGATTTTATTCCTATCAACGAAGCGTTGATTCGTATCCGCGATGATTCAGGCTATGTTGAGACTGCAGAATGGAGTACTAATGGTACTTATGTATTTAATAACCTGGAGGCTGTTTATGGTTACAATTATTATTTATCGGTACAAATTGAAGGAAAAATCTACAAAGCCGAAGAGCTGCTTCCTGTTCCTCCTATTGTTGACACCTTTTTGATTCAATACAAATCGGATGCGATTGATGGAAAGGGATATTATTTTAAGCTACTCCTGAAAAACGAAACCGAGAGCGTAAAATACTACAAAGCCGAAGTATCTAAAAACGACAGCCTTTTTAATGGATACGACGATTTGTTGGTATTCGATGATTCCTATTCACAAGGAATGTTGGAGTGGACCGCCCCTTATGCTTTTGCCAAGGGGGATTCGGTAACCATAAAATTGCATTCGCTATCAGAAAATATGTACAAATATTATTACGATTTGACCCGGCAGACAGCCAATGTTTTCAGCAACATTCAACCTCCGGGATTAAATCCTGAAAACAACCTGACCAACGAATGCCTGGGCTATTTCCAAGCTTCATCAATCACCAGAATCGATACTGTCCTTTCAAACGTTTCAACAGCTACTATTGAGTAAATAACCACCCTCTTTGAGGGTGGTTATTTACTCAAATTTGCTATTATGTACTGCGCAACAAATTGGACAAATATTCGGGTACCCTCGAATCAGTCAGGATATGACTCACATCCACGAATTAACTGGCGAACGCCGCTTATTGGAATAGAATTCCTAAACGAATGCCTGTAAAATCACTCATCCATTTTTGCATCTGATCAGATTCATCTGCTAAACTTGTTTGATTCAGCATTACATAATCAATTAATTGTACCGAATATCCGCAAGCCGCAGCGCGACCGCGTTGAATTTGAGAAATATAAAATCTATTCTTCTCTATTCATTTTAGAGAAGTTGCGCCGCGGCCAGATACCTTATTTTCTTGACTATTAATATTTCATTTGTGGAATCGAGGTGTTATGTAAATCGGCTATTCAATTTAGTTTATACGTCCTAATACAATATCCCATCTTTTATTTTAATAAAACATATAATTATATAAAGACCTTGTTGTCCTTTTATAAAAATAATATATATTTGTCCAAATATCTTTTACTATGAATAATATCGATTATCAACATCTAACATTGGGCGAAATAGTAGCTCAGGACTTCAGAACTGCCACTCTATTTAAACAAGCCGGCATAGATTTTTGCTGTGGCGGGAAGAAAACATTACAACAGGCTTGTTCCGAAAAGGAAATAGACGCTTCTATTCTGATTCATGAGTTGACGGTTTTGGAACAAGACCCACAAAATCACGCTCACAATTTTAAAGATTGGGACTTAGGCTTTTTGTCCGATTATATCGTGAATATCCACCATAAATATGTGCTAAAAATGCTGCCGGAGTTAGTGTTTTATACACAAAAAATTGCCCAGGCACACGGGGAGCATCACCCGGAACTGGTTGAAGTGGCTGAACTTTTTAACAAGATCAACACGGAACTCTTACAGCATCTAAAAAATGAGGAAGATGTCCTTTTTCCAGCTATAAAACAAGCAATCACGGCACATTCAACTGACACCAAAAAAGTGATTGAATCTGAAATACACCGAATGAACGGGGAACATGAATTTGCTGGTGGAGCTATGGACAAAATCAATCAAATTACTAAGGGCTACAAACTACCAAATGATGCCTGTAACACCTATTCGGTAACATTTAAATTGCTCGAACAATTTGAAGATGACCTCCATATTCATGTGCATCTTGAAAATAATATCCTTTTCCCAAAAGCCTTAAAACTATAGATAATGAATCTTGCTACAGCCAATCTTGAAGAAGACCATGTGCACATTGTTTTATTAACAGATGTCATGGAAAAAATGACCACTCTCCCAACTGCCAACAGTTTCCATCTAGATGAAGTGGTTACAATAATTAAACAATTTGCCGATGGAATACATCATGCCAAAGAGGAAGACCTGCTCTTTCCAAAAATGGTAGAAAAAGGATTCTCCTTTCAACAAGGGCCTATTACTGTGATGATGAATGACCACGAACAGGGAAGAACTTTTGTAAGAAACATGACCGAACACATACTGAAATATAAGGCAGGAAATCCAGAGGCATTGCCCGAGGTTTATAAAAATATGTTGAATTACACTGAGTTACTAAGGGCCCATATTGGAAAAGAAAACAATATCTTATTCCGGATGGCAGACAATGTATTGACCCCGGAAGAACAGCAATTGCTGTTTGACGAATTCAAACAAATTGGAGGCTCTTCATCTGCTGGAATTGGGGCCTCAGACTTTATCCATCGTATCCTGATACTTGCAAAAGCCTATAATATCCGATAATAGAGACAATTATTATAAACTAAAAACAACAACGTATGACAACAAAAAAACTTTGGTTTGGCTTTTTGGCCGTAATGACCATCTCCTTTGCCGTACTTTTGTATTACGGAAGAGAAATTTACAGGCAAGCGCCGCCTATTCCCGATAAGGTAGTCACAACCAGTGGAACAACCCTATTTACCGGGCAAGACATAAAAGATGGTCAAAATGTATGGCAATCGATGGGTGGCCAGGAATTGGGTTCGGTTTGGGGCCATGGCGCCTATCAAGCCCCCGACTGGAGTGCCGATTGGCTGCATAAAGAGGCAATTTTTATTTTAAACCAACTTGCTTTAATCAAAGACAGTGTAGCCTTCGACAACCTAAGCAAGGAACAGCAGGCATTTCTGAAAGTTTCTTTACAGAAAGAGCTTCGGACAAATACCTACAATCATGAAGATAAGACCCTTACCATTTCTGACTTGAGGGCTGAAGCTTTTTCAAATAACAGCAGTTATTACAGCAGATTATTTACCGATGACCCCAGTCTTGATGCAGAACGCGATACCTACAGTATCCAAAAAAATACCTTAAAAGATTCTGAAAGAGTAAGAAAACTTAATGCGTTCTTCTTTTGGGTTTCGTGGACATGTGTTACCGAACGCCCGGGACAAGAAATTACTTATACCAACAACTGGCCTGCTGAAGAATTGGTAGCTAATAAGCCCACAGGAGCTTTACTGCTTTGGACCGGCTTTAGTGTCATCATGCTACTTGCTGGAATTGGAATCATGGTTTGGTTCTATGCAAAACGGCGGGGTGAAGGGTCGGAACACAATGTATCAACAAACTTTTTGCTTAAAAACGATGTACAGACTCCATCGCAAAAAGCCATCCTAAAATATTTTTGGACAGTATCGGCATTGCTTTTAGTACAGGTTTTAATGGGTATCATTACAGCCCACTATACTGTAGAAGGGCAAGCACTTTATGGAATACCACTGTCGGATTGGTTGCCTTATTCCATATCGCGAACCTGGCACGTTCAGATTGCAATTTTCTGGATTGCCACATCATGGTTGGCAACGGGGCTTTATTATGCACCAGCTATTTCAGGCGTGGAACCAAAATTTCAACGATTAGGGGTTAACTTCCTTTTTGGAGCCTTATTAGTGATTGTTTTGGGCTCGTTAATCGGGCAATGGATGGGTGTGATGCAGAAGCTTGGCCTGGCAGAAAATTTCTGGTTTGGACATCAAGGGTACGAGTATGTTGACCTAGGACGTTTTTGGCAATTATTTCTGTTTATCGGGCTTATTATTTGGTTATTGCTCATGGGTAGAGCTATCTGGCCGGCTTTGAAGCAAAAATCGGAAAGTCGCAGTTTGTTGATTTTATTTTTAATCTCCTCCATTGCCATTGCCGCATTTTATGGTGCTGGGCTTATGTGGGGCCAACAAACCAACCTTGCTATTGCTGAATACTGGCGCTGGTGGGTAGTTCATCTTTGGGTTGAAGGGTTCTTTGAAGTATTTGCTGCTGTGGTTACGGCTTTTCTTTTTGTCCGGATGCAAATCATTAAAGCATCCAGTGCCACTACAGCCGTGCTATTCTCCACCATTGTATTTTTATCTGGAGGTATTTTGGGAACCTTTCATCACCTCTATTTTACAGGAACTCCTACGGCCGTATTAGCACTTGGGGCAACCTTTAGTGCCCTTGAAGTGGTACCATTAGTATTGATGGGTTTTGAGGCTTATGATAATTTAAAGTTAAGCCGGAGCAATGACTGGATAAAAGCTTACAAATGGCCCATTTATAGTTTTATAGCAGTTGCCTTTTGGAACTTAGTTGGAGCTGGAATCTTCGGATTCCTTATCAATCCTCCTATTGCTTTGTATTACATGCAAGGATTAAACACAACCCCCGTACATGGGCACACAGCTCTATTTGGAGTATATGGTATGCTTGGCATCGGGTTGATGCTATTTGTGTTACGCGATATGAATAAAGATATAGTATGGAAAGAGCGTTGGGTTAAATTTGCTTTTTGGAGCATCAATATTGGCTTGGCTGCCATGGTTCTCATCAGTGTACTTCCTGTAGGTTTGGCTCAAACAGTTGCTAGTGTTCAGGATGGGCTTTGGTATGCACGTTCTGCTGAATTTATGCAACAGCCATATATCATTACCTTTAAATGGCTCCGTATGATAGGTGACACCTTATTTGCGGCAGGTTCTGTGGCATTAGCCTGGTTTATTTTTGGCTTAGCTACAGGTTGGAGTATAAAGAAAAAATAAAATGAACATGTTCAAATTGGTAGCCCTATGGAATAAAAAATTCCATAGGGCTTTTTTCTTCTAATTTTGAGAAATTCATCCGCATAAAATATTGGGAAGTCTTAAGAATACCGCTTACCTTTATGAGCATTATTGAAACCCCTTAATATGATGATTTTACAAAAAAGTAAATTATGAAATATCTGGTTTTTATAACCTTCGTTTTCTGGAGCGGTTCTCTTTTAGGTCAAAAAATGTTTGAAAACCAATCCACGATTTGCCCCTTAAAATTCATGCTCGAGGACCAAGAAACAATTATTTATTACGAACCCAACGATTCTGTTATGGTGATGGATTTTCTTAAAGGAATTGAAGCCAAACAACTCGATAAATTGAAAGGGGTATTAATGTTTCAACTCATGATCGACACGGTGGGGCAAGCCTGTTGCGTGAGTTTTACCAATAAAACCAATATCTTAGATAAAAAATTAGATGTACCCAACCGATTAAGCAACCTTTCGGGTTGGAAAAGAATGGATGGGATTTTTCCAGATCAAAATATTTGCACTTTATTTCATTTTGTTTTTACCAATGAGGAGTTTACGGTAACAAGGACAGGATATAACCGCAATACAGGTAAAAAGCCGATGTCAACTTCAACATTTCGCCGTAACCCATCCAAACCGATTCTGGGTAAGCTGCTACGTTCTGCAAAATAATATCAAAAAAAGCCCTTTTCAGGGCCCATCTTCTTAATCAACAGGATGACCACCTCCGGAAGCTGCATTTTTACTTCTTTCAATAGATTGTAGCGCCAGATAATTGTCTCCAAATTTTTTCAGGTTTTCCATTTCCACATCATAGCGGTCAAAATGCCGTTCTTCGTCTTCAACCAACGATTCGAACAATTTTTTTGAGACAGAATCGGCATTTTGTGCACATTCGTTAGCCCATAGGTTGTAATCGCGGGCACTTGCTTCTTCCATTTTAGTAGCGGTAAGCAGCATCTCAGCCACACTGTGGATTTTTTTTACGGGTTCGGCTACAACCATTTCCACTTCACCTTTCAAAAATAAAACACGTTCTGCAAGCTTCTCAACGTGCATCATCTCCTCAATGGCAGTGCGCTTAAAAAGATTGGCCAACAAATCGTATCCCTGATCATCACAGTGAAAATGGAAATACATGTATTGGTGGACTGCTGACAGCTCATCAGCAATGGCCTTGTTCAATAATCCGATACTTTTCTGTTTCATTGTCTTCTTTTTTATGTTATTAGTAAATTTTAATTTTCTAGTTTATGAGAGGAATTCAGTTATTCTTTCTATTCAAAAATAATAGAAAAGAATAATACGAAGGTATGAATTCTTAAAATTTTAATTACAGCTAAATTTGGTAAGATCGGCCTGTAGGATGTATTGGCTTAAACACGCATTGCAGGCCTCCACAATAATCATGTGGCCGCGCTTTCGGATTAGCTGGCTCCCGTCTTGAAATGTTTCAACAAAAGCCAAATCGGGGCGAATCTCAATTCTGGGTTCAAAATGGATTTTATTTCTTTTTGATTGGTTCATTCTTTAACCCTTTGGTTATTTTTTAATTAGGTTTCTTAAAGGTAACATTTTTGCTCTATTTTACGAAATGTTTTGGAGCATTATAAAAGAAAAGGTTTGTAATCACCCTGTGACTCATTACATTTGTAAAAATTGGATGTATGGAATTTCCACTGGCTTTTATTCACCGGATGCGGGAACAACTCGGCGAAGGTTATACCGATTTTTCCAATTCGCTGCAATCCCCACCATCCATCAGCATCCGGTTGAATCCTCAAAAATTTAATAAGTCTATTACCACGTTGCAGAAAGTTTCGTGGGAACCCAATGGTTTTTATCTGCAGAAACGTCCGGTATTTACCTTAGACCCTCTTTTTCATGCAGGTTCTTATTATGTACAGGAGGCCAGCAGCATGTTTACCGGTTACCTGTTCAAACAATTATTTAATGAAGCTACTCCATTAAAAATTCTTGATTTATGCGCGGCTCCAGGCGGAAAAACCACTCATGTTGCATCATTAATGAACCAAAAGAGTATTTTGGTTGCAAATGAGGTCATCAAATCAAGAGCACATATCTTGGCCGAAAACGTAATAAAATGGGGAAATCCCAATGTGGTAGTCACTCAAAACGATCCCAAAGAATTTAAATCATTAGAAGGTTTTTTTGATGTTATTGTTGTAGATGCCCCCTGTTCGGGTGAAGGGCTCTTCCGCCGCGACGAATCGGCCATTGGGGAATGGTCGGTTGAAAACACCCAATTGTGTGCCTTACGCCAACAACGAATTACTGCCGATATCTGGGGTTCCTTGGCACCCGGTGGGTTTTTAATTTACAGTACCTGTACCTACAATCCCAACGAAAATGAGAAGAACCTGGTTTGGATGTCGGAACAGTTAAATGCAAAAAGTATTAAAGTACCTGTACCAGTGGAATGGGGGATTCATCAAATAGAATGGCATGGAATGGTTGGGTACCAGTTTTTACCTCATAAAATAAAAGGTGAAGGTTTTTTTGCTGGAATCGTCCAAAAAGAATCTGAAGATAAGCCGTTTTATTTTAAAGTAAAAACCCAACCCAATCAACTTTCAAGGGAATCCCAGGTTACCCTTAAAGAGTGGGTGAAAGAACCTGATAATGTACAGTTTCAGATTAAGGAAGAAACAATAATAGCCTATCCTGCTGAAACTGAATCATTAACATTATACCTTCAGCAAAAACTCCGGGTACTAAAGTCCGGAGTCATTGTTGCAGAACAAAAAGGTAAAAAATTCATTCCCCATCCTGATTTTGCCTTATCAAATATGCTTCAACAGTTGTCTTTTCCTAAGATTGAACTCAGCCATTACGAAGCACTGCAATACCTGAAAAAAGAAAATATCCATACAACTCAAGCTGTGAAAGGCTACCATTTGGTAACATACCAGGATGTTCCCTTAGGATGGACCAATCATCTTGGAAACCGTTCCAATAATCTTTTCCCTGTGGGTTGGCGCATTCGAATGGCCTTGCCCAAAAAGGAGGAACTTAAACCTCCATTTTTATAAAGATGAAAGAGCTAACTACCTAAATACATTGACATTATGATATGTAGGCCATAACCAATTTAAAGTTCTCAACCACCTCAAAGAATGCTTTCTTGATTTCATCCTCCGTGTTGGCTTTAATCAGCTTCATCAATTCATGGGCTATTACCTTTTTCGTTTGATCATTCGCGATGTCTTTGTTTGGAATTGGGTATTTATCCTCAAACAGTGATTTGGTTTCATACAAGAGGTACATAATCCGGTGGACATTTTTATAATTGAAATCCATCTGAAGTACCTCTTTTTTAATCTCACGCAAACGGGTTAAACTTTCCATATTATATTTTTTGGTTTGTTGTGTATTCAAAATTATCTAAAATATTAAGAATTGATTTATGATTTATGGCATCTTTACGATTCTTATGGAGCCGTGAAAAAAATCTAAAAATTATCACCTCATTTTTTTTTTGATTATCGGTACGGTTTCTCTAAATTGGACTTAAAAACAGATTGCACCATGTTTTACCAGAAGGTTAAGCGGAAAATTCAATGCCTGATCTGCCCTCACCAATGTATTTTGCAGGAAGGCAAAGCCGGCATCTGTGGTGTAAGATATAATATTGGCGGCAGAATCAGAAATAAACAGCAAGGCCTTCTATCAAGCATGGCATTCGACCCCATTGAAAAAAAACCCTTATACCATTTTTATCCTGGTGCCGAAATTCTTTCGTTAGGTGGTTTTGGATGCAATTTACACTGCAATTTCTGCCAAAACTGGCAAATTTCGCAGGTTGCTGAACTGGATCACCTTCATGGCAAAATATTTACATCGGCTGAGGTTATTGCTAAGGCTTTGGAACGGCCTTCAAATATTGGTGTTGCATTTACTTATAACGAACCAACGGTTTGGTTCGAATTTATGCACGAAGTTGCTTCGCTTGCAAAGGGACATGGATTAAAAACAGTCATGATATCAAATGGATATATCAATTCAGCTCCGCTTGAAGCATTGTTACCTGTGATAGATGCATTTAATATCGACTTAAAGGCTTTTACCGAGAATTTTTATTATGAAATGGCTGGAGGAAAATTGGCTCCCGTTTTGGAAAGCCTGAAACTGATAACTAACTACAAAAAGCACCTGGAAATTACCAATTTAATTATCCCAAACAAAAACGACAATCCCGAACAGTTTATTGAAATGGTTCAATGGATTAGGAAAGAGTTGGGAAAAGATACGGTTTTACATCTTTCAAAATATTTTCCACGGTATAAACAAAACATCCATCCAACTCCTGAGGATACCCTTATACAGTTTTACGAATTAGCAAAAAAAGAATTAAATTATGTCTATTTGGGCAACGTCCATCAATCCCGATACTCTTCAACCAACTGCCCTGAGTGCAACCAAGTTTTAATCCATCGGAATGGGTATAAAATCCAATGGGAGCCAGCTTTTGATGGAAAATATTGCCCCAATTGTAAGAGCCCTATTTCTTTAATTTACGACATTGTGACGTGAATATTTTTCATAAAATGCCATATTGTCATTATCAGAACTGGGTTTTTCTGCCATTTCCAGCGATTTTTCGTCCTTGGTATCAGGTTTGAAAAAAGGAAATCATCAAACAAAATGTGAGATGTTTAACTTAAAACTATAGGAGGATAAAACTATGTTACCAACAATGAAAAATTCGAACAGCATGCCAACATTAGTGGATCGTTTTTTTACAGATCAATGGTTGGATAATTTTTGGGGCGAAAACTATTCCCGTTTTTCACCTTCAGTAAATATAAGTGAAGATGAAAAAAACTTTCATGTGGAAATTGCTGCCCCAGGTATTGAAAAGAAAGATTTTCAGGTAAATGTGGAAGAAAACCGCTTGGTGATTTCTTACGAACATAAAGCGGAGAGTGAGGATAAAAACGAGGACAAAAAATACCTCCGCCGTGAGTTCACCAGTGCTTCGTTCAGCAAAAGCTTCACCCTGCCTGAAAATGCAGAGGCTGATAAAATTGCAGCTTCGTACCAGAACGGGATTTTAACCGTTGAAATTCCAAAGGCAAAGGAAAAATCGAAGCTGATGAAAATGATTAAAATTTCATAATCACTTTTGTTCATCAAAGAATGCTGGCCACCAGAAATTCTGGTGGCTTTTTTATCGGAATTGATTGTAAAAGTGTACTTTCATCAACCAAAAACATTGAAAATATGAAGTATTTTTTTGGATGGATGGTACTTGTCTTCATCGGATTTAATGGGCATGGGCAATTAAGGCCAATGGTTAAAAAAAATCACCTGATTAATCGGACACTAAAAGAAGTGATAAATCATCCCAGCATGAAGAACGCCAGTATTGCTTTTTATGCAGTTGACCTGAATTCGGGGGAGGTTCTGTCATCGTACCAAGCCGATTTGGCTTTAAAACCCGCTTCGGTGCAAAAACTAATTACCACAGCTACCCTCCTTGAACTGGCCGGGCCTCAGTTTCAATTCCGGACTCAATTGGGATATACAGGAACCATTGACTCAGCAAACAAAGTTTTGAATGGTAGCATTATCATTCAAGGAGGCGGAGATCCAACACTAGGCTCCATCTATTTTGATTCTTCTCAAAACTTTCTTTTTTTAAAAAACTGGACTGATGCCATTGTAAAACTTGGAATTGATTCCATTAGTGGTCAAATCATTGGCGATGCTGATTATTTTTCCGATGAAATGACACCCACTACCTGGTCGTGGCAGAATATGGGAAATTATTATGGAGCCGGAGCCAGTGGGTTAACCATCCATGATAACAGATATACCCTTTCATTCACGACATTCAATCATAGAGGTGACTCAACGATAGTGACTGCCATTGAACCAAAAATTCCAAATTTATGGTTTGAGAACAATTCTTTTTCTGATACCATAACCTACGACAACATCAATATTTTTGGGCCCCCTTATGAACCTCATCGGTTGATTAAAGGTTCGTTGCCGCTTAATAAAACTGATTTTAAAGTAAAAGGTTCCGTTCCCGATCCGCCATTACTCGCTGCATATGAACTTCAAAGCCATTTGACGAATATCGGCATCAAATTAACGGATTCCTCATCCACCACCCGGTTATTGCGAAGTTCTGTAAATGGTAAGTTATTAAATATTCAACAAATCCATGAAGTTTTATCTCCCCCACTTCATGAAATAATTGCAAAAACAAATATCAATAGCATTAACCTTTATGCAGAACACTGTTTGTTGCAATCCGCTATACTATTAGGTTCGATGCCTATAACAGATAGTGCTACAAAAGTTATTACCAATTTTTGGAAAACCAGAGGAATGGATGTTGAAGGAATGGCATTATATGATGGAAGTGGATTATCACATTACAATACAGTCACCCCGCGACAAATAGTTTTTCTTTTATCGTATATGAAAAACAGGAGTAACTATTTTGAGGAGTTTTACCAATCATTACCCATTGCTGGAGTTAATGGAACACTTAGGAAAGTGGCCTTAGGAACACCCGCACAAGGAAATATCCGGGCTAAAAGCGGGACTTTAGACCGGGTCAAGTGTTTTGCCGGGTATGTAACCTCAGCCAAAGGACGGGAAATAGCATTTGCCGTAATGATCAATAATTTTAACGGAACAACCTTTCAAACGTCTAAAATTCTTGAAAAACTGATGGTTTCAATGGCCTCTTTTGAGAAATAGAAATAAAAGGCTATGTCTAAAAAAAGGGAAACCGTTTGTTCTCCTCTTGTAGCGAGAGCCGGGAATGATCCGGCGACCTTCCCGATCCAATCGGGACGCTCTAATTCATGCCGTGCCGTTGGGATGTTTTATCAGGTTTTCGATAAACCCGCGGTTCTTCATTTTCTTGATTTGGGTTTCTTGCCGGATGGCCTCCGGCTTTGAAGGGTGCCCATTAGACCATACAATCCGCCACGGCCTCCCGCTTTTAGTTGAAGGGGGGCGCTCCGGCATTATGCCTTGCCAAGCGGATGGCCAAATCTTCGCAGCTACCGATGTAGTCCCGGTTCCTGGCTTCACTGAATAAAATGTATGTGTAAAAAGTCATGGTTTAAAAAAAAGGGAAACCGTTTGTTCCCTTCTTGTAGCGAGAGCCGGGAATGATCCGGCGACCTCATGATTATGAATCATGCGCTCTAACCATCTGAGCTACCTCGCCATCGTTAAGCGGGTGCAAATGTAATAAATTATTTTAATTGAAAAACAGCTTGCAAAAAAAAAAAAATCAGTCAACAGAGAATAAAAAAATTGTAAGTTAAAAACATGCAATTAGCGTATTAATAGGACTTTAAACTATATCAGGCTTGATGGTTTTCAATTCCTTTGTCAAATCATTTTCAATTAAAGTTTTTTTTCCAATCTTTTTTATATATTGCAAAAAACCAAAAATTCTAAGCAATAATGGCTAAAGAGAAATTTCAGATAGAGTATCCATTAAAATCTTCCGATAGGGTGTTGTTTAATCGTTTGAGTACAGCCGGCGGACTCAATGAATGGTTTGCCGATAATGTAATTGTGCAAGGGAAGGTTTTTACATTTGAATGGGATGGGATTGAGCAGCAGGCTGAAATGATCAACAAAAAAGAATTCCGAAGTGTCCGATATCATTGGATCGATGATGTGGATGACAAAACATTTTTTGAATTCCGGATTAACGTGGATGAACTTACCGGAGACTTGGCATTGGTAGTAACCGATTTTGCCGAGCCTGACGAAATAGATGATGCAAAAGAACTATGGGACACTCAGGTTGCTGCACTAAAACATATTTTAGGTTCGTAGTTTTCTTTAGTCTTTCTTTTTGTATAATATTGCGGAACCCCTAAAAATTAATTAGGCGTTTTTAAATATTCATAAATCAATGTCGTTTATTAAGATAAGAATTTAAGAAATACACTGCCAATCCCTAATTAGCGAAGAGGCATGGAAATTTTATTTTAATGACGTCAATATATTAACATTTAATTACAGTGAAACGCTTACACAAGTTTATCCTCGAATCCTACATAGGTCCATTAATCCTTACCTTTTTTATAGCCATCTTTCTTTTACTGATGCAGTTTCTGTGGAAATACATCGACGATTTGGTTGGTAAGGGGCTGGAACTGCATATCATTGCTGAATTGTTGCTCTATGCTTCGGCTGGCCTGGTTCCTTTGGCACTGCCTTTAGCTATTCTTTTGAGTTCGATAATGACTTTTGGGAATTTGGCTGAGCACAATGAACTAATGTCGCTAAAGTCTGCTGGAATTTCGTTGGTCCGTATCATGTTTCCCCTGATTATTTTCATTTCGTTTGTAAGCACCGGTGCCTTCTTCTTCTCTAATAATGTGATGCCCTACACGAACCTGAAAATGGGAGCCCTGCTTTATGATGTACGGCATCAACGACCAGAGGTGTCAGTTAAAGAAGGTGTTTTTTCCGATGCCCTGGAAGGATATAGTATCAAAGTAGCACGTAAAAGCAAAAAAACTTCTATGCTTTACCAAATAATGATTTACGACCATACTGAAAAAGAGGGGAATAGAATAGTTACCGTTGCCGATTCAGGGACTATGGAAGTAACCAAGAATGGTAAGTATATGGTTTTAACCATGTATCATGGCATGTCGTACAACGAAATGGTTGAGGATAAACGCAAAAAAGGCGATAAAGAATACCCTCACCGGAAAGACAAATTCGATAAACAAAGAATATTAATTGATATGTCGAGTTTAGGTTTTGAACGTACCGACGAGAACCTCTTCAAAAACCATTACCAGATGTTAAACCTGGATCAGTTGCAATATGCCGTGGATTCGTTATCAAAAAACTATAATAAAAGAGAGGTTTCGTTTGTGGAAACACTAAAAAAAGGGAATTATTTTAAACGATTGATCGACCCGAATCTAGATAGTACGTGGTATTCACGCGATTCATTGACTTTGGCATCGTTGAATTTAGATAGTTTGTTCCAAACGCTTTCACCGGGAAGCCAAAAACAGGTTTTTGAGCATGCCCGTAACTATGCCCATAGTACCCAATCTTATGTCACCAGTTCAGTTTCGGAATTCGACCATAAAATGAAATGGATCAAGCGCCATGAAATTGAATGGCACCGGAAATTCACACTTTCATTTGCATGCTTGCTGCTGTTCTTTATTGGGGCTCCTTTGGGGGCTATTATCCGTAAAGGTGGTTTAGGCATGCCTGTAGTGGTTTCTGTTTTCTTTTTTGTAATTTATTATGTAATAACTATTACAGGTGAGAAATATGCCAAAATCGGGGAGTGGCCCTCATGGCTGGGGATGTGGATTTCTGCATTTATTTTGCTTCCTATCGGAATGTTTTTAACATATAAAGCGGTCAACGATTCCGTAATATTAAATATCGAAACCTATTTTGAACCTATTAAGAAGTTTTTTGGTTTGCGGAAAGACAAATTAAAAAATAAGCTAAAAATAGGTAATAAAGAACGTAAATTGGTGAATCCTTTTGAACCGGAATCCCAGGAAATGAATTAAGAAAACCTTATCCGTGAAAATCCTGATTCTTTGCCATAAAATGCCTTTTCCACCGAACGATGGCGGTGCCATTGCTACCTTAAACATGATTCAGGGATTTGCCGAAGCCGGTGACCAAGTTACGGTGCTTACCATGCAAACGTATAAACATCCATTTTCAATCGATCAGTTGCCTGATTCTCTGTATAAGAATACTCAGTGGTTTCAGGTAGCCGTAAATACTAAGATAAATCCTTCAAAAGCTTTTTTGAATCTGCTCTTTTCAAAATTGCCTTATAATGCTGAACGCTTCATCAGTTCCGAATTCAAAAGAAATCTGGAAAAAGTATTGCAGGAACATCAATTTGATATTGTTCAATTGGAAGGACTTTACCTTACCCCTTATATCGAGTCGATAAAGGCATTTTCGAAAGCAACTATTGCTTTGAGGGCACATAATGTAGAGCACGAGATTTGGGACCGAATGCGGCAGAATACTTCAAATTGGTTCAAAAAGTATTATTACCAACTTTTAGCAAAGAGGGTCAAAGAGATGGAATTCAAGGCACTCCGGAAGGTTGATTTGTTAATTCCCATTACTAAAAAGGATGTTGAAAGTTTGCCATTTAAAAAGCATGAAAATATATGGGTATGTCCAGGTGGAATGCCAGATAACCATTTTCAAATGTCAAAACCAACAAAACCGCAATCTATCTGTTTCCTTGGCGCTTTAGATTGGGTTCCCAACCAAGAAGGCTTGTCATGGTTTATTGAAACGGTGTGGATTCCTGTCCATAAAAAGTTTCCGCAATGGGGTTTTGAAATTGCCGGACGGAACTGTCCAAAAGCTTTTGTGAACCATTTGGCCAATTATCCTGTAACATTCATGGGCGAAGTGCCCAATGCCAATGACTTTATTGACCAATTTCCTGTGGTTGTAGTTCCATTACTTTCGGGTAGTGGCATGCGCATCAAGATTGTGGAAGCTCTTTCGCGCGGGAAGTGCGTTGTTACTACAACCATTGGGGCTGAAGGGATTACACCTCAAAATGAAAAGGAACTGTTTATTTATGATCACCCAGATGAAATAGTTCAATTACTCGAAAACCTGTTTAGTAACCCACAAATAATTAAGGCTTGTGGGCAAAATGCATTTAAATTTGCCTCAGAAAATTATAAGAATTCCCGACTAATTGGTGATTTAAGAACATTTTATCACCAAAAACTGCAAGAACTTCATGAGCTATCTTAACATACTTTTTTGGGCCTTGCTTGCGGCCATTGTTTACTCTTACCTGATATATCCGGTTATCTTAGCCGTGATTGTTTCGTTCAAAAAAACGCCTAATCCCAATATACAAAACGGAGAATATCCAACCCTGACTCTTTTTGTAACTGCTTTTAACGAAGCCGATTATGTTACCAGAAAAGTCGAAAACTCGTTAAACCTCATTTACCCTAAAGATAAAATCAAACTTATTTGGGTTACAGATGGTTCTAACGACGGAACCCCTGAGCTACTTAACCAATTCCCTGAAATTCTTGTATTGCATCAACCAGAGAGGCTTGGCAAGATACACGCCATGAACCGTGGAATGAAATTCGTTATGAGTGATTTGGTTGTATTTTGCGATGCCAATACCTTATTGAGCGAGAATGCCTTACTTGCCATTGCCCATTCATTTAAAAACCCTAAAGTTGGTTGCGTTGCCGGCGAAAAGCGCATCAAAACTAGTGATAAAGAAAACGCCGTAGCTTCGGGTGAAGGGTTGTACTGGAAATATGAATCGTGGGTTAAGAGACTCGATGCCCGCTTTAATTCATGCATTGGCGCGGCAGGAGAACTTTTTGCCGTAAGGACTTCATTATTTAAAACCGTGGATAAGGATACCATTCTGGATGATTTTGTTATCTCGCTACAAATAGCCATGCAAGGGTATTCCATTGACTATTGCCCCGAGGCTTATGCCGTTGAAGAGGCCTCGGCTTCCATCAATGATGAGATGAAACGGAAAGTACGTATTGCATCCGGAAGTTTTCAGGCCATTGTTCTGCTTAAAGGGCTTTTCAATATTTTCAAGTTTCCAAAATTGAATTTTCAGTTTATCTCGCATAAAGTATTTCGGTGGATTGTTATTCCCATAAGCCTTTTGCTGCTCATCCCACTTAACCTGATACTTGTTTTAAATGTCAATGAATCTACTATTTATTTAATAATTCTACTTGCCCAGTTTACAATGTACCTTATAGTCCTTATTGGATATTTTTTCCAAAACAAGCGGGTTGGCTGGGGCCTGCTTTTTGCCCCTTATTATTTTTTTATGGCAAACCTGGCCATGTGGCTCGGGTTCTTTAGATTCGTAAAAGGGAATCAACCAGTACAATGGGAGAAAGCTCGGAGGCATCACTCCAAAAACTGACATTCCGTTTTCTCTTAAATTCCATTCAGTTCATTTGTAATCAGTGCCTGCAACTTAAAACCATCACCTTTTGCTTAACATGGGGCAAAGCAGGTGTTCTTTCGATAAAATAATTACTTTTGCAGCCAAATTAAATCACGTAATAATGGGCGAATTACAGCACAACCATATCAAACTTAATACTATTGAAGAGGCTATTGATGACATTAAAAATGGGAAACTGATTATTGTAGTGGATGATGAGCAACGCGAGAATGAAGGAGATTTTGTTGCTGCTGCAGAATTGATTACACCCGAGATGGTCAACTTTATGGCAACCCATGGCCGTGGTTTGATTTGTGTTCCCCTCACCGAAGAAAGATGCAGCGAACTACAGTTAGAACTGATGGTGGGAAAAAACACGTCGCTGCATGCTACTCCCTTTACTGTTTCTGTCGATTTAATCGGACATGGATGTACCACCGGAATTTCTGCCTATGATAGAGCCAAAACCATACAGGCATTGGTTGACAGTAACACCAAACCTGAGGAGTTGGGGCGCCCAGGCCATATCTTTCCTTTAAAAGCAAAAAGCCGCGGTGTAATTCAGCGTGCCGGACATACTGAGGCAGTAGTCGATTTGGCCCGCTTATCGGGATTGGCCCCGGTGGGGGTTTTGGTAGAAATTATGAACGAAGATGGAAGCATGGCCCGTTTGCCCGAGTTGATAAAGATTGCCCAGAAATTCAACCTGAAAATCATCTCCATTGAAGAACTCATTGCTTACCGTTTGCGGACCGAAAGTTTAATTGAGCAGGGAGAAATGGTGTTGTTACCTACTGAATTTGGCGATTTTAAATTGATCCCTTTTCTCGATACCACCACCAAACAAGAACATATTGCATTAATCAAAGGAACGTGGGAACCTAACGAACCGGTACTGACCCGGGTGCACTCATCGTGCATTACCGGAGATATTTTTGGCTCCATGCGTTGCGATTGTGGCCCACAGCTACACAAAGCCATGCAACTTATTGAAAAAGAAGGAAAAGGCGTGATTGTTTACATGAACCAGGAAGGCCGTGGGATTGGGCTGTTCAATAAAATTAAAGCTTATAAGCTACAGGAAGAGGGAATGGATACCGTGGAAGCAAATCTGGCATTGGGATTCAATGAAGATGAACGGGACTATGGTGTAGGTGCACAAATATTAAAGAAACTTGGTGTACACAAAATGCGGTTACTTACCAACAATCCCATTAAGCGAATCGGTTTGGAAGGATTCGGCATTGAAGTGGTTGAAAATGTAAACCTTGAAGTTCCTTCGAACCCATACAATCAATTCTACATGGCCACCAAACGTGATAAAATGGGCCATTTTTTGCACCTGCTGCCTATTCAAGAGCTTAAGGACAAAAAATAATTGCCTTATTCCTGTTTTTAAAATATCATGTTTTCTAATTTTTTAGAAAACACAGATACCTTATTTCTTAGCCTATGAAAGGTTACCAAACAACCAATCAAATTTAATTTTTAAAAACTCCTTTTTGCAACTGAAAGTCACAGAATCTTGGCTTTTGACCTTGTCATTTTTTTGTTACATTTACACAAACACTAAAACTACGCGACATGAAAATCCGGCTTACACTCCACCGCAAAATGTTACTTTACCTAATTCCAGCCAGTTTGTTGGTCTTTGGTGGTGCTATCGTTTTTATTGTTAGTCAATTAAGGCAAACAGCCTATGCCGATACTCAGCGTATTGCTGATGAGTCGGCTGAGAAATTTGCAGGTCTTATCAAATCAAATATAGATTCAAATTTTGATGTTGCCCGTGGAGTCTCCTATGCTATGACTTCTTTTTACGAAATCGCAATGGAAGAACGTACCCATTTTTATGATCAAATATTAAAGCAGACCATTACCGACAACCCACAGTATGTGTCGTTTTGGTTAAATGCCGAACTGAATTTTATCGATGAATCGTTTCGTGGAAAGACCGGAAGGGCACGCTACACTTATTTTCGGGACCAATATAAAACCGTTAAATATAAGCGGGATTCGTTAGACTTTGACCCATTAAAAATTAATATGGCCGGAGACTACCAAAAGATGAAGCAATCGAAAAAAGCTAGCATAATGGAACCCTATTTTTTTTCATATACAGGCCGGGATGAAGACAAGGTTCTGGAAACCAGTATTTGTGTCCCCTTATTTAAAAACGGACAATTTGCCGGATTGGTAGGTTCCGATATTGAACTTGACTACTTTCAGGACCTGATTAAAAGTATCTCCATTTATGGAAGCGGTTATGCCTATTTGGTTTCGAATCAAGGCATGCTCATTGCTTTTCCGGATGATCAGAAAGTAGGTGAGAGTTTCAGCAAATCTTTTTCCGGACTTGATACGAAACATTCCATAACCAAAAATATTGAAGCCGGGAAACGTTTTTCATTTAAAGATAAAGATCCTGTTAAAGGTACTTTAAGCTATGTGACTTTTATCCCCATCACTTTGGGAAATGCCGATAATCCTTGGTCATTTGTTGTTAGCATTCCTTATAGTTCTATCAAAAGTAAGGCTCAAAAATCGGTATTGATATCCATCTTTGTGGGCTTTATTGGCCTCCTTGTTTTAAGCGGGTTAATTTATTTAATTGCTCATAATATAACCATACCTCTCAAATCAACTACACGGGTATTACAAAACCTGTCAAAAGGAGATATTGATGCTTCCGATAAGCTAAAAATAGCGACAGGCGACGAAATTGAAGAGATGGCACTGTCAGTAAATTTATTGATTGATGGATTAAACCGCACCGCTGATTTTGCCAAAACCATCGGTAAAGGAAACTTGCAGGCAGAATATCAAAAGGCTGGAGAAAATGATGTGCTGGGCAATTCCTTGTTAGAGATGCGTCACAGTTTAATAGTGGCTGAGGAAGAGGAAAAAAAGCGGAAGGTTGAAGATGAAAAAATGAATTGGGCCACACAAGGCCTAGCCAAGTTTGGCGAAATATTGAGACAGCACAACCAGGAGTTGGATGTATTGTCGTTCAACATTATGAGCAATTTGGTGGATTATATGGGAGCCATACAGGGAGCCTTGTTTGTTAAAAACGATGACAATCCCGACGATGAATTCTATGAAGTTACCGGAGCCATCGCCTATCAAAGGCAAAAAGTGATGGATGGCAAATTCCACCTAGGCGAAAGCTTGGTTGGTCGCTGTGCATATGAAAAAATGACCATTTACATGAAAGAGGTTCCGGAAAATTACGTCCAAATCACCTCCGGGCTAGGGGAATCGAACCCAAGGACCATTTTATTGGTTCCGGCCATCCTCAACGATGAGGTTTATGCAATTATTGAATTGGTATCATTCAATACCTTTGAAAAGCACCAGATTGAATTCGTTGAAAAGATTGGCGAAAGTATTGCCTCTACTTTATCGAATACAAAAACCGGGCAACGGACAACCAGGTTGCTCGAACAATCGAAAAAGCAGGCCGAAGAATTGGCTGCTCAGGAAGAGGAGATGCGGCAAAATCTGGAGGAACTGCAAGCAACCCAAGAAGAGGTGGAGCGTTTGCGTACCGAGGAACAACAAAAAAGCCGGAAACTGATTCAGGAAATTGAAAAACACCGCACGGCTCTTTTAAAAATTATTGATCATGTGCCATTAAAAATCTTCTTAAAAGACCACGAAGGGAAAATGCTCATTGTTAACAAAACGGTACTCAAAGTTCATAATGCCAGGTTAGAAGATTTAATTGGCAAGAGTGATTTTGATTTTATTGCCGATTATAAAGAAGCCCGCAAACTATGGGATGCCGAACAGCAAATTATTAAATCAGGAGTTGCATTCCATCAAGTACATACCGAGACCATTAACGATACTGGCGTTATTTTAGATACCACCAAACATCCGTTCTTTATCGATTATTTGAATGAAACAGGTATTTTGGGAATTCAAATTGATGTGACCAAAGAGGTAGAAAAAGACGAATTGATTAAAAAATTGACCGAAGAGCTTGAAAAACTTAAAAAGAACCGTTCTTGATTTGATCCGGATACTTTTGGTATCCATAGATAGGTGGCAAATAACGCGTTGGTTCATTACTCTGTTTTGAGCCCTTTACTGGTAGGCACTTTACCTAAGAATAGTATCTTTCCGTGACTTAATTCAACTGGCGTAACGATTCCTTTGCTTTTCGGTGGATGGCGGACTTATAAATAGGCGAATCTTTTTGTAAACAAGCATTGAAATAAACTTTTGCTTCATCTGGTTTATTGAGCTTTAAATATACCCCGGCCAAATAATACGCGGCATAAGCCGGATAATAGAATTCCGATTGGGGTTCGGAGTTCACCACCATTTGATAGAATTTAACAGCCTTCCCGTAATCGCACAATTTGTCGTACGACCGGGCTAAACGGTAAGCATATTCAAGCTTTTGCCCCTTACTTAACATCGGCAATTCGTGTTTCATTTTAAGCAACTCTGTCACCGATTGCCTGTAATCGCCACCATCGAAAAGCAACCTGCTTTTAATCAATCCCTGATTCCAACCGGATACATGTACAATTTCATACTTAGCTTGCTTGTCTTCCAATGTTCTAGGATTTGAAACATCATTTATTTTCTGTAAACAATTTTGGAATTCCATTTTATCGTTCAACAGGTAAAACCAGGAAAGCTTTAATTGAGCGTAGGCAACAAGATTTTCTTTCTGTTGATGTTTCAGAAATTCTCTCAAATACATCTCCGCCCTTGGGTTTATCTGATTCAGATAGGCCACACCCAGATACAAGTTCAATATATTCAGCCGTTGATTAAAACCCAACGAATCAGCTTGGTTTAAAACCTGAAGTTGTTTGATATAATGTTCGTTCTTTTTTAGTGCCATCTGTATGGCGAAGCTCTCTAAGGGTCCCTTTGAGGTATCGTGTAAAATTTCATCAAGTTCGTTGGAACCAACGATGGTGGGATTTCTATCAAAAGATGCTTCAACCAAAAAACCTAACAGTTTAATTTCACGATTCAACGCTAAATCTTGGGCAGATTTTAACAAAGTTGCGTGCCAAAATGAGGTTAACGGATTCTCTCCTATCGGCTGGGTTGTTTCTTTCTTGTTGGCAAATACATCATTCAACCGATCCATAACAGCTTTGTCAATAAACTGATGTTTCTGGTTGGGTAAAAAACCAGGAAATTTTTCCGTATTGCTTGAATAATGTCTTTTTGCTTTCCAAAAAGCGGTCAAAGCAGCTAAGAGTTCATCATCTAAAAAATACAAATAACTCTGCATCAAGCATAAATCAGCCAAACAATAATGGAAATAGGGGCTTTCTGAATCCAACTCAAAAATATGCTGCTCCATCTTTTGAATCACCTGTAAGGTTGAATCGTTTGAAAGCCGGGCCGGTGAAGTAATTTGAAAAATAAAAGCCTGATAACCGTGCAGCCAGAACCGTATCCCATTGGTTGAGTTGTTTTCAATGGAATGTGTGTTGTTCCACGTCAAATCTAAAATCCGGTTCTGAATATTTTGCTCCTGATCTGAATAATGAAACTGCGAAAAACAGGGCATACCAATGATCGAAATTAGGATGAGGGCTGATATGTGTTTTGTATAATTCACCGTTTCCAATTATGAATCAAGGTTGATAAAAGTAAAAAAGGTTGCCAGAAATGACAACCTTTTTCCAATATAATAACTACTTGTTAGTTTTCTTCACCTAATCCGGCATCAACTAAAATGCGGCCACAATACTCACAAACAATTATCCGTTTGCGTGCGCGGATGTCAACCTGTCGCTGCGGGGGGATTTTGTTGAAACAGCCACCGCAGGCATCGCGTTGAACAGTAACTACTGCCAGACCATTCCGGGCATTGCTTTTAATCCGGCGATAGGCATGAACATACCTTTCATCAATATGGCTTTCTATTTCAGTAATTTTTCCATGCAGGCGTTGTTCTTCGATTTGCGTTTCGGAAACAATGGAATTCAGTTCCTTTTGCTTTACCATCAAATCACCGTTGCGCTCATCGAACGTTTGTTGAGAAGAAGCAATGTATTCATTCTTCTTTTCGATTTCGGTGGTAAACTCTTTGATGCGTTTCTCGCAAAGCTGGATTTCCAAAGTCTGGAACTCAATTTCTTTTGAAAGTGAATCAAATTCACGGTTATTGCGGACATTGTTTTGCTGATCCTGGTATTTTTTAATCAATGATTGGGCGCCAACAATCTCATTTTTCTTATTTGCCACTGCCTGCTCCAATTCTTTGACTTCCACTTTCAGGTTTTCAATCCTTGTGCTTAATCCCGCCAATTCATCTTCAAGGTCCTGAACTTCAAGGGGTAATTCACCCCGAAGCATGGAGATTTTGTTAATCTCACTATCAACCATTTGCAGATCATACAAATATTTAAGCTTCTGCTCCATGGTTATTTCTACGTGTTTCCCTTCTTTATTAACTGTATCCGTCATTTTGCTATAAGTATTTTATCGGATTTGTATTTATTTTCGACAAATGAACTGCAAAAGTAGAAAATTTTCTGGTAACTAATTCATAAAAAAGTTCTTTTGTGAATTGTTCACTTTCAAAATGCCCGATGTCAGCAATCACAATGTTTTTATCGGCATCAAAGAATTGATGGTACTTAAAATCGGACGAAATAAAAACATCGGCACCGGCTTTAATGACATGGTTCAACAAAAAACTGCCCGAACCTCCACAAACAGCCACTTTCTTTATCGGTTTCTGGAGCAGTTGGGTATGCCTGATGCATCCGGTTTTCATGGTAATTTTTACCTTTTGTAAAAAATCCTGTGCATCCATAGGTATTTCCAGCTCACCAATCAAACCTGAACCTGCATGAACCCATTCGTTTTGCAACGGGATTAAATCGTAGGCCACTTCCTCGTAGGGATGGGCTTCCAACATTGCTTTTACAGCTTTTGAGGTTATATAGGTGGGGATAATTGTTTCAATCCGGGTCTCAGGTTCCTGATGAATGACATTTATTTGCCCCACAAAAGGATGAGCACTTTCACCGGCGCGGAAAGTCCCTTCACCCTGGGAATTGAAACTGCAAGCATCATAATTGCCAATTTTGCCTGCACCCGCGTTAAATAAAACATTTCGTACTTTCTCAGCATGATCATTAGGGACAAAAACTACCAGCTTGGTCAATTGCGATTTAAGCGGTTGTAACACTTTGCAGTTCTTCAACTCCAGTAATTCACAAATTTTAGAATTTACTCCATGATGTAATACATTATCTAAATTGGTATGTGCGGCATAGATGGCTATTTCATTTTTAATGGCCGATATTAGGGTACGTTCCACATAATTGGTTCCGTTTAGCTTTTTTAACTCACCAAAGATGATGGGATGGTGAGCTAAAATAAGGTTGGCCCCAAGTGTTTTTGCTTCATCAATAACCTCTTCGGTAACATCAAGCGTGATTAAAACCGCAGAAATTTCATCGGAGCGGTTTCCAACCAATAAACCTGAATTGTCATAGGTTTCCTGTAATGCCAAAGGGGCTATATCTTCCAGATAATTAATTAAATGGTTGATTTGCATGTTTTTAATTTTAATAGTTCCTTTATCCAAGGATACAAAAAAAACGGGTTCAAAAGAAGTGATTCTATTATTTGTTATAAATAAATTATATGACTATCGGGAAAGATAAACAAATTGGTTATATTACAGAAAAACTTTTGATGTGAATCTAATCAAATTTATTGAAAACTTTCCGGATGAAGCATCCTGTAAGTTGAAATTCAAGGAAATGCGGGAT
>Ga0074197_1000249_pt1 | contig 75891 bp, 60 predicted proteins | sample EPASupsiteSAE305_FD_64526 | JGI IMG/M metagenome (GOLD analysis project Ga0074197, IMG submission 64526) | Bioremediated contaminated groundwater microbial communities from EPA Superfund site, New Mexico - SAE3-05 reassembly with SPADES | ecosystem: Environmental > Aquatic > Deep subsurface >... | reverse complement strand
ATATATTTACGAAATTTCAGGAATATATTTAGATGAAAGTAAAAAGTACCTCTTGGAGACCCGGTTGAACTCCATTGCCGAGGAGCAGGGGTGCAACAGCTATCAGGATTTTCTTAAAAAAGCAAAAGCTGATGCATCCAAGTCGATCGAGCGGAAGATCATTGACGCCATCTCCACCAATGAAACACTCTTTTTCCGCGACTCCGGCCCGTTTCAACTGCTGCAACACAAAATTTTCCCCGAACTCATCGATGCCCGTTCTTCGAGAACGCCATCGCTGAAAACCAATCTGAAAATATGGAGTGCCGCCAGTTCAACCGGTCAGGAGTTGTATTCGGTGGCGATTGTACTTCAGGAACTGCTGGGAGATTTGTCAAAGTATTCCATAAAATTACTGGGCACGGATATTTCCGACGCTGCTGTTTCTCAGGCAAGCAGCGGTAAATTCAACAAATTTGAAATCGAGCGGGGACTTGCCCGGGATAAACTGACCAAATACTTTACCATGGCCGGCCAGACCTGGAAAATTAACGATCAAATTAGAGCCATGGCTAATTTTCGCAAATTCAATTTGATGACGCCGTTTACCGGTCTAGGCAAATTTGATATTATACTGTGCCGGAACGTCGCCATCTATTTCACTCTGGAAGACAGAAAAAAACTGTTCAACAAAATTGCCGATGTCCTTGAGCCTGACGGATACCTGATTATAGGCTCCACCGAATCACTCACCGGAATCTGCCCCCGATTCATACCCAAACGGCATCTTCGTTCCATTTTTTATCAGTTGAAATGAGAGCCCGGACCGAGAGCTCACAAATGATCAATGGTGCACCACTATGAATACAATGACGATTCTCGTTGCCGATGATGATCCGGTGATCCGGAAGCTCTTTGAAAAACGACTTGGGAACGAAGGGTACGAGGTGACGGTAGCTTCGGACGGCTTAGAGGCTGCAAGGCTGCTTGATGGCACGACCTTTGATGTCATTATCACCGATCTGGTTATGCCCGGCGATATTGGCGGGATTGACCTGTTGAGAATAGCCAAGGACAAGAGCGTTGATATCGAAGTTATTGTTATAACGGCACATTCTTCAATAGACACCGCAGTTGACGCCATGAAAAGGGGGGCGGTCGACTATCTCGAAAAGCCGGTTAATTTTGATGAACTCTTTCTTCGGCTGGAAAAAATCGCTGAAGTCAAAGCTCTGTTGAAAAATGCGGGCGACCTCCGTGAAGCGATGGATGTTACTGAAAGTTCAGCCGCTCGGACTATCCAGGATCTGGAGATCATCAATAGCAAACAACAGATGCTGCTTGACAGGCTGGAAACAATTCTCGGTGATTCCCGGCAGGACGAATATATTCGCATAGAGCAGGCGTTACTTCTTCTGGAAGATAGGTAGCAAAGCATGGAGCAGCCCCTGAACAAGGAAGAGCCCCCTGCCTTTTCCCGTCTGGAACAGATTGTCGCCACCCTCCGTGGAGTGAACGGATGTCCTTGGGATATCAAGCAGACTCCGGTGTCCTTGAAAAAATATCTTCTGGAAGAATGCCAGGAATTGGCCGAAGCGATCGACAATGGTGGCGAGAAGGAGATCTGCGAGGAAATCGGCGATGTTTTATTTATCCTCACCATGCTGGTCTCCATATTTACCGAACGCCATCACTTCACTGCCGACGATGTGCTCGAGGAGATAATCGCCAAAATGATCCGACGTCATCCTCATGTTTTTGGCGACGTCACCCTTGAAGATGAGCATGCATTGCGGAAGCAATGGCAACGAATAAAATCACAAGAAAAGCAATCATCCAAGCCCCCTCTCTCCTAACTAGCTTTTCTCTTGACATTTCCTGTTATTTTTTACTAAAGTATTTTTTTTTATCACTATAACCTTCTCGCTCTCACCGTTAGGAAAGAAGCGAGGGCCACTTTGACCACGAGGAGGAATCATGCGTCATTACGAGACCACGTACATTCTACGTCCAAACTTGGGCGAAGAACAATTCACCGAAATCATTGACCGCACCAACGCCATTGTCACCAATGACGGCGGCGCAATCATCTGCCTTGATCGTTGGGGCATCAAACGACTAGCCTACGAGATCAACAGGGAAATTCAAGGCTATTACGTCTACATGAACTATGCCGCCCCCGGCAAGACAGTTGACGAAATCGAACGTATCTTCAGGATTGACGACCGGGCCCTTCGATATCTCACGGTCAAGCTCGGTGACGCCATGGATGCAGAGGCGATAGAAGCCGAAAAACAGCGCATTGCCGAAAAAGCAGCCGCCCGTGCCAAAGCGCTATCTGAGGATACCGAAGGTGACGACTTTGAAGGCGAAGCTCTCGAAGACGAAGCCTCCGAAGAATAATCCACTGATATTATTCTCAGACTATCTCATAGGAGTTGTATAATATGTCTCAGCAAAAAAAAGTTTTTTCGCGTCGTCGCGTCTGCCGTTTCTGCACGGACAAAGACATTGTCATTGACTATAAAGATTCAAAATCTCTGAAAAATTTTGTAACCGAACGCGGCAAAATTATTCCTAGGCGGATTTACGGAACCTGCGCCAAGCATCAACGTCAATTAACCGAAGCCGTGAAAAGGGCTCGCCAGTTGGCTTTGTTACCGTACATGGGAAATACCCAATTTTAACGCGTTGCCCTTAAAATGTTTGCTTCCTGGTTCGGGTTGAATAAACTAACAATTCCACCCGGCCAACTATTCCTGCTCAGCGCCCTTTTTTTCATGCCAGTCCTCAGTCCATCTTTTTTCGGATGGCTGACTGGTTTATTGGCGGTTCCTGTTTTTTTTCTGCTCGTCACCAATGGCTATGACACAGGAAAGAAACTGGTTTTTTCCAGCCTTCTCTCAGCAGGGCTGGTCGCACTTCTGGTGCAGCAGTTGGACATTTTTCTTTTTACATTAACCTTGATTCCCCTGGGTTTCACGCTCTTCAAAAGTGCGCATACCGGGGAGCCCGCAGCATTAAGTGGCGGCAAAGGACTTGCCACCCTAGGTCTGACATGGCTTTTTTTCTGGGGAGTGTATGGGGCGATCACTGACATCAACCCGTACACTCAGCTGCTCAAGGTCCTTGACCTGGGATTGCAGCAGACTTTGGAGCTTTCCAGCTCTAAAGAGGCGGATCTATCTCCGGAAATGGTGCTAGGCTTGAACCAGGTGACCGATGTCATGCGGGAAACCGTACCCAAACTGCTTCCCGGCCTGTTGCTGTCTATGGTGACAGTTACGGTCTGGATCAATATGGTGCTTGTTAACGGTCTAACAGGCCGGTTCTCCGGTACCGCACCTTGGGGGAAGTACTCCACCTGGAAGCTCCCTGAACAACTGGTGTGGATGCCTATCGTCGCCATTGTCATTGTGCTGTTCGGTAAAGGTTCGGTGCAAAATGCAGGTGCCTGGCTACTGATGATTGCCGGGATGTTCTACTTCTTTCAGGGACTGGCCGTGTTCATTGCCCTGCTGGAACGTTGGCGGGTACCCCTGTTCGTCAGGATGATCCTGTACTTCGTGTGCATCATCCAAAGTTACGGTCTAATTTTTATTGCTTTTTTAGGTTTAGCCGATGTCTGGTTCAACTTCAGAGAAAAAAATAATAACAATGTCTAGCGAGCAAGCATTCCTGCTAACAGCTCGTTTTACTTTCACAGTTTATATTCAATAACTGATATAAAAGATACAGAAGAGGGTGTGATCAATGGAAATAATTTTAAAAGAAACTATTGAAACTCTTGGCCAAGAAGGTGAAGTTGTCAAGGTAAAGCCTGGTTACGCGCGCAATTTCCTTATTCCCAAACAAAAAGCGGTTTTGGTAAGCAAGGCCTCAATAGCGCAGCTTGAGAAAGAAAAGCAAGCTATTGCTGCCCGACTGGCTGAGCAAAAGAAAAAGGCTGAAGGATTGGCTGCTCAACTTGAAGGTAAGGTCATTGCTATCAGCAAAAGGGTTGGTGACGAAAGTCGCCTGTTCGGTTCAGTCACCAGCAACGACATTGCCGTTGCTCTGCAGGAAGCTGGGATAGTGGTAGATAAAAGATCTATTGTTCTCCCTGAACCAATCAAGGCTATCGGGGAATATAAAATTACGGTGAAGACCGGCTACCAAACAACAGGCTCTATTCAAATCCAGGTCATTCCCGAAGTCATAAGCGATATGAAATAAGGCAATCTGCCATGTTGCTTGTGCATTGAGAAGATTTCAAGCTGTTGCCCCGAAATTGGGCTTCACCTTTTCGCACTACCGAAGCAACGCAATCCACATGACAGGTGGGTTCAAGTGCCTTTTCTGTTTACAGAAAAGGCACTTTCATTTTCAACGTGCCATTCCCCGGTAGGGCAGGTATAGTTGCTGCGGTATAAGAAATCCGCCTTTTTTCCCCGTCACTCAAGAGCCGTATGCAGCACACCATTTCCCCTATCACCGCAATCTCAACCAAAATGATTCCGCCGCAGAATATTGAAGCGGAACAAGCAGTTCTAGGGGCTATCCTGCTACAGGATAAGGCCTTGCTGAAGATTGTCGAGTTACTGACGCCAGAAGACTTCTACCGCGATGCCCACAAAACCATCTTTGCGGCCATGCTCACCCTCTTTGAAAAACGGGAACCCCACGATCTGATCACAGTAACCGGCCTGCTCAATGACCAAAACAAGCTGGAGAATATCGGCGGCGCCTCCTATCTGGCCTCGCTGACTGATATCATTCCCTTCACCGGCACCTTGGTTCACCACGCCCAGATCATCCGGAAAAAATCGGTTCTCCGCCGGTTGATCCAAACCACCTCCGAGGTGGCGGCTCGCTGCTACGATACCCAGGATGACATCGAATCCCTCGTCGATTTGGCGGAAAAAACCATCTTTGAAATCGCCCATTCCAACAAGGGGCAGGGCTTCCAACCTATGTCGGTCGTGGTACCGCGTGCCTTTGACCGCATTACCAAACTTTTTGATCGGCAAGAGCACATCACCGGTGTGGCAACCGGGTACGACGAACTGGACCGGATGACCGCCGGTCTGCAACCGGCAGAAATGATCATTCTGGCAGCCCGGCCTTCCATGGGAAAAACCGCGCTGGCCATGAATATCGTTCAGCACGCCGCCCTGATCGGCAAGGTCGCGGTGGCGGTTTTCAGCCTGGAAATGTCCACTGAATCCTTGGCGCTACGTATGCTCTGCTCCCTGGGCCGCATTGATTCCCAACGCATCCGTACCGGAAAGCTCGTTGATAACGACTGGCCGAAATTAACGCGCGCCACCGGCATGCTCGCCGACGCTCCTATCTACATCGACGATACCGCAGGCCTGACCGTTCTGGAGATGCGGGCCAAGGCCAGGCGCTTAAAATCAGAGCACGACCTGGGCCTGATTGTTGTCGACTATCTCCAATTGATGCAGGGCAAAAATAATTCGGAAAACCGGGCTCAGGAAATTTCCGAAATCTCCCGCTCGCTTAAGGCCATGGCGAAGGAACTTAACGTGCCGGTGCTGGCCCTTTCTCAGCTCAACCGCAGCCTGGAAAACCGCACCGATAAACGGCCGCAGCTTGCTGACCTGCGCGAATCAGGCGCCATCGAGCAAGATGCCGACGTTATCATGTTTATCTACCGCGACGAGGTGTACAATCGGGCGGAGGAAAACCCCAACCGTGGATTGGCCGAGGTTATTATCGGCAAGCAACGCAACGGTCCGACCGGGATGATTAAGCTGACTTTTCTTGGCGAATACACCACTTTTGAAAATTACACCAACCGGTTGTCCGCCCCGCAGTATCTGCCAGAAATGGCGGCTGACATCGATTTTCATTGAACAACTTTACAACCAACCACCATGCAACATACCGCCCAATCTAACATGCCGCCCTCCGATAAATACGACTTCAAAGCCATCGAACAACGATGGCAACAGCGCTGGGAAAAGGAAAAGACCTACAAGGTCAGCCATCAGCCGGGACGTCCGAAATATTATGTCCTGGAGATGTTTCCCTACCCTTCCGGCAGAATCCACATGGGCCATGTTCGCAACTATTCCATCGGCGATGTCATCGCCCGCTACAAACGGATGCAAGGCTTTAACGTTCTCCATCCCATGGGATGGGATGCCTTTGGCCTGCCGGCCGAGAACGCGGCGATGAAACGGGGTGTCCACCCCGCCTCTTGGACTTATGACAACATTGATTATATGCGCGGCCAACTCAAGGCCATGGGCTTGAGCTACGATTGGGATCGCGAACTGGCCACTTGCCGCCCCGACTACTACCGCTGGGAACAGCAGCTTTTTCTTAAAATGCTCGAGCGAGACCTGATTTACCGCAAGGAAACCACGGTCAACTGGTGCGACGACTGCCAGACCGTGCTGGCCCGCGAGCAAGTTATCGACGGCGCCTGCTGGCGTTGCGATCAGCCGGTCCTGCCCAAAACCATGTCCGGCTGGTTCTTCAAAATCACTAGCTATGCCGAGGAATTGCTTGCCGATCTGGATAAACTCACCGGCTGGCCGGAAAAAGTTGTGACCATGCAACGCAACTGGATTGGTAAAAGTTCCGGGCTAGCCTGCGATTTTAAGGTCGAGGGCAGTGACCTGGCCATAACCATCTTTACCACCCGACCTGACACCATCTTTGGCGTCACCTTTATGTCTCTTGCCGTTGAACATCCCCTGCTAAAAACCCTGACCAGCGGCAAGCCCCAGGAGCAGGAGGTCAGCGCTTTTGTGCAGGAGACCATGCTCGCCAAGCAGCGGGCCACTCTTGAGCAGGAAGTTGAAAAACAGGGAGTGTTCACCGGCAGCTACTGCATCAACCCCTTCACCGGCGAGCGGGTGCCGATTTATGCCGCCAATTTCGTGCTCATGGAGTACGGCACCGGCGCGGTGATGGCGGTTCCCGCCCACGACCAGCGAGATTTCGAGTTTGCTCGCAAGTACGGCTTACCCATCCGGGTGGTGGTGCAACCTGAGCAACCTCTCGATCCGGCTTGCATGACCGAGGCTTGGGAAGGAACAGGCGATCTGGTTGCCTCGGGATCCTTCACCGGACTTGATTCAATCGAAGCGCAACAGGCCATCATTCAGTACGCACAACAAAAGAGTTACGGCCAGTCCTATATCACCTATCGGCTGCGCGACTGGGGGATCTCCCGTCAACGCTATTGGGGCGCCCCTATCCCGGTGATTCATTGCGACCATTGCGGCATCGTACCCGTACCAGAATCGGACCTGCCGATCCTGCTGCCGGGTGCGGGCGATCCCAAGGGCAGCCACAGTCCGCTCCACCACCAGCAAGATTTTATTGCAGCGATCTGTCCGACCTGTGGCAAACCGGCCCGGAGGGAGACCGATACTCTCGATACCTTTGTCGAATCGTCCTGGTACTTTGCCCGCTACACCAACCCGACTCTCGACACCGCGCCCATCGACAAGGAGGCCGCTGCCTATTGGCTGCCGGTCGACCAGTATATCGGTGGGGTCGAACATGCCATTTTGCACCTTCTCTACGCCCGCTTTTTCACCAAGATGCTGCGCGATCTCGGGTATCTGGAAGTGGATGAGCCCTTTACCAACTTGCTGACCCAGGGCATGGTCATCAAGGATGGGGCCAAGATGTCCAAATCAAAAGGTAATGTGGTTGATCCCAATGAGCTGATCGAGCAATACGGGGCCGACACCGTCCGCCTCTTCTCCCTGTTTGCCGCCCCGCCGGAACGGGATCTGGAGTGGAATGCCCAAGGCGTGGAGGGGGCTTCCCGTTTTCTCAACCGGGTTTACCGGATGGTGGCCGGCAATCTCGCCTGTTTTAAACAGACGGCACCAGTTGATATGACAGCCTTGAACGAGCCATCCCGGACGCTCCACCGGAAAACCCATCAGACCATCCGCCGGGTGACCGAAAGCATTGAGAGCAATTTTCACTTCAACACGGCTATCTCCGGAGTCATGGAGCTGGTCAATCTAGCAGCGGCACCCTCCAGCGACTCCATTGATCCTGCGGTGCAGCGTGAAGCCCTGGAAACTATCCTCACCCTGCTCTTTCCCATGGCACCTCATTTTTGCGAGGAACTGTGGCAGATGTCCGGACATGCCCATCAGCTCAACATCGCATCTTGGCCGACCTATAACATTGACGCCGCCAAGGAAGACGAGATCACTATTATTGTCCAAATCAACGGCAAGGTGCGGGCGAAACTCCAAGTTCCGCCCGATACCGACGATCAAACTTTGCAGCGAATGGCAGTCGGCGAAGAAAAGGTCGCCAAACTGCTAGGCGATAAACAACCAAAAAAAATCATTGTCGTACTTAAGAAACTCGTCAATATTGTTGTGTAATCGAGTACTTTTTTACTGATCGACGATCATCGCGCCGATGCCGGAGCATTGGCTTGAATAAGGAGCGCCATGCTGAAAACGGTACAATATGGATGGGGGATTATACTGGTCTGCACCCTCTTGTTGAACGGATGCGGTTATTCTTTTCCCCATGTCTACGAGGGAGCCCATCGGGTTGTGTATATGCCAACCTGGCAAAACCGAACCAACAAGCTGGGCCTGGATATGAAAATTTATCAGTCTCTATCCCGCTGGTTTCAACAGTCAGAGAAAGTCGACCTGACCAAGGAGCAAAGCGGTGCCGATTTGACACTGACCGGCGAGATCCTGTCTATCGATCTGCCCAGTGTTTCCTGGAACACTGTCTCCGACGCCACGGCGACCAAGGTCAGTCTCTACGTCCGCTATGCGTTGAAGGATGTACAATCGGGCAAAATCCTGTGGGAAGTTCCTAGTAAACTCTACACCGCCGACTATTCAGTCAATTCGGCCACCATTGCCGCGGACAACGAGGCATTGGCCAAGATCATCGATGATATGTCGGAAGACATCTATCTCGGGGTCCTCAAAAAAATCAGAAAACAGCAAATGCAGCAGGCGCAACCGGCCAACTGATTATTGTTCAACCTTCCATTGATCCAAGGCACTTCGGGACCACATCCGGAGTGCCTTTTTTCTCTTTTTATTCGGCTTTCCATGGTTCCGTCTTCCTCTCTCGTCATCCCTCCTCTCACCATTGGTTCCGTGAGTCTGCAATCCGGATTGATGCTCGCGCCCCTGGCTGGGTATACCGACCTGCCTTTTCGCCTGCTGTGCCGGGAAAACGGCGCGGCCCTTTGCTTTTCCGAGATGATCAGTTGCCATGGTTTGGTGCAAAATCAAAAAAACACCCATGAACTGCTTCGGACCGTAGCCGAGGAGAGGCCTTTCGCGGTTCAACTTTTTGGCAGCGATCCCGAATTCATGGGGCAAGCGGCGGCGATCGTGTCCTCTCTGTCGGCGGACCTGATCGACATCAACATGGGTTGCCCGGTGCGCAAAGTGATCAAAAAAGGATGCGGCGCCTCCTTAATGAAGAATCCTCAACTGGCTGAAGCTATTATCAGAGCTGTTTGCGCCCGATCTTCGCTGCCGGTAACGGTAAAATTTCGCAGCGGCTGGACCGAAGCGAGCATCAATGCCCCCGAATTCGCAGCCATGGCCGAGGCCGCTGGAGCCTCCGCAGTGACTATCCACGCGCGCACCTGGGTGCAGGGATTTGGCGGCACGGCCGACCGGGAGGTGATCAAGGCCGTCAAGGCAGCGGTTTCGATCCCGGTCATTGGCAACGGCGACATCCTTTCCTATACTGATGGAATGGCGATGATGGCGGAAACCGGATGCGACGGTGTGATGGTGGGAAGAGGGGCGCTTGGTAACCCCTGGCTGTTTTCACTGGCAGGTAGACCAGAGACTCTGACCGGGCGGTTGCCTGTTCTCGAACGCTATCTGCAACTTGCCAGTCAGTATCTGCCTTTGGACAAGGTGTTATTCAAGGTAAAAAACCATACAGCTAAATTTCTCACCGGCTTGCCTGGTGCCGCCCGCCTCCGTCAAGCCATCTATAGCTGCGAAAGCGTCGAGGCCATTGTTGCCCTGCTGCGAGAGCAAGAAAAAGAAGAGTCCAGTTGATGTCCTACTCCTGCTGATCCGGTTCGATCCGTTTGGGCGCCGTTATATTTTCTACCTGCCGGTAGAGATCGAGGGAGATCGCCTGGGCTCGATTTAATTCTTCCCAGGACATGTCAGTCATCAAATTATTGCGGTTAATCGCAGCAGCCGTGTTGCCCCGGCTGGCTGCCAGGGAATACCAGGCATAACCCCGGGCTTTGTCCGTATCGGTGCCGGTGCCGGTCGCATACATCAAGCCGGTATTGGCCTGGGCCATGGCATCACCCTGAAATGCTGCCTTCTCATAGAGTTCCAGGGCTTTTTTGTAATCGCGCTCACCGCCGAGACCGTTGTAGAAAAGATAGGCCAAATCATTCTGCGCCGCCATATTCCCTTGCCTGGCTGCCTCACTGAGCCACTTCTTCGCCTCCAGATAATTCTGCGGCACCGCACTGCCGCGCAGATACATGGCACCGATTATGGTGAGCGATTCCGGCGAAACCTTGCCCTGTTCTGCCGCTTTCAGCAGCCATTTGAAACCGCCGCGTTTATCCGGATCCGTCCCTTGCCCCTGATATAGCATGCCGCCGGTGACAAATTGGGCTTCGGCGTCGCCCCGTTCGGCTGCCATCTGGTACAGTTCGAAAGCTCGTGCATAGTTGACCGGTTGCCCCTTGCCGTAATAGGCACGATATGCCTGCGCCTTGAGACGAAGGGCTACCTCGTCTTGTTCACTGATTTGCGCCCCACATGTTCCGGCCAGAAAGAGAAAAAGCACTAGGATGTTGGTGAGATAATGCATGGGCCATCCGATCAGAGAAGTGTGGATTGAGCATGGTTGATTGTCTTTGTTAAACAATATGATGAAAGAGTACTCAAGGAAAATAACTGGGAAGCGTTGGGGGAGTCACTTCCGGAGAGGAACCCGGTATCCGTTCGACTCGGGCGTTGTCAGTTGGAATTAACTGGTAAGGGTGCGGTAGATTTCCGACATTCGAGCCGGTAATTGTTTAACCTTATCGATGAAGATGTAGTTGACCTCGCCGTACATGTGCGCCATGTATTCGTGGGCCTGGCGGTCGATGGTGATGCAGAAGGGATGCACCCCTTTGGCCTTGGCTTCGAGGAGAGCATGCCGGGTGTCTTCGATGGCGTAGTCGCCTTTGTAGTCATCGTAGTCCTCGGGTTTACCATCGGAAAGCACGATCAGCAGCCGGATCTTGGCCTCAACCTGGGCAAAGAGCGAGGTCATGTGGCGGATGGCCGGGGCCATGCGGGTGTATTCACGAGGGCCGATGGCGCTGATTCGCTGGCGTACCGTCCGATTGTAGCGTTCCTCCATGCGTTTGACCGGAAAGACTTCGCAGCGTAGCCGCCGCATCCCGGAAAATCCGTAGATGGCATACCGGTCATTGAGCACTTCCATGGCCTCGCAGATCAGGACCAGGGCCTCCTTGATGGCCTGACCGACCCAGCCGGCGGTGGAATTGGACATGTCGACCAGAAAGGTCACGGCAATATCACGCTGGTCGCGGGCCAGGCGAATAAACAGCCGGTCCGATGGCGGACGGCCCGCATAATGGTCGGCCAGCGATTCCACCATGGCGTCGAAATCGATGTCGTTGCCTTCCCGCTGGCGGCGAACAAAACGCTCGCTGGTCTGGAGCAGCTCGAATTGATGTCGTAAACGGCGGATCTGCCCGCGGTACTGTTTAAGGGTCTGCTCTATGAACGTGTTCTGCACAGGCGGGAGTTCTTTTTCGGTGACCACGCACCAGTTTTTGCGAAATCCCTTGCGGCGGTAATCCCATTCATCATAGACAACCGGCTCAATCATTCCCTGCCCTTCTTCCGGACTGGCATGAGAAGAACGGACAAAGGTCTGTCCAGCCTTGCCTTCGGCAGCAGTGACCGAATGTTCGACGACCCTGCTCTGACCGGGCCGTTCATGCTCGCGCTGCATCGAGTCCAAGAGAGCATCACTGTTATCGAGACGCAGCGACTGGGATTGGAAGAAGGGGGGTAGCTGTTCCCAGGCACTCTCCATGTCTATGAGCAGGGCCGTATCCTGCCCCTGTTGCCCGCCGGCCTCACCTGCATTGGCCTCTTCGGCTGCTGCCGTGGGAGTTGCGGGAGGCAATTGCGCGGTCATGGTTTTGATCAGCCGCAACTCCTTGTCCGCCTGCTGCTTCATCCCCAGGTTACGCATCTCCTGGAGGCGCAGTGTTCCCTGAAAAACAAGGGGATCGGTCTGGGCTAAATTGTCCTCGACCGCCATCAGCGGCATCAATTCGCGGACTGCTTCAAGGCTGGCCGCATTATCCAAAGCCTCTTCCCTGGCCTGCTGCAACAAGGCAATTGCCCGGTCCATGAGAGGCGACTGGAGCGATCCGGACCAATCGTCCCGCAGGAGTCCTCGCTGCAGCCAATCAAGCAGGTTCGGGGCAGAAGAATCGTCACCGGAGAGTGGCAATTGCGGCAGCAGTGCTGCGGCCTCGCGCATTAAGCCCGGAAGTTCATGGCGTAAAAAATTGAGAACTCTGCTGGTTTCAAATAGATGGTAGAGACTACGGGCATTGGCTGGCTGGTCAAACTCGGAAAAAAAACAATCCAAGGGGTGGGCACTCTTCTTATGCAGCCTGAAAGAGGGGGGAGCGGCAAAAACGCCGGTCTGAAGAGACGCCCATTGAAAGGAAACCATTAATTTGTAGAGGAGAAAATTTTCTTCATGCCCTGAGAAAAGACCTATCTCGCTAGGAAGGAAGATGGATTCCGAATCAGTGGCAACAGTGTCGGCGGCAATGAGAGGGAGTTCCCGGCCTGCCAACCCGTTGACATAGGGCTGCAAGCGAGAGCGGACATCGACCAGGCGCAAGCCGCCTTGTCCGCGCAGATGACGGGCAAATTGCTGATCAACATCTTCCATGAACACCTGGGCCCCGCGCAGGCCGCCGGTTTCATACCGATCAAGCAAGGTGTGGACCCAGAGCGACATTTCATCCAGCGCCAAACAGCACAGCGCAGGTCCAGCAGCGGACAGGTAGGCAAAGCAAAGTGAATGCGATACCGGCCAGATAGCTGGAATTTGTGCAAAAATTTCATCAAGATGTTCGGTCTCCGCTGTTGCCAGATGACTCAGGGCCTCCTCCACATCCCATTCATTGGGCAGACTGGGGGCTACCAGTTGATAAAATTTTTCTTTTAAAATTTCCAGTTCCATGAATGCTCAGAAAAGTGAACTGATCATTTCGTCAAGGGCGGCCAGGAGTTCGCGGTCATCGGTCAGGGCTTCGCTGATCGCGGCACGGCATGCAGTCCTGACCGGAATGCCCCGGCCGATCAATTTGCCGGTTTGGATCAAGAGCCGGGTCGAGGCCCCCTCGGCCAGTCCCGAATCCTTGAGTCCCCTGGTCATGCCGGCCAGCTTGACCAGGGGCTTGGCTATTTCCAGTCCCAGTCGCCCTTCCTGACAGACAATTTCGATTTCCTTTTCCGGTTCCGGATAATCAAAGGACAGGGCTATAAAGCGCTGCCGGGTCGAGGCTTTCAGGTCCTTCAAAACACTCTGGTAGCCTGGGTTGTAGGAGACCGCAAGCATGAACTCGGGCGGTGCGGTCAGCAACTCCCCCCGTTTTTCGATGGGCAGCTGCCGCCGGTCATCGGCCAAGGGATGAATAACCACCGTGGTGTCCTTGCGTGCCTCGACAATCTCATCCAGATAACAGATAGCCCCGGCTCGGACGGCCATAGTCAGCGGGCCGTCAGTCCAGACAGCCTCTCCGGCGCGAATCAGATAACGGCCGACCAGGTCAGAAGTGGAGAGGTCATCGTGGCAGGAAACCGTCACCAGGGGCCGCTGCAGCCGCCAGGCCAGATACTGCATGAACCTGGTCTTGCCGCAGCCGGTGGGACCTTTGAGCAGAAGTGGCGAACCGTCGAGATAGGCGGCCTCGGCAATGGCCAGCTCACTGCCGGTAGCCAGATAATAGGGTTCCTCGTCGATCCTGTATTCGTCGATACGCATTTGTCGTCCTGCCATGTCCGCTCCTTAAAAAAAGTTTTCTCCCAATAATAAGAACGGCTCCAGTTGTTGACAAGTCAGGCTTTTTCTGGCGATTTCATTTGGTTATTGCGCATTGTTTAGGCCCTGAGTACATTGTTTCCAGATGGTATCACGGATTTTTAACCGGATATACCCCTTTGTCACTGAACTACCGGCCCAGTTTCCATGTGTATCGACCTCCATACCCATTCCATCTATTCCGACGGCACCTCTACCCCGTTGGAGCTGATCGAACTGGCATTGGGAAACGGTCTGCGTGGCCTGGCGCTGACGGATCACGACACCGTCGAGGGGGTGGCAGAGGTTAGAAAACTGGGCGAGCAGGCGGGGCTGGTTGTCGTCTCCGGGGTGGAGATCAGCACTAGCCTCCATCAGCACACCTTGCACATTCTCGGTTACGGTATTGATGTCACGAAGCCCGCCCTTCATCGCTGGCTCCAACCGCTCCAGGAAGGACGGGAGAAACGCAACACCATCATCCTCCACAAATTGCAAGCCCTTGGTGTCAATATCACTGCCGAGGAAATCCAGCATATCTCCTGTTGTGGCCAAACCGGCAGACCGCATATTGCCCGACTTCTAGTAGAAAAAAGAGTGGTCGACAGTTTTGATGCCGCTTTTCGCCAATATCTCGGCCGGAACCGGCCGGCGTGGGAAAGCCGGTTCAGCTACTCCGCCGCCGAATCCATCGACATGATTCACCAAGCGGGCGGACTAGCCGTGCTGGCCCATCCCGGCCAGCTCGATCCAGAGATGCGCGTGCAACCACCGCTGATTCGTGAACTGGTCCTTCGCGGGCTTGATGGCCTGGAAATCCATTACCCCACCCACACCCGCAAAATGAAAAAAAAACTGAAGGCTCTTGCCGCCGAACTTAGCCTACTGGTCACCGGGGGCAGCGATTTCCACGGCATGACCAGGCCTGCCCATCGCCTTGCCGGCAGGGCAATGGGATTTTGCCCGCCCTATGCACTTCTCGAAGAACTCAACGCCCGTCTCGACAGGCGCCAACCATAACCTTCTCCCTGTTTCGAGCCGCCATGCACACAATTCTCATTGTCGATGACGAACCCAACTATCAGATTGTTCTGGCCGAACTGCTTAAAGACGAGGGCTACGAGGTCTTTACTGCCGACAGTGGCTTGGCCGGTTTGCCCATTGTCTACAGCACCGATCTGGACCTGGTGCTCTCCGACATGAAGATGCCAGGCATGGATGGCATCGAATTTCTTGCCAAAATTAAGGAGTACAACCGGGAGCTGCCGGTCATCCTGATCACCGCTTACGCCGAGGTGGAAAAAGCGGTTGAAGCCATGCGGCTCGGGGCCTTTACCTACCTGGCCAAACCCTTTTCCAACCAGCAATTGCTTGCCAGCGTCACCAAGGCCATTGAACATTACGGACTTATCCGTGAAATCAGGAGATTGCGAGCTGAGGCCACGCCACGTTCCGGGTTCGGCGGCATGATCGGCAAGAGTCCGTCGATGCGCGCGGTCTACCAGTTGATCGAAAAAGTGGCGCCTACCCCCTCCTCGGTATTGATAACCGGCGAGTCAGGCACCGGCAAGGAACTGGTTGCCCGCGCGATTCACGTCCTCAGTCCCCGCAAGGAAGCGCCGTTCATCTCGGTCAACTGTGCCGCTCTTTCCGAGCATCTGCTGGAAAGCGAACTCTTTGGCCATGAAAAGGGCGCCTTCACCGATGCCGTGGTGATGCGCAAGGGCAGGTTTGAACTGGCTGACACCGGCACCCTCTTTCTCGATGAGATCGGCGAAATGCCGCCCCAACTCCAGGCCAAACTGCTGCGTGTCCTCCAGGAAAAAAACTTTGAACGGGTTGGCGGTTCGGTCACGCAACATGTCGACGTCCGCATCCTGGCGGCCACCAACAAAGACCTTAAAGATGAGGTCGATAAAGGCAAGTTCCGGGAAGACCTTTATTACCGGCTCAACGTCATCCACATCCATTTATCCCCACTCCGGGAACGGGTGGATGACATCCCGGCCTTAGTCACTCATTTTATTGAAAAAAACAGCCGAAACCTGGGGAAGCCTCTGGATATCTCTCCGGAGGCTTTACGCCTGCTGGTCAGCCTGCCTTGGGAGGGCAATGTGCGGGAGCTGGAAAACACCATCGAACGGGCCGCCATTCTTTGCAACGGCGATCGGATCGAACCCGAGGATGTCCAACCCGACTCGACCCAACTGGTCAATAGCCACGAATGGAGCACGGGACTGGAAATCAACCAATTCATTCCGGAACATTTAAGCTTGGCCGAGGTATTGAACGGTATCGAGGAAAAACTGGTGCGCAAGGCCCTTGACGATAATTTCTTCGTCCAGGCAAGGGCTGCGGAGCAGTTAGGCATTACCAAGAGCCTCTTGCAGTATAAGATGAAAAAATACAACTTGCAGCGGCGCAAGCGCTGAGAACGGGTTAGGTTTATCCTGGAAGTTATAAGGGCTGCACTGAAAATACATACCTTGGGTTAGAAGACCATACAGGTTCTGATGACCATCGGCTTTAGCTATTTTTTTGCGGCGGGCCGCTATTTCCCCACCAGCTATGGTAGTGCACTTGGCGAGGTAATGGAACCGTTCCCCCACAGATGACGGGGTGAAAAGCGCTACCGCTCCAGCACCTCGACAATGGCCACCGAGGTAAACAGCCAATTCCCGTCAATTTTCTTCATCTCAGCCCGGAGTTCATGGACATCGGCAATGGCCTCGCCCTTGACCTCGCCACGTAGACGGATAGTGCCGTGCACCACGGCAGTGTTGGTCTCGGCAATCTCGATGCTTATATCGTGCAGCGAAACCCGTGCCTGGGCATAGAAAGCGCGCACCATTACGATGCGATCCTGAATCTGTTTGCGGGGATAGGAACCGGCATATCGCACCGCTTCCACCGTCAGCAGGCAGGGATCGGCGAAGAGATCGGCAATCTGCTTGGCCTTGAACAATGCCTCTATTGGCTGTTCCGCCGCCCCCTTGGAGCCGGCTTCCTCGATCAGGGCCAACTGCTTGCGAATCGCCCGTTCGTCACCCGGCCAAAAACGGATGGCAATGTAACCGGCCAGAATGGCTATCGAGATAATAAGAACGAGCGTTTTCACGTTTACCACAGCACACCTCCCATAATCCGCTCCTGTTCGACCTGGCCAAAATGATGCCGGTCCATATGCACGGTGCGGTTATCGCCCACCACATACACCTTGCCTGGCTCCACCTTGCGCGGGGCCAGATTCCAATCCGAGGGGCTGCGCACGTACGGTTCCTTGACCCAGATATTGTTAACAAACAAGGCTCCATTGCGGAATTCGACGGTGTCACCGGCCAGACCAATGATCCGTTTAAGCAGCATCACCCGCCGGCCGGTAAAACGAATCACCACCACGTCGCCCCTTTCCGGCTCAGAAAAAAGATAGCGTCCACGCCAGCAAAGGTTGAACCCGCCGTCGTCATAGGTCGGCTCCATGCTTTTGCCCTCGATCCGCAACGGAACAAGCACCTGGGTACAAACCACAACCGCGATTACAGCCACCAACAACAGCCGGAGAACAAATCTTCCGTTCAGATCGGGCAGCAGGAAGCGACGCAGCCAACCAGTTTCCATCGAAGTCTCCTCCTTCTTAAAACCCGATCACGAACAACCTGGTGGGCTAAATTGCGATCTATTGACAGGCCCTTAGCCAGCGGAATGAAACAGCTGGGTGTTGACGGCCAGCATCGGACCCTCGAGCAAATCATCCATGGCCCGCATGAAATGCTCCGTTTCCAACCCGGGAACAAGGCCTTGCTGATGTATACAGGCGAGCACCGCGATGTTTTGCATCCGGGGATCAACCAGATCCGGTTGCACCACCCGATGGATGGTGATGCCCCGGAGGCCGCAAGCCTGGTCAAGATCGGCACGGCTGGTTTCGGCCTCGGTTCCCAGGCGGACACCCAGGGGTTGCAAGACCGTGTCGTAATAGACCAAAACACCCTCATCCCGCAGCATTGTCTGCACCCCCCGCAGGGCCTCGTGCCGTTCAAGCCCGACTACCAAATCCGCCCCCAATTCGGGGATCAGCGGGGTATACACAATCTCACCCAAACGGATATGGGAGACCACCGTGCCGCCGCGTTGGGCTAGGCCATGGGTGTCCACCGCCTTGGCGGTATAACCGGCATAATCGGCAGCCCGCAGCAGGATTTCACAAAGCAGGCCGATGCCCTGACCGCCGACACCGCAGAGATAGATATTGAAAGGTTGCATACGATTCCTCCAGTGGCGTTAACGGATGATCGCCCCTGCGGGGCAGGTTTGCAGGCAGGAGCCGTCGCCGATGCACAGCTCCCGGTTAACCGTCACCGAGCCATCAGCTGCCCGCGAAAAACTCGGGCAAGCAAACTCCGAAACACAGGCGTGGATGCGGGCGCACTTCTCCTGATCGATTTGGACGTGGCGGGCCTTATAGCCGCTCTTTTTACGCTGATTGCGGGTGAACATGAGCATGCAGGGATGGCGGGCAATGACCACCCTGAAACCATCCAACGCCAGGGCCTGCCGCAGTATCTCGGCGAGTTCCTTCTGGCGGTAGGTGTCAATTTCAAAGATATGTTGCACGCCCAACCCTTCCAACACCCGCCGGATCGGAATGGCCTCGACCGGTCCGTTGACATTGCGGCCGGAAGCGGCATGATCCTGGTGCCCGGTCATGGCCGTAGTGCCGTTTTCCATCACCACCAGGATCAGATTATGGCAGTTGAACAGCCCATTGATGATGCCGGGAATACCAGCATGAAAAAAAGTGGAGTCGCCGAGAAAAGCGATCACCGGCCGGGTATCATTGAACAGGGCGAGCCCGGAGGCGACAGCGGTGGACGCGCCCATGCAGAGCAGCACCTGGCCCATCAGATACGGCTCCTGGTAACCCAGGGTATGGCAGCCGATGTCGGCCACGGTGATGGCGCCGTCGGCGGGCAGGGCTTGTTTGATGGCGTGAAAGGCGCTGCGATGGCCGCAGCCTGGACACATTTGGGCCGGTCTCAGTGGAGCCGGCACCAGGGTGGCCGCAGCAATGGTTGTTCGCGGCGGGATGGAGTCGGGCCAGGTGCGATGGAGGATGTCGCGCACCTTGTCCGGCGTGTACTCGCCCACCCAGTCTTCCAGCTCGGCCTTGCCCAGGATTCTGGTGGTCAGGCCCCGGTCATAGGCCAATGCCTTGATATCCTTTTCCAGGGTGTCGTCGAGTTCTTCCAGGATTTTTACCTCCCGGTGGCTGGCGAGGAATTCGGCGATCACCCGAGCCGGCAGCGGATACGGCATGGCCAGCTTGAGAATGTCAGGTTTAACGGGCAGATCGGCCAGCACATCCAGGGCGGACAGAGTGACCATGCCGGAGGTGATAATGCCACGGCCACTCTGATGGTCTATCACCTGGTGGAGATTGCGCTCATCCACCCATTGCGCTACCCGCTGGAGGCTTTCCAGCGCTTCCCGTTTGCGTGGAAAAACTTTGGCGACCAGTGGGATGTACGGCCCGTTGGCTGGATCGAAGCGGGGGCTGTTGTCGAAATGGTCTGGCCGGATCCAGCCGGCAAAAGAAACCCGCTCCTTGGCATGGCAGACATGGGTGGTCAACCGGAGGATGATCGGTTTGCCCATGGTTTGCGATAAGGAGGCCGCCTCCTTATAATAGGTGTACACCTCGGCGGGGCTGGCCGGTTCCATGATGGGGGTGTAGCTCATGCGGGCATAGTGGCGGTTGTCCTGCTCGTTCTGCGAGGAATTGGCACCGGGATCGTCGCCTAGAACGATCACCAGACCTCCAATGCAGTGCATCAGGCTGAATTGGACAAAGGCATCCGCAGCCACATTGAGGCCGACGCTTTTGAAAAAAACGGTCGCCAGATGACCATTGAGCGAAGCGCCGAAGGCTACCTCAGCGGCCACCTTTTCATTGGTGGAAAATTCGAAGTAAAAAGGACGATCGGTCAACGGAATCGATTGGATAGCCGAGGCAATCTCTGGGGTTGGCGAACCGGGATAGGAGGTCACCACCCGTGTTCCGGCCTCGATCATGCCCCGCACGAGGGCGGTGTTTCCCATGACGATTTCCGAAAACCCGGTCCGAGTCAGCAGCATCTCACCCATATTTTTCATTTGTCTCCTCCTGTTCCGGGTTAGAGCGTGCGTTGGAGCGCCAAGTACAGCCGCGCCGTGCGTTCATCGCGCTGCGCTCGACTCTCCATCGCCTGGTGCCTCCGGTGTGGTGCACAAGCCGGTTTCCTCACGCGTCAAGCCCTGGTATGATAGATGATCTGGAAGCCGGTCCATTTGACCGGGACCGCCCTTCGCCACCGATATTCTTTTCTCTCCAGCCCCCACTCAGGAGCACCATGCATTTTTCCGATTTGATCACCCGCAGACAAAGTGTGCGACAGTACACGGATCAACTGGTTGAGCAGGAGAAAATCGACCTCTTGATCGAGGCGGTCCGCCTAGCCCCTTCCGCCTCCAATTCGCAGCCCTGGAAGCTGATCATGGTTACCGAGCCAATGCTCAAGGACCAGGTGGCGAAGGCCACCTACAGCACCTTGGTGGCCTTCAATACTTTTGTCCCGCAAGCCTCTGTCCTTGCTGTATTGGTTATTGAAAAGCCCAAGGTGATCACCCAGATCGGGGCCATGTTGAAGAACAGGGACTTTCCCCTGATTGACATTGGCATCGCTGCCGCCCATTTTTGTCTCCAAGCTGCGGAATTAGGGCTGGGGACCTGCATGCTCGGCTGGTTCGACGAGGCAAAGGTACGGAAGCTGCTGCAAATCCCGAAACACAAACGGATCGGCCTGCTCATCAGTCTTGGCTATGCCGCCCCGAACGACCCCGTCCGCAAAAAAATCAGGAAAAGCAAAGAAATAATGAGCAATGCAAACAGCTACTAACCGGTGCAGTATACGGCGGAAAAAATTGCCATTCTGTCAAACAGTTCCATGCAATCAGCCATGAAAAAGAATTTTTGGTTATGACTTCAAGTAGACAACCGTTTCGACAAAGGAGCAAGGCCGAAAGTAACAACTCGCCGATACGCCTTCCCCCCTCTTTCCCATGCACATTCTGAGCAGATACTTCGTTAACTCTGGTTAACTGTATGTCCACTTTCTCTGTGCCAAATCATTGAAAGCCGGGATTATTTTTTATTTTCATTTATAAAAACAGACAGTTAATCTATTTCCAGCTACATTTCAATACCATGTTTTTCGATGCGGTAAATCAAAGTGGGCCGGGAAATGCCGAGCAGTTTGGCTGCACGGGTTTTATTGGCGCCGCTCATCTCTAGGGCCTGGATAATCAACCGTTTGATCAGATCGTCGAGCTGGATACCCTCCGGGGGGAAACTCAAGCCCGGCTCTTCTTTCTGCTGGGATGCATGGTAGGGGAAGGCCAGAAAGGCCAGATGGGCGGCTTCGACCTGCTCGCCGTCTTCCATCAAGATCACCCGTTCCACCGCATTTTTCAGTTCCCGTATATTGCCTTTCCAGGGGTACTGCACCAGCATTTTCCTGGCCTCAGGCGAAATGCCGCGAAAGCTCTTGCTGAATTTTTCGTTGAATTTATGCATAAAGAATTCAGTCAGCGGGATGATGTCGGCCTTTCGAGCCAACAAAGGCGGGACAACAACGCGGGCAACATTCAGCCGGTAATAGAGGTCTTCCCTGAAGGTCCCGGCCTGCACCTGGGTTGCCAAACTTTTGTTGGTCGCGGCGATCACGCGGACATCCACCTTTTTTTTCTGGGTGCCGCCCACCGGATAAAACTCCCTTTCCTCCAGGAAACGCAGCAGATTCACCTGGGCGGCGGGGTGCAGTTCACTGACTTCGTCGAGGAGCAGCGTGCCACTATCCGCCATTTCGATCTTGCCCTTCTTGCCATCATGCAACCCGCCGGTGAAGGCCCCTTTTTCATAACCGAACAGCTCGCTTTCCAGAAGTTCCTTGCTGATGGCCCCACAATTGATACCGACGAAGGGCTTGTCGTAGCGACTGCTGCGCTGGTGGATCATCCGCGCGACCACCTCCTTGCCCACCCCGCTTTCTCCTTCGATCAGCACCGAGGTGTCATATCCTTTGGCCACCTTGTCCGCGAATTCGAAGACTTTCTTGATTCCCTCACTTTCGCCGACGATATTTTCCAAGTTGAACTTCTTGAGATAGGCCCGCCGCAGCTCCTGCACCTCCTTTTTCAAGCGCAGATTATCCAGGGCTTTTTCGATCACCAGTTCAAACATCTCTATTTCCAATGGCTTGACCAGGTAGTCATAAGCGCCCTTCTTCATCGAGGTGATAACTGTTTTGATGTCCTCGTAGGCCGTCATCATAATGATCAGGTGGTCGTGCCCCAGCGATTTAATCTGCTGCAAGGTTTCTATGCCGTCGATGCCGGGCAGCCGGATATCGAGCAGCACCAGATCGACCGGATGCTTCTTGAGCTGACGGATGGCTTCCTCACCGCTACCGGCAATCAGAGTATCGTATTTTTCATTGAGGATGGCCTGAAGCGAATTCTGTAGCAGCCTGTCGTCATCGACAATCAGGATTTTGTATCGATACATCGGGTTTCCTCAACAGGGTGAAGGGGAAATTTCAAGGTAAAGGTCGTACCCCTGTTTTTTTCGCTGACCACATCCACCAAGGCATGATGCTGCTCCAGTATTTTGTGAACGATGGACAGCCCTAAACCGGTTCCTTCGGGTTTAGTCGTGAAAAAAGGATTGAAAATCCGGGAAAGATTGTCACGGGAGATGCCGGTCCCCTGGTCAATCACCTGTAGCACCACATGCTCGCCGCGCCTTTTGGGGCTCTTCTCATACCGGCCGTTAATGCGGATCGTACCGCCCTCCGGCATAGCCTCCATACCGTTGAGCAGCAGGTTGACCAGCACCTGCTGAATCTGATGCGCGTCCAAAACAACTTCGGGCAGAGTCTCCTGCAGCGCACAGTGCACCTCAACTTTTTTCTCCTTGAGTTGCGAATCCATCAAGGCGATCGATCCTTGAACCACCCTGTGCAGTGAATCGCTTTTCAGGCAGGGAAACGATGGTTTGGCAAAGTCGAGCATTCCCTTGACCAAGGTTCTGATGCGATCAATTCCCTCCTGGGTATCCGCGATCAGATTCCTGGCTGTCTGGTTTATTGCAGCCTTCTTGGCCAGCAGTTGCACGTTGAAATTGATGCTGGTAAGGGGGTTTCTGATTTCATGCGCTATACCGGCCGACAACTGCCCCAGCGAGGTCAACCGGTCGATTCTTCTGATCAGCTCCTCGGTCTTTTTTTCTTCGGTCAAATCACGGATGATAACCATGGCGCCGATCAGGTTGCCCTGATGATTGCGCAGCAGGGAGGAAGTGATTCCCAAAAGGACTGCACCACCCTCTTTGCGCCCCTGCTGGATCTCCTTGCTGTCAACAACCGCATGGTGATCAATGGCCAAATCGACAATCCGCGCAATATCGCCGTCAAACACCGTGTCCGCTTTTGCGCCCAGGACATTCTTTCTCCTGATGCGAAACATCTCCTCGGTTTTTTTATTGATCGAGGAAATGTGCTTTTTGAGGTTTATGGTGACCACGCTGTTGGGTGAACTTTCCAGGATGTTTTCGCGGAAATTCCGTTCGGTCATTACCTGGCCGTACAGGCGGACATTCTTGATCAGGCTGGCGGTGTGGCCGGCAAAAATCAACAACAGCTTGAGATCATCCTCGGAAAAGGCGGCCCGCTCGTGGCTACCGGCATGCAGAACCCCGACCACCCGTTTGTCGTTGATCAGGGGAACCGTGAGCTGGGAAACAACCCCCTTGATTATTTCCCGGTATCGCGGATCGCGGTGCACATCGTCAACCAAAACGGGAGTTCCGGTTTTCGCCACCCATCCGATGATGCCGGCCCCCACCTTGAGACCGCACGGCTCCTTTTCTCCCTTGGCAAGACCTTTAACGGAGGCGATGGTGAGTTCTTTTCCCTCGTCATCGAGCAGAAACAGGGCACAACTGGAGGCCCGGGTGATTTTCAAGGCGCTGGCGCTGATGACATTGAACAGTTTTTCCAGATGGAAAGCGGAACTGGTTTTTTTGCTGATCTCCTGCAGAGTCAGCAGCTGTTTGATTTTTTTCTGATTTTGTTCCTGCAGCCGGGCGTTCTCGATAATGATGCTGGCCTGATTGGCAAAGGTGGAAAAAGCGGCAATGTCCTTCTTGGTCATGCAGAGATTGATGTCGTCTTTATCCGCCGTGATCAGCCCAATAACATCTTTTTTGATTTTCAGCGGCACAGCGATGGTGGAGACGCGCCGCATGATCCGGCTGACCTTGAGATCAACCGGGGTCGATCTGGAATCGTCTTCATAATTCTTCACATAAATGGTTTTTCCCCATTTGGCCACTCGGGTTTCGACGCAGTCGTGATGTGCCAGCCGGTAGGGAAAACGCAGGGCGCGTTCGGAATCGTGGGGATTAAAGCCGTGGATATACCTGCATTCAAGCAGGTTGCGGTCCTTGTCGGCCAGGAAGATGGCCAGCCGGGTAAAACCGAACACCAGGGAAGTCTCTTTCACGATTGACGTCAGAATCTTGTCAAGCGAGATGGGCCGGGTCAGGAGGCTTGAGATTTTATGAATCGAGGACAGAAGTTTGTCCTTGGTTTTCAAATCGTCGGCACACCCACCTTCGTTACGGCGACCCTGGTGTTGAGCCATGGCAGATATCTCTCGGTAGAAACATATTTTTTGTATGCACGGGTTCACGGACATGCGTTTACCCGAATCTGTTTCCTTTCCCATAGTCGACCCAGAACAATCAAGAAAAAAATGGAGCACTGGCCATTCCAGTAGACGAATGCGGGGATCCGACCGTGCAATACAGTAAATGTTTACGTTTTATAACGAATATAACGATATAATATGGCGTTAAAATTCAAAATACCTCCTTTTTAATAAAGCTTCCTATTTAACATTGACACATATAATTTCCTCCATTAGGGTAATTTCCATGATGATTGCCCCAGCGACAGGGCGCACGAAGCTGCACCTCAACACCAGCGATTGGAGGTTCCCGATGCAAGAGAAAGCCCAAGAGAAAACTGACTATTGACACAGACGCTCCCAAACCCGGCAACCAGAACGTGAGTTGTGCAACCTCTTTTCTATTAGGAGAACGATGATGAGCGACAACAGCAAGTGTCCCGTAACAGGAAAAACCGGAAAATCCCCTGCCAGCAGAGGCCCCGCGAATCGCGATTGGTGGCCCAACCAACTGAACCTGAGCATCCTGCACCAACATGCGCCGGCCTCAAACCCGTTGGGGCCTGATTTCAACTATGCTAAAGAATTCAAGAAGCTTGACCTGGCGGCCCTGAAAAAGGATCTATACGCCCTGATGACCGATTCACAGGACTGGTGGCCAGCCGACTGGGGCCACTACGGTGGCCTGTTCATCCGCATGGCCTGGCACAGCGCCGGTACTTACCGCACCGCTGACGGACGCGGTGGCGGCGGCTCCGGCAATCAACGCTTCGCGCCGCTCAACAGTTGGCCCGACAACGTCAACCTCGACAAGGCCCGCCGCCTGCTCTGGCCGATTAAGAAAAAGTACGGCAACAAGATTTCCTGGGCCGACCTGATTATCCTGACCGGCAACTGCGCCCTGGAGTCGATGGGCTTCAAGACCTTCGGCTTCGGTGGCGGTCGCGCCGATATCTGGCAGCCGGAAGAGGATACCTACTGGGGAGCCGAGAAGGAATGGCTGGCGACCAGCGACAAGCCGGACAGCCGCTACTCCGGCGAGCGCGATCTGGAAAATCCGCTCGCCGCCGTGCAGATGGGCCTGATCTACGTCAATCCCGAAGGTCCGGACGGCAATCCGGACCCGGTGGCCTCAGGCCGCGATGTCCGTGAGACCTTCGCCCGCATGGGCATGAACGATGAAGAAACCGTGGCGCTGATTGCCGGTGGCCACACCTTTGGCAAGTGCCACGGCGCTGGAGACCCGAAACTGGTCGGTCTGGAGCCCGAGGCCGCGCCGCTCGAAGAGATGGGACTGGGCTGGAAAAATGCTTTTGGCACCGGCAAGGGCGGCGACACCACTTCCAGCGGTATCGAGGGCGCCTGGAAGCCCAACCCCACCAAATGGGACATGGGCTACCTCAACACGCTGTTCGGCTACGAGTGGGAGTTGGTCAAGAGCCCAGCCGGCGCCCAGCAATGGCTGGCCAAGGAGGTCAAGGAAGAGGACATGATTCCCGGTGCCCATGATCCGGCGAAAAAGTACCGACCCATGATGACCACGGCCGACCTGTCGCTGCGTTTCGACCCAATCTATGAACCCATTGCCCGCCGCTTTCAGCAGAATCCGGAGGCCTTTGCCGATGCCTTTGCCCGCGCCTGGTTCAAGCTGGTACATCGCGACATGGGACCCAAGGCCCGCTACCTCGGCCCGGAAGTCCCGGCTGAAGACCTGATCTGGCAGGACCCGGTCCCGGCCGTGGATCATCCCCTGATCGATGCCAAGGACATCGCCGAACTCAAAGCCAAGATCTTGGCCTCGGGTCTGCCGGTGGCGGAACTGGTGGCCACTGCCTGGGCCTCGGCCTCGACCTTCCGTGGCTCCGACAAGCGTGGTGGTGCTAACGGCGGCCGCATTCGTCTGGCGCCGCAAAAGGATTGGGAGGTCAACCAGCCAGGACAACTGGCCAAGGTGTTGGGTGCGCTCGAATCCATCCAACAGGCCTTTAACACCGCCCAGACAAACGGCAAGAAAGTCTCGATGGCGGATCTCATCGTCCTGGCCGGCTGCGCTGCCGTAGAAGCGGCGGCCAAGGCTGGAGGGTATGCCGTCGAGGTCCCGTTCACTCCGGGGCGCACCGACGCCTCGCAGGAACAGACCGATGTGCACTCGTTCGCCGTGCTCGAGCCCGAGGCCGACGGTTTCCGCAATTACCAGAAGAAGGCCTATACCATATCAGCCGAAGAAATGCTGGTGGACAAGGCCCAGCTCCTCACTCTGAGCGGACCGGAGATGACGGTTCTCGTCGGCGGCTTGCGCGTATTGGGCGCCAACGTTGGCCAGTCGCAGCATGGCGTGTTCACCAAGCGGCCAGGAACGCTCACCAACGACTTCTTTGTCAACCTAGTCGACATGGCCACCGAATGGAAGCCCGCCACCGAAACTGGGGATACCTTCGAAGGGCGCGACCGTAAAACCGGCGAGCTCAAATGGACCGGGACTCGCGTGGACCTAGTTTTCGGTTCCAACTCGCAGTTGCGCGCTCTGGCCGAAGTCTATGCCCAGGACGATGCCAAGGAGAAATTTGTACGCGACTTCGTCGCAGCCTGGAACAAGGTCATGAACCTGGACCGGTTTGAGCTCAACTGATCGTGGGTTTTCAACTGCAACGGGCGGGTCGAGAGTATCGGTCCGCCCGATGGTTGTTATCGACTCAATTTTTAAAAAGTGTTATAGAACCAGCAGTTACCTTTACTTTTTTCCTTTAACGATACCAAGGTGAACCTATGCACGAGAACAGCATCAAACTCCTCAATCAGGCGGTCAGTGAAGAGATTACCGCCCTCCACCAGTACATGTATTTCCATTTTCATTGCGACGATCAGGGCTATGACCTCCTCGCCGGCCTGTTCAAACGGACCGCCATCGAAGAAATGCTCCATGTCGAACGGCTGGCCGAACGTATCCTCTTTCTCGGCGGCGACGTGGTGATGAAAGCCTCCGCTGAGGTTGTCCCGACGCAGGATGTCAACGAGATGCTGGTCATGGCGCGGCAGATGGAACTGGACAGCGCCGATCATTACAATCACTGGGCCAACGAATGCAGCGCGGGCGCCGACAGTGTCTCCAAGAAACTGTTCGAGAGTCTGGTGGTCGACGAAGAGCGCCACTACGACCAGTACGACGTTGAATTGGGCAATATGAAGAAATTTGGCGCCAACTATCTGGCCCTGCAATCGATCGAGCGCAGCAAAACCCGTGCTCAGATGCCGCCACCAGCCGGCGAATAACGTCTTCCGATGTCGAGTCCTTTTTTCGGCCAGCACCGGAGAAGGAACGTTGAAACTAAGATCGCAAAACCCGTCCTCCCGCTTGCGGAGCGACGGGTTTGTTTCTTTACTTTGAAGCAGTGCCTTGCCAGGTTGGATTATCTTTTCTGATTGCCACTGCACTCCGCAGATTTTTTGTGGTAATCAGTTTTTCAAATACTGATCGGCTCGAGCCCGAAACAACCAAAGATAAATACACTTCTTTTTGCTTGGCGGTTTACGACCAAAAACAGAGAGCAATTGAAAGCGGCCGGAATGAAGGCCGTCCAGAATATGGACAGGGACAATCATCTAAAGTAATAGAGGCAACAATGCCAACCCTTCTTACTCACCCGGCAGTTCCACTCGCCATGGCTCTTGGCTTTGGCCATGGAATCGTTTCGAGACGATTATTGTTCACCGGTATCGTCGTATCAGTGCTCCCAGACCTGGATGTTGTAGCCTTTCGCCTTGGCATTCCCTATGGCGCAGATTTTGGTCACCGTGGGTTCAGCCACTCGGTGTTGTTTGCATTCATGGCAGCACTCGCTGGTGCCTCTTTGTTTCGCTCTTTTCGCTCCACCTTCCTCCAGTCATTTTCGTTTCTGTTCATCGCTGCCCTCTCTCATGGTGCCCTTGACGCTTTGACCAATGGTGGTCTTGGCATCGCCTTTTTGTGGCCTTGGTCAGGTGAGCGTTTTTTTTCACCCATCCAGGTTATCGAAGTTGCACCACTTCGTCTTTCTCGCTTTCTTTCCCTGAAAGGGGCGACCGTTTTGTTGTCTGAGTTCAAGTGGGTTTGGTTGCCCGTTCTGGGCATGGCTATTACCGGAGCTTTGCTTCGCCTTACCCTAACCCGACGGCCTTCAAACGAATCTGTCCGAAAAACCGCACTTGATGGTTAGCTTTACGATCATCGATATCACCCCCGAAATCTTCTTCCACTCTCCAGGAAAAAGAACCCCGGATTCCGGTGCCCTTCATCCGGGCTACTGAATGCCATTGAAAAGAATAACCGTCCACCGTATTGCTGGCATGCGCCAACAGCCATGACCCCCCCATTCCCCTTCCTCCTCCTTGCCGATGTAGTGCTCGCGCTGCATTTTGTCATTGCCCTATTTGTGACTGGCGGCCTGGTGGTCATCCTCTTCGGCAATTGGCGCGGTTGGCGCTGGGTCAATAGCCTGTGGTTCCGGCTGACGCATCTGGCGGCTATCACGATCATTGTTGCCCAATCCTGGCTCGGCGCCATCTGCCCGCTCACCTATTTGGAGATGTGGCTCCGCGAGCAAGCTGGAGCTCCAACCTACAGCGGCAGCTTTATCGGCCACTGGCTGCATCGGCTTCTCTATTACGACGCACCAGCCTGGGTGTTCATCCTGGTCTACTCCCTGTTCGGGCTGGCCATCGTGCTGACCTGGTGGTATTATCCACCACGTTACAGGCGGCGTTGATCCAATAGTGAGCCGGGCAGGATAGACAGGCGTCCTTGCGTTTGCCCTTCGATTGTGTCAATTTTCTACTGATCTTCTGCCCGCCCTGCCAAAACGGGTCGACAATTGCACACTGTGGCGGTTCTTTCCAGGTTCTACTTCCCCTCCACCCCATGGAGTTCCCATGAAGTTCGCCTCCCTTGCTGCTCCCTTTGCCTTCCTGTTGCGCGGGCTGCGCGCTGTGCTCATCGCCGTTTTCGGCCGAATTGGTTGGCAGGCGCCTCGGTGGCTATCGTGGCTGAGCAAACGGCCCCTGGCTGCTGCTGCAATGCTGCTCGCCCTGCTCGCTTCGGCTGGAGGCGGCTGGTACGGCTGGCAGTGGTACAGCCATCGACCACAGGCCCACACCGTTGCGTACCAAGTGGAACCGCCGGCACTCACTGAGTACAAAAAGTCGCCGGTGGTGATCGCCCCCCTACGCGTCCGCTTTGCCGAATCCGCGGCACCCTTGAATCTCGCGGGCAAACCGGTGGTTGCCGGTCTACGGCTGGAACCCGCCCAACCCGGCGCATGGCGCTGGCTCGATGACCGAACACTCGAATTCACCCCCGAGGGCGACTGGCCGGTAGGGCAAACCTTTACCCTGGCCTTTGCCAAGAAGGACTTCTTTGCCCCGGGCGTCCTGCTACGCGACTATCAGACCAGCTTTGCCACCGCCCCCTTCACCGCCACCATCACTGGCAGCGAACTCTATCAGGACCCGGAGGACAGCACGCTGAAAAAAATAGTGGCCACCGTTGATTTTTCCCATCCGGTGGACGAGGCCAGCCTGAAACAGACCATCAGTCTTAAGCTGGGCGAGGGACTCGCCTTTCGCGATACAGACAAGGAGCCCTGGACCCTGACCATCGATAAAACCGGACTCCATGCTTACATCCATTCCGCCCCCCTGGCCGTACCGCTGGAATCAGCCACGGCCACCATCATCCTGGACAAGGGGATCGGCGCGGCCAAGGGCGGCAACCGGACCGCCCAAACCGGCGAGCGGCAGATAACGGTGCCCGGCCGGTACCAGTTGGCCTTCAACAACCTGGAAACACGCTACATCACCAACCAGCAGGGCGAACCGGAACAAGTGCTGATGTTCGACAGCTCCTTTCCAGTGAGCGACGAAATCATTGGCAAGCATGTCCGCGCCTGGTTGCTGCCGGAAAAAGAGGAGGGCTGGGATGCTTCCCGGCTTAGCGAGGCCGACCTGCAACCCGCACACCTCCTGCCTCTGGCCCAGATCCCCAGCGCCGAGCCCCGCAACAGTCATCACAGCTTCACCTTCCGTGCCCCGGTCAAACGCCAGATTTTCGTCCGGATCACCGAACAGGTTGAGGCGATCGGCGGTTATCTCTCGAAACAGGAGACAACCAAACTGCTCAATACCGGCGAATACCCCAAACTGCTCAAGCTGTTGGGTGACGGAGCCCTGTTGAGCCTCAATGGCGAGCAGCGGATCGGCTTCACGGTCCAGGGACTGCCGGGTATGAAGGTGGAGATTGCCCGCCTACTCCCGGGCCAGCTGCACCAGATCATCGATCAGAATTACAGCCAGTTCGCCCAGCCTTCAGTCTACGGCGACACCTTTGACCGGCTGGTCGAACGCATGGAATACGTCCGTGAATTCCCCCGGCTCGACCCAGCCAAACCGCTTTATGACGCCGTTGATCTCGGGGCCTATCTCAATGCCGAGGGCGGCCGGCGCGGGGTCTTTGTTCTCCGCCTCACACCCTATGATCCCACGCAGCCCCGCCGCGAATACAGCGACTACCCCAGAGGTCCGGAAAACGGGGACCGGCGCTTCATCCTGGTGACCGATCTGGGTCTGATCAGTAAACAGACCATGGATGGTGGCCAGGAGGTCTTTGTCCAGTCGATTGCCAACGGTGCTCCGGTATCAGGGGCCAAAGTGGAGGTAATCGGCCGTAACGGCCTAGCGGTGGCCGAAGCCCACACCGATGCCCAAGGGCATGCCCGCTTCCCCCAGATGCATGAGTTGCGGCGCGAAAAGAAACCGATCATGCTGACTGCCAGCCTGGCGAACGATTTGTCTTTCCTGCCCTTGGGACGCGGCGAGCATCAGGTGGATTTCACCCGCTTCGACATCGGCGGCGCAGCCAATGAAAGCGGACCAGAGCAGATCTCGGCCGATCTGTTCACCGACCGCGGCCTCTACCGGCCGGGAGAGACCGCCCATATCGGCTTTATCTTACGGGCCGCTAACTGGAAGACCCGCATCGAAGGTTTGCCGGTGGAGATGGAAATTACCGATCCGCGCGGCATGGTGGCCTGGAATCAACACCGCACCTGCCCTCCGAGCGGCTTTGATGCCATCGACTTCACAGCGACCCCGACAGCACCGGCTGGCGAATACAGCGCCTCGATCTATCTGATGAAAAATAACCGCCGGGCCGCCTTGATTGGCAGCACCACGTTCAAGGTACGCGATTTCGAGCCAGACCGGATGAAAGTCACTCTGAGTCTGGCCCAAACGCCGGTGACCGGCTGGGTGCAGCCGCAAGAGGTCAAGCCCCTGGTCGCGGCCCGGCATCTCTTCGGGGCCGACGCCTCCGACCGGCGGGTGACGGGCCGGATGCAGTTGTCCCCCGCCCTGCCCGCCTTCAAGCAATTTCCGCAGCTGCGTTTCCACGTTGAAGGCGTCCTCAAGGAAAGCGTGGATGAAGATCTGGTCGAAACCGCCACCTCGGCCAGCGGAGAAGGTGTTCTGAACCCGAATCTGCAGCGCTTCGCCCAAGCCACCTACCGCCTTCGCTTGACCACGCGGGTGTTTGAAGCCAAGGGCGGCCGCAACGTGGCGGCCGAGCAGGAAATTTTGGTGTCGTCCGCTCCGTATCTGATCGGGGTGGGCAGCGAGGATTCGCTTGAGTATGTGGCCAAGGGTGCTGTCCGCACCAGCCGTTGGCTGGCCGTTGGGCCGGACTTGCAGCCTGTGGCCGTGGACGGGCTGCATCTTGTGCTGATCGAGCACCGCCATGTATCGGTGTTGGTCAAACAACCAAGCGGCGTCTACAAGTACGAATCCCGGCGCAAGGATCTGGAACGGGCCAACACGCCGCTCACCCTGGCCAGGGAGGGAGCGGAACTCACCCTCCCCACCGGCGAACCCGGCGATTTTTCCTATGAGGTGCGGGACGGCAAAGGTACGGTGCTCAATCGTATCGCCTGGTCCGTGGCCGGATCCGGCAACCTGAGTCGTTCGCTGGAGCGCAACGCCCTGTTGCAAATCAAACTCGACAAAACCAGCTACGCCCCCGGCGACACCATTCAAATCAGCCTGCGTGCGCCTTATACCGGCTCCGGCCTGATCACCATCGAGCGCGACCGGGTCTATGCCCACGCCTGGTTCACCACCAACGCCACCAGCAGCGTCCAGACCATCACCGTGCCAAAAGAGCTGGAGGGTAACGGGTACGTCAATGTCCAGTTCGTGCGCGATCCCAATTCAGCGGAAATCTTCATGAGTCCCCACTCTTCCGGGGTAGCGCCCTTCAGCGTGAACCTCGATGCTCGTCGGCTGCCGCTTGCTCTCACCACCCCGGCACTGATCGAACCCGGCCAGGAACTGACCATGGAGTGCATACCGGGCCAGGCAGCCAAGGCGGTGGTGTTCGCCGTTGACGAAGGCATCCTTCAAGTGGCGCGCTACAAAACGCCGGACCCTTTGGGCCATTTTTTCCAGAAACGGGCGCTCGAGGTCCAGACCTCGCAAATCCTCAGCCTGATCCTGCCCGAGTTCAGCCGGTTGCTGGCAGCCGCTGCCCCCGGAGGCGATGGCGAGGACGAGATTGGCGCCCATCTCAACCCATTCAAGCGCAAACGTCAGGGACCGGTGGCCTATTGGTCCGGCGTGGTGGATGTACCCACCACAGGCCGGACCTTCCACTATACCGTGCCCGAAGGATTCAATGGACGGTTGCGGATCATGGCCGTGGCAGTGACGCAAGAGCGGATCGGCGTTTTTGCGGGGGCCACCGAGGTGCGCGGCCCTTGGGTGCTGACCCCCAACATCCCGGCCTTTGTTGCCCCAGGCGACGAATTCACGGTCAGCACCGGCGCCTTCAACAACCTGAAAGCAGCGAGTCAGGTCAACCTGCGCCTGCAAACCGGTCCCGGCCTGACGATTGTAGGCGATGGCCACCATCAGATGGAGGTGGCGGCGGGCCGCGAGGGCATCGCCCAATTCCGCCTGCGGGCCAACGAACGCCTCGGCTCCACCGACCTTACTTTTTTTGCTGAAAGTCAGGACGGCAAGGCCCGCATCGGCGAAACCCTCTCAATCCGGCCGGCCATACCGTATCGGGTGACGCTGCGCGCCGGCCTGTTCAAGGAACAGGCCTTCAGCCTGGACAAACAACGCGATCTCCATGAGGAGCACCGCCGAGTCGAGCTGGGTTTCGATCATTCTCCCCTGGTGTGGGCGCAAGGGCTGACCACCTATCTTGAGCAGTATCCCTACGCCTGTACCGAACAGCTGCTGTCCAAGGCCATGCCCGCCCTGATCGCGGCCAAACCCGAGGAAGTGGCACGGCACGGCTTTGCGCCGCTGCAAACAGCCTTCACTCTCCTCCGCCAGCGCCAGAACGAGGCCGGAGGCTTTGGTCAATGGGCGAGCAATCTATCGGTGCAACCAGAGATTTCTGTCTATGCCGCCGATTTCCTGCTGGAGGCCAGGGAGCGTGGCGCGGTGGTGCCCTTTGACCTGGAACGCCAGAGCCGCGCCTATCTGGAACGGCTTGCCCATGGCCCGGCCGAAGGGTTGGATGAGCTGCGCACCAAAGCCCGTGCGGTCTATCTGTTGACCCGCCAGGGCATCGTGACCAGTGCTGCCCTGGCGGCCACCGTTGAGCAACTGGAAAAGCATCACCGCCAGACCTGGCGCAGCGACCTCACCGCCGCCTACCTGGCTGCCAGCCATACCCTGCTCAAGCAGCGAAAGGAGGCAGAACGGCTGATCGGCGAGGTTGGCTGGCGCAGCATCGCCCCAGGCAAGGTTGTCCAGCCCAAGCGATACTTCAGTCTCTATGACGATGCGCTCAGCTTTGATGCCGAACTGCTAGCCTTGACCGCGCGCCACTTCCCGGAACGGCTGGCCGCCCTACCCGAGGAATTGCTCCCTGCATTGGGCGGGCAATTGTCCAAGGACCAGTATCACTCGCTCTCCGCCGCCCTGCTGATTCGCGCCTTTGATCTGTTGGGACGAGGCGTCACCGGGCAGAGTGGACCATTGACCGCCGAGGTAGGCCTGCCTGATGGCAGCACCCAAGCATTGCCCCTGATGGGCAAGCCGCCGCGTGCCGCCTTGCCGCACGAATGGAGCAAGGTCATACTCCGCAAGGAGAACGAGGGGCTGCCCTCCTTTTACCAGGTGACCGAGGCCGGATTCGACCGCCAGCCGCCTACCGGGCCCCTGCATCAGGGGCTCGAAATCATCAAGGAATATCTGGGGTCGGACGGCAAGCCGCTTGCCCAGGTCAAGGTGGGCGAGGAGTTCACGGTCCGGCTGCGGCTGCGGGCCACCGAGCGCGACAGTTTAAGCGAAGTGGCCATTGTCGATCTGCTGCCGGGCGGAGTGGAGCCGGTGATCGAGATCCCTGCGGAACCGGTGGAAGAGGTGATCGAAGCCGAGGAGAACAGTGAGCGCCAGGACGAAGTAAACAAAGTTTCGGCCGCAGAAATACCAACAGGTTGGGAACCTTCCTTTGTCGATACCCGCGACGACCGAGTGGTGCTCTACGCCGGGCTTTCGCGAGATCTGGCCACCTATGAGTATCGGGTGCGGGCCACCAATGCGGGCACCTTCCGCACCCCGCCGCCCTATGCCGAGGGCATGTACGAGCGTGGTATCCAGGGCCGGGGCGAGGGCGGTATGATGACCATTACCGAGCCGTGAACATTGGCGGCGCCAAAAAAAGGCTGTTCCGGGTCGGGGGCCTGACAGGTGCGGCAGCTCTCATTCTGCTGACGCTCCGCTTGGTTCCGGCCGAACCCCTCAGCGCCTCCGTGCCCCTGTCGCACTTAATCCGGGCCGCAGATGGTTCCACCCTGCGCCTGACCCTGGCCCGCGATGGCCAATACCGGTTGTGGACGCCGCTTGCGCGGATGGCGAGCACCACGGTGGCGGCCATCCTGCTCAAAGAGGACCGTTTCTTTTTCTGGCATCCGGGCATCAATCCTTTTTCGTTGACGCGCGCAGCCTGGGTCACTTATGGCCAAGACGGGCGTCAGGGCGGCTCAACCCTGACCATGCAGCTGGCCCGGCGGCTCTATCATCTCAACACCCGAGACATTTCAGGAAAGATCAAGCAGATCGGACTGGCCCTCTGGCTGGAGGCCCGCTACAGCAAACGCGCCCTGCTCGAAGCCTACTGCAACCTTGCGCCCATGGGGGGCAATATCGAAGGTGTAGGGGCAGCGGCTCGAATTTCGTTTGCCAAAGAAGCGGATCAATTGACCCTGGCAGAGAGCCTGGCCCTGGCGGTGATGCCACAGAATCCGGCCAAACGCGCTGATTTCGATGCGGAGCAGCAACAGGCACGCCGTCGGCTTGCCATGGCCTGGCGCCAACGCTATCCGCGGGAAGCAGCGTTCACAGCGTTGCTCGACCAGGACCTTTTTGGCCGTAAACGTACCCGCCTGCCCTTTCTTGCCCCCCATCTCACCGATTCCCTGCTGCGCGACCCTGGCGGCGAATCAGTGATCGACACCACCCTCGACCCTCGCCTGCAAGGGCTGGTCGAACGGCTGCTTGCACAGTACATCAGCGAAGGCAGCCGCCACGGTCTGAGCAACGGGGCCGTCCTTCTGGTTGACCGGCGCGACATGAGCGTCAAGGCCCTGGCCGGTTCAGCAGACTATTTCAACGCCGCCATTCAGGGCCAGGTCAACGGCGTTCTGGCCAAGCGCTCGCCCGGCTCAACCCTCAAACCTTTTTTGTATGGCCTGGCCCTGGATCAAGGGGTGATCCATCCCCTGACGATCCTCCGCGATGCGCCCACTGCCTTTGGCCCCTTTCAACCGGAAAACTTTGACGGCCGCTTCGTTGGCCCGATTCCAGCCCGCGAAGCCCTGATCCGCAGCCGCAATGTGCCGGCGGTCTGGCTGGCCAACCAGCTGCACAGCCCGAACCTCTATGATTTTCTCGGCACCGCCGGTGTTGCCCGCCTGCGGCCGGAAACGCAGTACGGCCTGGCCCTGGTGCTGGGCGGCGGCGAGTTGACCATGGAGGAATTGGTTGGCCTGTACGCCATGCTGGCAAATCGAGGCCAGATGCGGCCTCTGCGCTACCGCAAGCGCGATCCCCAGACCGAAGGTGTGCGCCTGCTTTCCCCGGAGGCTGCTTTTCTGGTGCGCGACATGCTTGCCTCCAACCCGCGCCCTGATAAGCGGTCCAAGAGTTCCGGCACCTGGCGGACCGCCTGGAAAACGGGCACTTCCTGGGGCTTCCGCGACGCCTGGACCCTGGGTTTGGTGGGCGATTATGTGCTGGCAGTCTGGATTGGCAACTTCGACGGCCATCCCAACCCGGCCCTAATCGGCGTCAAGGCGGCGGCCCCGCTTTTTTTCCGCATCGCCGATGCTCTGGAATTGACCCTGGCGGACGAAAAACCCTTGCCCGATCAACCGCCGCAGGCGCTCGTCCAGGTCGAGGTTTGCGCCGCCTCCGGCAATCTGCCCAACCGCTGGTGTCCGCGTACCGCCACCACCTGGTTCATCCCCGGCACCTCTCCAATCCGTGTTTCCACCCTCCACCGTCCGATGACGGTGGACATTGATTCCGGCCTGGCTGCCTGCCCGCCCTTTGATCCCGCTCGGACCCGATTGGAGGTCTTTGAATATTGGCCCTCGGATATGCAGCGTCTGTTTCGCGAAGCAGGCCTGCCCCGCCGCCTGCCGCCCCAATCCGCTCCCGGTTGTACCGAGACCTCGACACCAGCGCCCGCCGATGATCCTCCCCGGCTGCATTCGCCCCTGGCAGGCGTGGTCTACACCCTGCGCCTATCGCGGCCGGAGGAGACCATTGGCTTAGCTGCAGCCATTGCGGCCGGCTCGGAACGAATGTACTGGTTTGCCGGCAACCGCTATCTGGGCAACAGCACACGAGAAGAAACCCTGCCCTGGCGGCCTGGCCATTCCGGCCGCTACGAACTGAGCGTGGTCGATGATCAAGGCCGGGCAACCGGCCGTTCCCTGGAGGTTGAATTTGTGCCGTAGAACCGGTCAAACCTGTATGCTGTAATGATCGACAGCCCCAGTATGCCTGGTAGTGTAGATGTGCTCCACCGGCAGCCAATGCTCTTCCCTTCGACCCTGACGCCATGACCGACAATCCGTCCGCAGCCAATCGCCCTTCAACTATCACCTTGTTCTTCCGATTTTTTCGACTTGGACTGACTGCCTTTGGCGGCCCGGCCATGGTAGCGTATATCCGCGATTTGGCGGTGAATAGGGAGGAGTGGCTCGAACAGGAGAGTTTCAAACAGGGAGTGGCGATCTGCCAGACCATCCCCGGCGCCACCGCCATGCAGGTAGCGGCATACGTGGGGTTGCGGACGGGTGGGCACTGTGGAGCGATGGCGGCCTATGCCGGTTTCGGTCTGCCGGCCTTTCTGTTGATGGTTCTCCTGTCCGCCCTCTACCGGCAAAGCCACGATCTGGCGGCCGTGGTATCGATCTTCGCTGGCTTACAGGTGATTGTGGTGGCTTTGGTGGCCCATGCGACTGTTCATTTTGGCCGTTCTACCCTGCGGGATTGGCGGGACCTGACGCTTGGCCTGGCTGTGGCCGCTTTTTTGCTGGCGGGCGGCAATCCGCTGTGGGCCATCCTCGCCGCTGCCCTGCTGGGGATGGCGCTCTTCCAACAACGCATCCAGCCGGGGCCGGGGCCGCCGCAAACCCTTGCGCCACTGACCCTGCGCGCTATTGCTCCAGCCCTGCTACTCAGCCTGGCGTTGGGCGCAGGAATTGCTTGTCTCTTCGTGACCGATCAACGGCTCTTTGACCTGGCCCTGATGATGGCCAAAGTTGACCTTTTTGCCTTCGGCGGCGGTTATGGCTCGTTGCCGCTGATGTTCAACGAGGTGGTGACCATCAAGCAGTGGATGACCAGTCAGACCTTCATGGACGGCATTGCCCTCGGCCAGGTGACGCCGGGGCCGATTGTCATCACCGCCACCTTTGTCGGATTCCTGCAGGCTGGTCTGCCCGGGGCGCTGGCCGCCACCATCGCCATCTTCGCGCCCTCGTTGATCATGCTCACCGCCGTGGTGCCCACCTTCGACCGTTTCCGGCATAACCCTCAATTTCAGCGAGCCATGCACGGCATTCTTGTCTCCTTCACCGGTCTGCTGCTTTCGGTTGCCCTCCGGTTTGGGATGGCTATCCCCTGGGAACCGTACCGGATAGCCTTGGCCGCCCTGGCCCTGCTGGCCCTCTGGCGCAAAATCGATATCCTTTGGGTGGTGCTGGCCGGAACAATGCTTTCAGCGGGCCTGCTGTAGACTGTTTTTCCCAGGTCGATACCGGCTCACGAATGAACCGGGCCAGCCGGTGCAAAGCGGTGGATCAGCACTGGCACCGAGAGAACGAGCAGCAGGCCGGTCGCGGTCAGCATCAGCCAATGCGGCAGGGTTTCCGCCACCTCCCCGATGGTTGCCAGCGCCGAGATTCCCAGGGAAAAATAGATCCCGTCGAGGGCCAGGCCGCAGAGGACGCTGACCACCGAGATCGTGGCAAGGTAAACGGCCACTCCTCGTTTTCCAAGAATTTTGACCAGTACCGCCAGGGCGGCGATGTTGGTGGCCGGGCCGGCAAGTAAAAAGACCAGGGCCGCGCCCGGACTGACCCCCTTGAGGATTAGGGCGGCGGCAATCGGCGTGGAGGCGGTGGCACAGATGTACATCGGAATACCCACTACCAGCATCAGCAGCATGGAACCGATACCGCCGCCGAGATGCCGAGTGATGAGATCATCGGGTATAAAAACGGTGATGCAGGCGGCGATGGCGATGCCGATAAAAAACCAGCCGGCCAGATCACCCCAAATGTCGGTGACCGCGTAGCGCACCCCTTGTCTGAGCTTGGCCCATAATCCAACCGCCAGTTGTTCGTGACCGCAACCGCACGCTCCGTCGGCGCACGCTGCCATCGGCAGGGAGGCCATGGGCAGGGATAGTGGCACCCCCATTTTTACCTCGCGCCAGAACAACAGATTCTCCAGCACCCCGGCGACAGAGGCCGACAAAAAGGCTCCCACTGGCCGGGCCACGGTCATCAGCGGGTCGAGCAGCGCCCAGGAAACGGCGATCGAATCGACTCCGGATTCCGGGGTCGATATCAAAAATGCAGTGGTAGCGCCGTTGTTCGCCCCCTGTTTCTTCAGTTGCGCCGCTGCCGGCAACACCCCGCAGGAACAGAGCGGAATGGGCACGCCGAGCAGAGCCGCCTTGAACACCGATTTGATTTTGCCCTTGCCCAGATGGGCAGCGACATAGTCGGCGGAGAGAAACATTTTCAGCAGACCGCCAACCGCCAGGCCAAAAAGAATATAGAGCGAGGACTGTACGAGCAAGGTCCAGGCCGCACCCAAAATTTCATATAGAAAATGCATACCATCTATCCTGTTAAAATTTATTCCCGGATATGTTCCAGGGCCATCTCAATGAGCATGTGGATGTGCTCATCGTTGAGCCGGTAGTAGAGCACCTGTCCCTGCCTCCGGTTGGTGACCAGCGCCATCTGGCGCAGCAGCCGCAACTGATGACTAACCGCCGACTCCGAACCTTCGAGCAAGGCCGCCAGGTCACAGACGCACATCTCCCCCTGATTAAGCGCCCAGAGAATCCGCAACCGGTTGGGGTCACCCATGGTTTTGAACAGCGTTGCCATGGCCTCGTAGTCGCCGGCCGGCAAGGCCCCCTCGCGTGCCGTGACAATCCGCTCCCTGTGGATACAGCGGATACCGCACAAATCCACTTCACTGTTGTCGTGTTGCCTTGTCATCGAATTCCTTTATATGAATATATGTTCATGTTGTTAACAAACGTAGCCTGGCCACTGAAATTAGTCAAGGACCGGTTGACGATCTTCTTGTTTCTTGTTTTTTATTCAAATGCTGATCATGCTCTATTCCAGTGCTCATAACATCCTAACATCCATGCGGCAAAAAGAGAGGGCGTACCGGGAGCGATTTGCCGACCGGCAGCATTTCCCGAACATGCACCTTCAGAAACGGAGAGCCGTTCGGCACTAGCCCCGGCTTGGATGCATGGTCTTGTTCACAAAGCACACGAAATACGAATGGAGGGAAGAATGAGAGGAAGAAACTGGCTCTGCGCCGCAACCTTGACCGCGGCGACTTTGCTGACCACCGCTGCCTTGGCCGAATCGCCGAAATATGTGTTCTTTTTTGTGGGAGATGGCATGTCCAGTGCCCAAATTCAAGCCACCGAGGCCTATCTGACCACCAGAAACGGCGGCAAGGCCACCGAAGCCAAGGATCTTCTCAAAGAAGAAAACCGGCTGAACATGAGCAAGATGCCGGTTCTGGGGATGCAAACCACCTATGACGCCCATGCCCTGATGACCGACTCCGCCTCCGCCGGCACTGCCTTTGCCTGCGGCATTAAAACCCTGAGTGGCGTCATCGGCATGGACGACAGCAAGACCGTCAGCTACAAGTCCATTGCCCAGCTGGCCGCGGAAAAAGGTAAACGGGTCGGCATTGTTTCCAGCGTTTCGCTTGACCACGCCACCCCGGCCGCGTTTTACGCCAGCGTCCCCAGCCGGGGTGACATGAATACCATCGGCTCCCAGATGGCGGAAAGTGACTACGATTTCTTCGGCGGCGGCGGTTTGGCTGGAGCAACCGGAACGGTTAACGTCTGGGATAAGCTGACCCAGAAGGGGTACACCGTGCTTAACAGCCGCGATGTTATAGTCGACCTGAAAAAGAATCCGAAAAGCAAGGTGGTGGCCATCAACCCCTATTTGCAGGACTCGGCTGCCATGCCCTATGCCATTGACCGGCCGGAAACCAACCTTTCCCTGGCCGAGATGACCGAAGTCGCCATTGCCTCGCTGCTTACCCGCAAGAAAGACGGCAAAAAAGGCGGCTGGGCCAACAAGGACGAAGGCTTCTTTCTGATGGTGGAAGGCGGCAAGATCGACTGGGCCTGCCATGCCAACGACGCCATGGCCACCATTGGCGACACCCTGGACTTTGACGATGCAGTGGGCGTAGCCCTTGACTTTTACCAGAAGTACCCGTCCCAGACCCTGATCGTGGTCACCGGCGACCACGAAACCGGCGGCATGACGGTTGGCCATGCCACCACCGGCTACGGTGCCTCCTATGACCGGCTGCTCGGCCAGTCCAGCAGTTTTCAGGCCTTTGGCATGAACCAGTGGCCAGCGCACAAAGCTGCCAACTCGAAAGGATACAACTGGACCGCCTCCAACAATCTGGAGAGCAGCACGGAGATGATCGGGCTGATGCAGTCAATCTTTGGCCTAGAATGGTCCAGCCTCAATGCCTATCAAAAAGAAAAGCTTGAAGATGCCTACGATATGTCGATGGTCAAACAGAACGACAACAAGGTAGACGAAAACAAGCTGCTCTATGGCGGCTATGAACCGATCATCGTCACCATCACCCACATTCTCAACGAGCGCGCCAGTATCGGCTGGACCTCCTATTCCCATACCGGCGTGCCAGTGCCGGTTTTCGCCATCGGGCCTGATTCAAAACGGTTTGAGGGATTTTACGACAACACCGACATCGCCAAGCAGATGGCCCGTTCCATGGGTATTTGGCAACAGCTTCCCGTCATAAAAACAGCGGCAACCAAATAATACCCCCTTCACCCGCCAACCCTCGGCGTCGCCCCCTTTGACGACGCCGTGGGTTCTTTTTTTATCCTCATGAATCTAATGCGCCGCGAACTCCTCTTCTCCCTGATCATTGCCACCCTCTGTGCGGTTCTCTTTTTTCTCGACCTCGCTGAAATCCCCCAAGCACCCAGCGGCATCCGTTGCCGCGCCCTGATTACTGGGGTCGACAACTCCAAGGTTCGCACCAACCTGATCGTCAAGACCAACATCCAGCAGCTGACCGTCAAATTGCTCTCCGGACCGCACCAGGGACAGCAGCTTGAGGTGGTCAACATGCTCACCGGCAAGATGGAACTCGATGAGTTCTATGAGGCTGGCACCACCATCCTGATTGAATACAGTACCGCCGAGGGCAAACCGGTCAACGCCGTGGCCCGTGGTTCCTACCGGCTGGGTTTACAGCTCTTTCTCATCGCCCTGTTTGCCCTGCTGCTGGTCGGGGTGGCTGGCGTCACCGGACTCAAGGCGGGTCTTTCTTTTATTTTTGCGGCCCTGGTCCTGTGGAAGCTCTTTTTCCCCCTCCTGCTGCTCGGCTATCCTCCCTTGCCGACCGGACTCGGCATTGTCACCCTCTTGACCGGCGTGATCTGTTTTTCCGTGGGCGGTCTCACCCGGCGCGGCCTGGCCACCTTTGCCGGCTCCATGCTGGGTTTGCTGCTCACCTGCGGTCTGGCTGCTCTGTTCACCCACCTGTTTCGGCTGCACGGCGCAATCCGCCCCTTTGCCGAAATGCTGCTCTATTCGGGATATTATCATCTCAATCTTACCGACATCTTCGTGGCCAGCGTCTTTATCGCCTGTTCCGGGGCGGTCATGGACCTGGCCATGGATATTGCCGCGACCATGGACGAAATCAAATTCCGCCATCCCGAAATCGGCCTGCTCGAGCATATGCGCTCCGGTCTCCGGGTCGGCCGCGCGGTCACCGGCACCATGACCACCACCCTTTTGCTCGCCTATTCGGGCAGTCACATCACCATGTTCATGGTCTTTCTCGCCAAGGGGTTGCCGCCGGCCAACCTGCTCAACGCCCCCTTTGTCGCCGCCGAGGTTCTCAATATCCTGGTCGGCAGCTTCGGGGTGATCGCCGTGGCGCCTTGCACCGTGGTCATCGCGGCCTTGTTGTACCGCAGCCGTCCCGTTCCGGCACATTAACCCCTCGTTTTTTCGACGCATCCCACAGCGATGAAGAGCGAACAACCGTTGTGGCTACGATCCAAACCGGTTGAGCACCATACCCGGTTACGGTGGTTGCCAAGGCCCCGCGCACATGCTACAAACTAGGTGATGAAAAACCCCTTTATTCCGCTGCCCGACCGGTCCAGCCACCGGACAGGCATCGGACTATCAGCAGATCGTCTAGCAGGAGGCAAGCATGTTGACCGCACAGGAACTTGAAAGAGGGATGTCGACGCTGAAAATCATCTGGACTGCCCTAACGATGTCGTTGATCATGTATGTCTTTGCAGTGCCCGTGATGCTGCGCGACTCTACCATCAATTTTCCGCCCGAGGCCTACGCCGACCTGAGAATAACAATGTACGGTGTTGCCTTTGCCACCCTGGTGGTTTCATGGTTTGTGCGGCGAGCGCTCCTGGCCGCGCAATCCGCGCCCAAACCGATGAAATCCCGGCAGCATCCGGCCCTGCAGCGCTACACGACAGCAATGATCATTGCCCTGGCCATGACCGAGGCTATTGGTATCTATGGTCTTATTCTCTTTCTCCTGAGCAAGAACCAGGTCGATCTCTACCTGTTAACCGCGCTTTCAGCCGCCGCCATGACCTTGTATTTTCCGCGAAAAGAAGAGGTGATCAGCCTGGCCGAACGCTTTGACGGCCGGGGTTGAACGCCCCCGGCTATTCCTCCAGAAACAGGCCACCTTCGGCCACTGCCGCCATTCCACCCATTCTCTGGCAAGATTGCCGCAAGCATCATGTTTTTCCCTGTTTTTCCTTGCAAAGCGTGATTGAAAAAAGGTTACTGGAAGTGTATGATCACCGACCTGCAACCTGCTGCTTTTCCCGATCAGCACACTGGCTACGCCACGGGCCAACATAAAACTATCCACTGCCAGCACCGTGCAACGGCGCCATACGGCATCCCTCACCTTATATGAGCCAAAACCCCCTCGGTAACGACCCCTCTTTCCCCCAAGCCGCCAGCGGCATCGACAGCAAAGAGTCCTTTGTTTTTCTCGACCACCGCGGTAAACGCTGGCCCCGATTCAGACGCCTGATGTTCGCTGGCGGTTTGCTTTTTTTTATTGCCGCCATTCTGTTCATTCAAACCCTGGTACTGCCCTCGCATCTCACCATGCCGCCAGCGGTCGAGCAGTTGAAATCTGGCATCAAGGCTTTGCAGCGAAAAGCAACGCCCCCTGACCAGATGGCAGCCCCCAAGCCCCTGTGGCTGGATTATGTTAAAAAACATACCGATGCCAAAAATCATTCGCCAAACACAGCACAGCGTCACCCCCAAGTTTCGCCGGCAAAAAAGAACCTCTCGGCGGTCAAATTCGACGAAGCCAGGGAAATCAGGCTTGGATTCTACGAGAGCTGGGATCCGGATAGCTTTGACTCATTCAAGGCGAACGCCGACAGACTGACCCACCTCTGTCCTGATTGGCTCACCTTTGATGCCGAGATCGGCCAACTGAAAATCGCCCAAGAAGAAAAGATCCTCGACCTGGTCAAGGAACACGGCCTCGTCTTGCTGCCGCTGCTTCGCAATCTCGGCGAGGGTGATGTCTGGATGGCCGAGGCGGTGGAAGGGCTGATTAACGGTCCGGCCGCGCGGCAAACCCAGTTCATCACCCATCTCATCGATGCCCTACAAGGGATGAACGCTGGCGGGGTGGTGCTCGACTGGCAGCAGGTCGACCCCAGCTATCGCGACAATATGAGCGCCTTCCTTGCCCGGATGGCCGATGCCCTGCACCATGAGAACATGGAACTGTGGCTCAGTGTCTCCACCGGCAGGGATCTGAAAATTTTTAATCTCGATGTGCTTCCTCAGCATATCGACCGTTTCGTCGCCATGCTCCATGACGAGCACGCCGAATTCGACCCGCCCGGACCGATCGCCTCCCAAGAATTTTTCAATGGCTGGCTCACCTCCCTGGTCGACGGCTACGGCAAGCCATCGCAATGGGTTATCTCGCAGGGATCCTACGGCTACGACTGGACCGAAGGTCAAGAATCCGCCGAACAGATCAGTTTTCCCGACGTCATGAGCCGGGCCGGGCGCTCCGCCCAGACCTCAAGCGACTTCCACCGCCCCTCGCTCAACCCCCACTTCGTCTACGAAGCGGATGGAGCGGTGCATACCATCTGGTTTCTCGATGCGATCACCTTCCTCAATCAACTGACCCTGGCCAGGACCCACCATGCAGGCGGCGTTGCTATTAACCGGTTGGGCACCGAGGATCCTGGAATTTGGGATGTTCTCGACCTGCCATCCGATAAACCAGCGCACCGGGACAATCTGGCGCACCTCGAAACCATTCGGCCCGGTGCCGCCATTGCCCACATCGGCAAGGGCAACCTGATCACCATTGTTGACGAGCGCAACGATGGCATCCGCCGCATCCACATCGACCCAAAGGCCGCACCGGGGGCCAAGGCCAGCGCCACCTACGACAAATTCCCCAGCTACCTGACTATTCTCCACCAAGGCCGGGGGCCCGAGGATGGCGTCGTCATTACCTTTGACGACGGCCCGGACAGTGAATGGACTCCGCAGATCCTCGACATCCTCAAGGCGAAAAACGTCAAGGCGGCCTTCTTCATGATCGGCGCCAACATGGAAAACCACCCCAAAATCGTGGAGAGAATTCTCGCCGAAGGCCACATGATCGGAGTTCATACCTACAGCCATCCCAATATCGCCCTGGTTTCCGAGGAACGCGCCCATCTGGAATTCAACGCCAGCCAGCGGCTGATCGAGTCGATCACCGGCCATTCCACCATTCTCTTCCGGCCGCCGTACAACGCCGACACCAACCCCCACGATCCGGAAGAACTGGTGCCCGTCAAGCTGGCGCAGGACATGGGCTATGTCACCGTGACCGAGGATATCGACCCGGAAGATTGGGAGGAGCCCGGTGTGGACACCATGCTTGAACGCGTCAAGCGCGGCCGGATTCGCGGCGGCAACGTTGTTCTCCTCCATGATGCCGGCGGCGACCGCAGCCAGACCGTCGAGGTGCTGCCCCGGATCATTAACTACCTCAATGCCAGAGGAGACCGGATTCTGCCTCTGCCCGAACTCCTCGGGATTCCGGCGGAACAGTTGATGCCGGCCCTGCCCGCCAACCAGCAGCCCCTGACCCGAATGATCAGCGAGAGCGGCTTCACCGCCATCCACGAGTTGACCAATTTCTTCTGGGCCTTCATGATCGTCGCCACTGGTCTGACTGTCCTGAAAACCCTGGCGGTCTCCTGGCTGGCCGTTCGCAGCCGCCGGAACGACGATGCTGCAGCGGGTGCGGATGATGATGCCGCGTTCTGCCCGCCGATCAGCGTCTTGATTGCCGCCTACAACGAGGAAATGGTCATCCGCGACACCCTACGATCTGTGCTCAACACCCTCTATCCCGGCCCGATTGAGGTCATTGTGGTGGACGATGGTTCTCAGGACAATACCTCGGCCATTGTTGCCGCCATGGCCGAGGATGATTCCCGTATCCGCTTGATCCGCCAGGTTAACCTCGGCAAAGCCACAGCCCTGCGCAACGGCCTACAGGCAGTCAAACACGATTTCGTGGTCAGCCTGGATGCCGACACCCAGTTTACGCCCCAGACTATCACTCACCTGATGCAGCCCTTTGCCGATCCCGCTGTTGGTGCGGTTTCTGGACGGGCGCGGGTGGGCAATCCCAAGACGCTGGTTGCCCGCTTCCAGTCCCTGGAGTACACCTGCGGCTTCAATCTAGATCGGCGGGCCTATCACCAATTGAACTGCATCACCGTGGTTCCGGGAGCAGTCAGCGCCCTCCGGGTGAGCGCCGTTCAAGCAGCCGGCGGCATCAGTACCGAGACCCTGGCTGAGGATACCGACCTGACCCTGGCTCTGCACAAATACGGCTTCACTATCCACTATGCCCCCGGCGCCGTTGCCTGGACCGAGGCTCCGGAAACGGTGCGGGCCTTTGCCAAGCAGCGGTTTCGCTGGGCTTTTGGCACCCTGCAGTGTCTGTGGAAGCACCGTGAACTGCTCTTTAATCCGCAGTACAAGGCCCTGGGGTGGTTCAGTCTGCCGAGTGCCTGGTTTTTCAACATTTTCCTGGTGGCCTTCGGCTCGATCATCGATCTGCTGCTCATTCTTTCCCTGGTGGTGAGTCCGGCCAATTCGATTCTCTATTTTTACTTTTTTGTTTTCCTGGCCGCCGACCTGGTGCTGGCCGCCGTTGCCTGCCTTGTCGAACGCGAGCCACTGTCGCAAATATGGCTGGTCCTGCCAATGCGCTTCATCTACCGGCCGGTACTCAACATCGTTGTCGTCCGGGCGATCCTCAGAGCGCTGAAGGGCGTCTGGGTCGGCTGGGGTAAACTCGACCGCACCGCTTCGGTCCTGTACAGGGCCTAGTCAATCAGGAATCGCGCACTCATGAAATCCGCCTCCCCCTCTCGCACCTCCCGAATCGTTCCTCTGGTTTTGACGATCGTCTGCCTCCTTCTGCCGCTCGTTTCCGGCTGCCGTGACCAATCGAAGGTTGTTGCCACTGAAAAGGCGGCAGCCCAGACGGAAGGGCCGATGACCTTGACCATGCCAAAAAATGGCGCCTATACCGGCGCCTATGTCGATTTCGGCGAGGGCGAAGCCCAGGTGACCTATGACGCCCTGACCGGCTTCGAGCAACTGACCGGCAAACGCCTGGCCACGGTGGCCTTCGGTAACTTCTGGGGCGACCAGGCTTTTCCCGAAAAAACCGTGCGCATCATCTCCAGTTACGGCGCGGTGCCGCTCATTTTCTGGTCGCCCTGGGATAAACCCTACGAAGAGGCCCGTGGACCCGACCGGTTCGGCCTGCGTGAAATTCTTGCCGGCAAATGGGACAGCTACATCGACGCCTGGGCCGATGCGGCACGGCAGTACGGCAAACCCCTGATGGTCACCTGGGGCCTGGAGATGAACGGCACCTGGTTTCCCTGGTCAGGGGTGTTTTTTGGCGGCGGCAAGGTCATCGGCCACAAAGATGGCCATCCGCTCCACGAGGGACCGGAACTTTACAAACAAACCTACCGGTATGTGGTCGACCGGGTCCGGGCCAGAAAAGCGACCAATGTCCTTTGGGGATTCCACGTCAACAATTACAGCTCACCGCGTTCCGCCTGGAACCGCATGAGCAGCTATTATCCGGGAGCACCCTATGTCGACTGGCTTGGCCTCAGCGTCTATGGCAAGATGAGCCGGTCCGAGGGCTGGGCCAATTTTGACGACATGATGGCCGATCCCTATGCCGAAATCTGCAAGCTGGACCCGGAAAAACCGATATTCCTGGCTGAATGGGGCGTCGGCGAATTCCCTCCAGGGGACAAAGCCGGGTTCATTGCCACGGCCTTCAAACAAATTCCTAGCAGGTACCCGCGAGTACGGCTCGCTGTCTATTGGCACGAACGCTGGGAAAACAAAGACGGCAGCTATAGCAACCTCCGGGTCAACTCATCGCCCGAGGCCCTGGAGGCCTATAGAAACGGCGTGGCCTCCCCCTACTGGATTGACCGCCCTCAATTCGAACCACACACCACAAAGCCTTAACCCGCACCTGCAACATGTTGTTTCTTCAAATTTATTGGCGCATCTCGAACCCGCACCCACTGTGAGGCAAGTATGAACATCCTCATCTTCAACGGCAGTCCCCGCAAACGCGGTAATACCGACCTGTTGCTGGCACAAATCGAGGCAGGCATCCATCGGGCGGGCCACAAGGTCGAGCATATCAACCTGGCCTATCTGGCCATCCACCCCTGCACCGGTTGCGGCCATTGCGAAAACGAAGGACAGTGCATCATCAAGGACGACATGACCGCCCTCTACGACAAGATCGAAACCGCCAACCGGATCGTCATCGGCTCGCCCATCTATTTTTATGGAGTCACGGCCCAAACCAAGGCCTTTATCGACCGTTGCCAAGCCCTATGGTGCCGGAAATATCTGCTTGGCGAAATCAAACCGGAACGGGAATACCGACGCGGCTACATGGTCAGTGTTGCCGCCACCGATGGCGGCAAGATCTTCGATGGCGCCCGCCTGACCGTCCGCTATGCCTTTGACGCCATGGAATTCACCTACAGCGGCGAACTGCTGGCCCAGGGAGTGGAGGTGAAAGGCGCTGTCGTCGAAAAAACCGAGATCATGGAAGAGGCGCTGCAACTGGGTCTGACGATCTGTCGCTCTTCCTGATCCAGCCTGTTCAAGGGGAATCGGCCTGTAATCTACACCTTTTTAAGGGTATACTAGTGAGACTACTCTTCCCCATGCCCGCCACAGAGTCAGTGTTCTAGAAGAGGTTTTCGCCAATGAAAATTCCATCTTTCAACCTACGCACCCTGTTTCCCTTCCTGCGCTGGTGGCCGACGGTCAATCGGCACACGCTGCGCGACGACCTTGTGGCAGGGGCTACCGGTGCGCTGGTGGTGTTACCTCAGGGCGTGGCTTTTGCCACCATTGCTGGCTTGCCCCCGGAATATGGGTTGTACGCCGCCATGGTGCCGACCGTGATTGCGGCCTTGTTCGGTTCCAGTCTGCACCTGGTTTCCGGGCCGACCACGGCTATATCGGTGGCCATCTTTGCTGTGATATCGCCATATTACGAACCTGGTTCGGAACAGTATATCAGCATGGTGTTGACCTTGACCTTCCTCGCAGGTGTGTTCCAAATGGCGCTGGGACTAGCGCGCATGGGCGCCTTGGTCAATTTCATCTCGCATAGTGTGGTTGTCGGCTTCACCGCGGGCGCCGCCCTGCTCATCGCGGCCAGCCAAATCCGGAATTTTTTTGGCATCGAGGTCGTGCGTGGCGCGCCTTTGCATGAGATCCTGCACCAACTCTTCCTCCAATTCGGCACTCTCCATTGGCCGGTACTCTGCATCAGCCTCGTGACCCTGGCCACCGGTATTGTCATCAAGCGCTGCTGCCCCAAAATTCCATTTATGGTTGCCGCCATGGTTATGGGCAGCCTGGTGGCGATTTTGCTGAATTACTGGCTGGGCGCGACCGCCACCGGGATTCGCACGGTAGGGGCCTTGCCGGCCCGTTTGCCGCCACTATCGTATCCGGATCTGTCGCTGGAAACCCTGCAGCTTGCCTTTGGCCCAGCCCTGGTCATCACCATGCTGGGGTTGACCGAGGCCGTAGCCATCGCCCGGGCCATATCGGTGCGCTCCGAGCAGTACATTGACGGCAACCAGGAGTTCATCGGTCAGGGGCTGGCCAATATCTTTGGGAGTTTTTTCTCCGGGTATGCCTCGTCCGGCTCTTTCAATCGCAGCGGCGTCAACTTCGAGGCTGGTGCCAAAACCCCGTTGGCATCCGTTTTTGCCTCGATCCTGTTATTGCTGCTTCTCTTGTTGGTCGGGCATTTGGCCGCCTATCTGCCGAATGCCGCCATGGCCGGCATCTTGTTTTTGGTGGCCTGGGGACTCATTGATTTTCATCAGATCCGTCATATCTGGCAGACCAGCAAAGCCGAGGCGGTCATTTTACTGTGCACCTTCAGTGGTACCCTGATCAATATTGAAGCCGGAATTTTTAGCGGTGTGTTCCTGTCGTTGGTGATCTACCTGTATCGAGCCTCAAAACCGGAAATTATGCTAATGGTGCCCGCCAACGAAGCAGGCGCCTATCATTTTGTGCTCGCCCACAACGAACCGGAATGCCCGCAGCTGAAAATAGTGAGGATCAATGGCCCGGTCTTTTTCGGTTCAGCCAGCCATGTCCAGCAAGCCCTGCGCAGCATCGACCTCGAAAACCCGCAGTGCAAATCCGTACTGATCGCCGCTGCCAGTTTCAACTACATCGATATTGCCGGCGCAGAAGCATTGGCCTCGGAGGCGCGTCGTCGTCGCCGCCAAGGGGGCGGGATCTATTTCTATCGCCTGAAAGAATCCATTTACGAATTCTTGCGTCAGGGCGACTATCTCAAAGATTTTGGCGAAGACGCCTTTTTCCCGGTCAGGACCCATGTTACCGGTGCCATTTATTGGAAACTGAATCCGGATATTTGCCGCACCTGCAAGGTACGCCTCTTTGAAGAGTGTCGTCTCGGCGTCTTGCCTGACGGATTGCGCCGTCAGCGCATTATGCTTGCCACCGACGGCAGCGCCTTCAGTCACGCCCCTGAGGAGGTCGCCATTGCCCTGGCCAGGGATTTTGGCGTGAAGTTGGATGTGATGACCAGTGTCGAATCGCCGAGGGCGGATGAAATTGCCACGGCGCGTTTGACCCTTGCCCAAAAGAAGGCGGAGGAAGCTGGCGTGGAATGCGAAACCTGGGTCAGTTATGGCAAGGACCCAGTGGAACAGGTTGTGGCGATCGCCCAAAAGGTTCATTCAAATATTCTCATCATCGGCCGTCGCCCTTTGCGTGGTGATATGAAGGAACGGTTAATCGGCGACATTGCCGAACAAATCCTGATTGGATCTCCCTGCCATGTCCTGGTGGCAAATTGGCAGGTTCATCCATGGCAGAAGCGTATCCTGGTCGCCATCGATGACAGCCGGATCAGCGAAACCGTTATCGAAGTCGCTATCCAGATCGCCAAGGTTTCAAAACTGCCGGTAACCGTGCTCTCAGGCGTCTCCAATGAATCGCAGCGCGACAAGGCTGAGAAGGAGGTGGCTGACAAACTCGATTTACTTAAATCCGAAGGGATTGAAGGTGATGTCCTCATCGTCGTCGGCAAGACACCTGATCGCGCCATTATTGACACTGCAGGGGAAATTGGCGCCGATCTGGTTATTATCGGCAATGACCAGCGCAAGGGCTTGCCGCGCAAGATCGCTGGCCAAACCACGGACCGCGTGGTGCTTGGCCTGTCATGTGCCGTCCTTGTTGTCAAGCGTGCCCCTGAACCAAGTTCGTTGGTCGCTGCGGTGCGTAAGCAAGCATAGATAGTGCAACGTATGAACGTTTTTCAAAAAAACCAAAACTTCAGGGCAGGATATTTCCTGTTTACCTTGCGTCCATCAAGTAGCCTACTTCGCTCTGAATCAAGTTAATGGCAAACAGGAGGATATTAAATATTGCGCACAGAACCCCATAAAAAAAACTTGATCAGGCTGATCAAGCGCCTCTGTATGTGGAAGCGTCACTAGCAAGAATAAATAGAATCAAGGAGGATTGATGATGGAATTGCAGGAAGCCATACTGAAAAGAAGAAGCATTAGGAGGTTCACGGAAGATGTTGTTACCGATCAAGAATTGCAGCAGATATTTGAAACTGTTCGCTGGTCTCCATCCTGGGGCAACACACAGGTTTGGGAATTTGTTGTCGTCCGAGATAGAGAACTGATTCAACAGGTAACTGCGACATATCAGATGGATAAAGGGACAAATCCCGCGACAAAATGTTCTCTGGCCGCGTCAGCCCTCATTGTCGTTTGTGCCAAGATAGGGGTCTCGGGCTGCTACGGGGGGAAGGAATCCACCAAGTATTCCAACTGGTTTATGTTTGATCTGGGCATTGCCACACAGACGCTTTGCTTGAAAGCTCATGAAATGGGACTGGGTACTGTCGTAGTCGGCCTCCTGGATCATGACGCCTGTAAGAAATTGCTTGCCCTGCCGGATGGGTATGAAGCTGTTGCTGTCGTTCCCATTGGGCGTCCGGCGGTCGAACCCAAAGGGGGGCCACCGCGCAAAATGGTATCCGACATGGTCCATCTTGATATGTTTGGCAAGAAGATGTTTTGAACTGGAACAATGAGCCTTGATGGTTTCGTAAAGAAGTTGATTTCTGTCTTTTCGACGAGCACTGCGAGGAGAAATCTCGTAATATTTTTAGAGAGTTCTCGCTACACTCGAAATGGAAAAACATATAATTTTCCTTTTTTTCGAGTTCATTGACCTTACGCAGTCAATCGACCTGACCTGAATAATGAGTGTCACTGAAGAGACCTGAATATGAACCAAATCCAAGAAAAAGATTGGGCTGAGGACAGTTGGCATGGGCATACAGGAATTGATAGCTCTTGCGACTACTGTATTGTTGACGGTGAGATCGGAGCGATGCCAAATGACGAATCTGGGCCAACTGCCCAAAAAAAAGGTGCTGACAAGGCGTTGAAAAACGCAAGTCAATCGCCCGGATCGAAATAAAGCGCGTTATTCAAAAGAAGCGTATCGGCCGGCCGGTTATCGCCATGTTCAGCGTCAAACTCTCTCCTATCTCTATCAATTGAAACTCTGTTCATGGCTGAATCGGTCATCGTAGAAATCCTTTGTGTTGGCAATGAACTGCTGCGGGGAGAAATTCAGGATACCAACACCAACTGGATTTGTCGTCTGGTCAACAGCCATGGCGGTCAGGTGGCGCGGGCAACCATGCTGCCGGATATCGAGGACGAGATTGCTGTGGCAGTCCGTTCGGCAATTGAGCGCGGTGTGGGTGTGTTGTTCACCTCCGGCGGCCTTGGCCCGACCGATGATGATCTCACCTTGGCCGCGGTCGCCAAAGGAGCGGGAGTCACACTGGAATTGAACGTAACCGCGCGGGAGATGGTCAGGAAACGCTATGACGATTTTTCTGCTCAGGGGGTTCTGGCCCAAGGGGGACTGAATCCCTTTCGGGAGAAAATGGCCTGGTTGCCGGCAGGCGCCCTCCCCCTTCACAATCCGGTGGGTACCGCTCCCGGCGTCCTGTTACGGCAGGGGGCGACAACCATCATTTGTCTGCCTGGGGTGCCGCCGGAGCTTGAGGCAATCATTACCCATTCCCTGACCGGTTTCATCACCGCAACCTTTGGCAAGGGCGGTTGCTGCCAACGAACCCTGACCGTCCGCTGCAACGATGAATCCCTCATGGTTCCTGCCCTCAGCCGGGTGGTTGCTCTCCATCCGCAGGTCTACATCAAGTCGCTGGCCAGGGCATTGGGTGAAATCCCAGAATTGGACATTCTCTTTACCACAACCGGAAAGGAAGAAGGTGAACGCAGGGCGCTGGTCGATGAGGCTATCAGGGACCTGCAACAGGGACTGACCGCTCTGGGCATCAGTCACTGGGAAAAGAGCGGGGAACCCCAGGGGCTTTCGTAAGCGAGAACCGGCAACCTGGTAGGTTATGACGCTCACAGGACAATTTATTGCTCGGTTTGTTGTTCGACTGCAGTCTGATGATGAAGGAAACTGCGGCCCGCCAGTGGCAGCAGCAGGGCAAAGGCTCCGGCCAGAACCAGAAAGGTGGTGTTTAATCCTCGGCTATCGCTTAGACTGCCGATTAGCGGGCCACTGGCGACATATCCCAGGCGGAAGAGGAGATTGTGCAGGGAAAGGATACTCGCCCGCATCTGCCGGGTGCAGTTGTGCTGCAGAAAGCTGCGCAGCACCGGGCCCTGAAAACCGCGCATGGCGGTCAGGAGATAGTAGAACAGGAAACTGCCCATGGCCGAGGTCAGACCGAGCCCGGCATAGGCCCCGACAATAAGTACAAAAAAAAGCAGGCACATCCGCCGCAATCCCAGCACGTTTAACAATGTATGACTGTGGTACGCGCAGAGGGCGACCGTCAGATTGGCTCCGGCCCACACCGGCCCGAACCAGGTCAGCGGCACCTGGCATTGCTGCATGAACGGCTGGATCAGCCAAACTGGATAAAAAGATGCCAGGCCGAGGAGCATGCCGAAAAGCATGGTTGACCGCAGCACGCCCTTTTCCACGAAGGCATACCGGCTGATGCGCACGGCCTCATTGAGGTGGGAGCTGATATGCGGTCCTTTTTCCGCTTTGGGCTCATGGAGCGACAGCGCCACCACCAGCGCGGTGACCCAGACGCCGATCTGCACCATAAAAGGAAGCAGCGGCGCGGTCACGTACATGAGTCCGGCGCAGAGTGCCCCGCCCGCCTCCCCGATCTGAGCCCATCCGGCCATGCGTCCGTCGCAGCGGTGATACAGTTCCGTCCTGCCTCCGGCCCGCAAGGTCTCATAGAGCAGGGCATTGTCCGAACCGCTGATGAAGGCGTAGCTGACGCCGAGCAGCATCTCCGCTCCGATCACATGCCAGAAGGTGTGGGCGACCAGATAGACGCTCCAACCAGCGATGCCGAACAGGCAAGCGACGATCAGAGCCAGGCGGTACCCCAACCGGTCGCTGACATAACCCGAAGGGTACTCCATAACCACATTGGCGGTGGAGAAGAAGACGTTGACCAGCAAAATTTCAGTAAGGGACAGGCCTATCTGATCTTTCCAAAACAGGGTGATGATCGCCATGGGAAAGAGCATCATCTTCAGTGCCGAAAAGATGTTCAGTTTAAGGACGTTGCTGGTCATGGTGAGGCGATCGTTTGTGGGTTGGCCTTCCGCATCGCTCCAGGATAACTGCTGAAGCGTTCGTTAGAATCAAACTATTTCTGGAATGAGTAAACTGGCGAGGGAGCAAATCTTGGTCGCCAAAAAAAATATCGCCTTGTTGTAAGGCATTTTTTAAATTCTGCCATAATAAACAAATAAGAGAGCAATCTATGAAAAATTTAGCAATTAAATATGAAAACCTGAATCCTGAACAGATTTTCCTGGAATTGGTGAAAAGATTCTCCCAAATGAAAAAAAGGGAGGGAAGCACTATAGGTGAAGTGTTTGGTGATGGGTGGGAATCGCTCAATGCAGCAGCCAAAGAAATTGCAGAAAAAAAGTTCAGAAAAAAAATTAATGACCATGAAATTCATGGCATACGTTATGACGACAATAATGACGGGCTTTATTATTTGGCAAGATATAGCGCTGATGAAATATTTTTTGAGATAATCAAAAGGTTTCCGATGATTAGTCTTGGTTCAGAAATATGTTTACGTGAACTCTTTGGCGAAGAATGGTTTTTACTTGGTAGAAAAAGTAGAGAAATGGCAGAAGAACGGTTTGTTAATGCTATTAGAGAAGCAGATGTCAAAGGTATTAAGTTTTTAATGAATAAAACAAATTTTGAACTTTTCAAAAACGAAAACAATGAAATACTGTATGTGAGAATTGACAACGACAGCTACTGCTGAAACTAATAGAAAAGACCTCGTTGGGTTGAATGAAATGAAAGAAGATTACCCGCGAAGTATTTTTTCAAGTTGTTTGAAATGACGAAATGGAGCATTCGGGGAGGATTTTCAGGGAGAACCAATGGCAAAGTATGAGCAAGGCACAGCGCCCGCAGTAATTTTTGTAAATGGAGAAGTCCTTTTTGCATTCCGAGATGGCAAGCTTGAACTCAAAGACGAGAAAGTCCGTGAGAACGGTGGCGAACTTCACGACCAGTTGATCGCCGCCGGCTCTATTTGTATCGAGGATGGCCGTCTTTAATTCTCAGGAGATCAACGACCTGCGCAAATTGAGGACTCGCAGAACGATGAAGATTTATTGGAAAAACCTTCTAATTTGAGAAATGAATTTTTTTGATCAATTCACCCAATTTTTAGCGTCTTATTCATTTGTTGAATTTACATCATTTCCTTTGAATCCCTCATGAAATCAAAATCAAAAGATCTGAAGAAGAAAATATCAGCCAAGAAAGCTTCCCTTGAACGCGCTCTAAAAATAAATGAGAAAATCAAAAAAAATCTCAAGAAAGCTGCAAGTGAACTCACATTGGTGAATGAAGTTTTAAATCAAGAAAAAGTCCCTGTTCAGGTTATGAAACAGGCCCTCACTCAGAATGAAGATGTTGAACAGAAGGTTGAAAAAGCCGCAGGCGATTTGCATTTGGTTAACGTCAAACTCGCCAAAGAAATGACAGAGCGGATAGCCATCGAATCCGAACTCGCCAATACAAAGACCGACCTGGCCGAAGTGCGCGACGATTTGTTAAAATCGCAAGTGAAAGAGGAAGAAGCACATCAAATTGCGCTTCAGGACGCGCTCACTGGCCTTCCAAACCGCGTGTCATTTGAACAGAGGCTAGACCATGGATTGATCCAGGCAAAACGGCACGGTTGGGGACTCGCCGTCCTCTTTATTGATATCGACAAATTCAAGAGTATTAACGACTCTTATGGTCATGATCTGGGGGACAAGGTGCTATTGATGGTGGCAAATCGTTTACAGTCTTCCGTACGCGATGAAGACATGGTCAGTCGCTGGGGAGGCGACGAATTTGTGTGCCTGTTGTTGAAAGTCAAGCAAGAGGCTGACGTGACTCGCCTTGCAGAGAAGATGATAAATCGGATTGCTGAAGCCTTCGAGTTTAACGGGACTGTACTTTCTATAAAAGCTAGTATCGGTATTGCCATATATCCTGCAGATGGAGAAACTGCTGACCTTCTTTTCAAAAATGCCGATACAGCGATGTATAAAGCCAAGGGAACAGAAACTCGAGTTGTGCTGTTTCGAGAGTCTGGCAAGCGAGAAGCAGACTAACAAAGCTTGCACTGGACAGGTGGTGTTCGGCAAGATTTTTTGCTTCTAACCCCTCAACTTGGCAACTTGGGCAATCGAAAGATCAAGATTTCTCCTGATCACCTTGATTGGAAAAAGGTTTTCTTTGGTTCAGGTCCAGCATTTTCGTGTCGCTTACCCACCACTCCTTCCTCTTTGTCCAGGTACGCCTTTTCCCAATGATGAAATATCCAAAAAGTACAACGTCTGACAAAACGATACCTATTTGTTCCACAACAACCATGCTCCTGGCACGCGCCATCCGCTCCCTCCTGCTCTTGTTGCCGCTCCTGCTGACTCCACTCCCCACCTTGGCGCAACCGGCAGGCTCAGATATGGAGGCAAGTTACCGCTTTCTGGTCAGCGAGCGCACGCAAGGCGGCATCCTCTATACCGCCACTGCGGGTACGCTTCAAGGCAGGCAGCTCCCCTTGAGTTTCCACGACAGCGCCGCCTACTGGGGTGAGCATATCTGTTCGACAGCCGATTGCGCGGTCATTGATAACTTCAACCCGCAGACCTACACCCTAACCCCGCAGCCATCGGCTGCCGGCGATCTCCAGACCGAACGGATCAATAGCCACAACGGCAGCAACATCTATGACGCGGCCACCTGGCAGATTGCAGTCATGCTCGGTCATACCGTCAACCGGTTGCCACTCGCGTCTGGCCAAGATGCCTACGGCCTGGCAAGCAATCAGAATCTTTTACTGCGTGCCGGTCACAGCGGCGACAGCCGTCATGCCGTTCCCAATGAGCTCCGCGCCGTCACGGCCGGTCCGGTTTTTGTCTACAATCAGCAGCACATCACCGATCCAGCCCAGGCCTACAGTTTCCGCATGGTGCCGCGCGCCTGGCTGTCGAGCGATCCCTTTGCCGGCACCCCTTATGCCCGGTTGCTCACCGCCACTGGCCTGCCGCCGCTCAACCCAGAATACCAGCCCGGCAAAGTGAGTTGGACCGACTGGAAGCCGATCACCGGCGAGAACGCCTGGGCCTTTCTCATCGGACCGTTGCAGGCCGCCGCTCTCCACTATCGCAGCGACAACACCGTAGCCCATGTCCCCTTCCGCGATCCTGCCATAGCTAATGCCTTGGCGGTCTTGCCTACCTTTGCCGCCATGCAGTCGCCGCTGGGCGCGGTCTACTATGCGCCGGCGGGCACGGTCGCCAACCAGGGCGCACAACTGGTCGATCCGTTTTTCGTGGCGGTGGAAAATAATATCAGTCTCTACGCGGGCCTCAAAATTCTGCGTACGACCCTGGAAACCACCCTCAACCGGGACACGAGTCTTTCGCCTGCTGACCGGACAAAAATCAACCAGGCCCTGGACCTGAGCACGGTGATGCTCAATGGCGGCGATCTTGGCGCCAACCGCAAGACGGATGGCTTGCTCGCCTTTTTTAAGCACTTTGCCTGGCAGGATGGCGCTTTTGTCCAGGGCGGGTACGCCAACAAACCATCAGCCGCCCATCGTTGGTTGCCGAGCCTGGAAACCAAGGCCGTGGATGTCAATACCTGGGGCATAGCCGCTCTCGGACCGGAGATGATCGACGCCTGGTTTGGTTTTGGCGCTAGCTACCGCAACTGGCAGCAGGTGCGGCGCTGGGGCGGGTATGGCATGGGAACGACGCTGTGGGGAGTGGGGTTTTCCGATCAGGACGGCAACGGCATCGGTACGGACGGCGTTTTTCGCCAGGGTGTGCTCTCCAGCGAATGGACTGCGGGTGCCGTCACCATGGTCCGGGCAATGATCGCCCACTATCAAGAAGTCTCCCCCAAATCACCCCACCACCAGGAAGCGCTTCGTTTTATAGAGGACCTTCGGCAAGACGAACGTTCCATGCTGGCGGCGATGGACAAACTACGGATTGACGCCTACGCCGCCGCCGGTTTTCATGGAACACCGAAGAATTACGCTCAACTGTTCAAGCTCTCAACTAAGCCTTATCTCTACGCCAGCAAGCGCTACCTGATTCCATTTGGCTGGTACGCCAACCCCATACCCAGCACTTGCGCCACCGCCTGGATGGTCATGGTGGCCAACGGTTACAATCCCTTCCTCCCCGGCGGGGGCTTGTAAGACCGCGGTGTACGAGCTTGAGCCATTCCCCGGATATATGCTCCGCTGTATCCCGGTTACAAGGCTGTGCTGCAGGGAACACGGCGTAAAAAATGGATAAGCCACTTGGCCAATGCTCGGCTAAGTGGCTTTTTCCTAGGCTTCTCAGGGCAGTTGCGCCCTGTAGTTATTGTTTGACCAGTTCAACCCGCCGATTTTTTGCCCGTTCATCATCGGTATCGTTGGAAGCAACCGGTGCAAAGGGACCAGCGCCAAACGCATGCAAACGTGCAGCGACAATACCATGAGTCCGAATCAGTGATTGCAGAACCGCTTCCGCCCGTTCCTGGGAGAGCCGGAGATTGGTATCGAGCAGGCCCGTAGAATCAGTGTGACCGACAACATGCACCTTCAAGCCTGGATCCGCCTGCAACAGTTTGGCGATTTCCGCAATAGCCTGGGCCGACTCAGGTTTGATATCCGCCTTGTTAGTGTCGAAAAATATACCATAAACAGCGACATGACCGGTTGACCTCAAGTCGTTCGAGAAGGTTTCCGCATTAGCGACGATCTCCTGTTTCATCGCCTCCCGCTCGACAATCGTCAACCCATACTTGCCGGTGAATTCGGCCGTGACCTCAACCCAGATCTCCCTGCCGTCCTTAACCAATTGCAGGGTTTCCCGCGTCTTATCAGCGAAGACGACCGTTCCACCAAGTTTGGCTAGCGCATTTTCATAGTTTCGCAGCACCTGTAACTCGCTGGGTTTCGAAGTGAGGCTGTTTTGCGGATAATAGCTGATGACCGCCTTCTTCCCCTCAACCCGTTCGGTTTTTCCTTTCTCGACCGGAAAGAGGTGGAAATCGAAATCCTTCTGGCTGCAATGGTGAATCCATGATCCTTGCAACCGGTTGAACATTGGATGATCCTTGCACCCTTTCGCGTCAGGGGTGTCAGCTGCAAATACCGGGGCGGCAACAAACAGAAGGATCAGCAATAACAGGGCGGTTTTTTTCATCGTCATCTCCTTGTGTTAACTTAAATTGTTTATAAAAAGTTCCAGCTTTTACAGCTGGGGTACTGTAATCCGGATAGCAACGGGAATCTTCTACAATTTCTAAAGGGTTGCCCGTTCTTTGATGCGGTGCTACTTGCGCTCCCATTTGGTATGGCTTAGGCTTTTGATCGTGGTTTCTTGGCAACTCTCCTCTTCTTGAACCTTGAGCGATTCAGAATTTAGAGGTTTTTCTATTTCCCTGCAACTGTTCGACTTTAGGAATCCACCGGCAGGACCGGTGGTTTACTTGGGAATTCTTAATGGAAATTTTATGAAAATTCTGACATCACCTCGCATGGACCGGTGTATCGGCTGTCATTCCTGTTCGCTGGCTTGCGCTCGTTTGCTCCACCAGCGCTTGTCCTGGGAAACAGCGGGAATTCGTATCCAATCCTCCGGCGGCCTGACAACCGGGTTCACCGCTGTCCACTGCCTGGTTTGCGATCCGCCACCCTGTGCCGTTGTCTGCCCGACAGGGGCATTTGCCCCGCGTAAAGGGGGCGGGGTGATCGTCAGAAAAAAACTCTGCACCCATTGCGGCGCTTGCGCCACGGCCTGTCCGATTGACGCGGTGTTCATCGATCAGGAGGGCGAACCCTTTGTCTGCGTCCACTGCGGCCGCTGCGTTCCCTTCTGCCCCCACGACTGCCTGGAACTGACCGAGTTGGACAGTTTTTCGCCAGCCAGTACGAACATTCCATCGGAGCCCTTGCCATGAACAGAGACCACTTCAGAGTACTGGTGTTCAACCTGACAACCGGTAAAGGGGAGATTACCCAACTCGATGGTCGCGATCGTGTCGCCGGCGGCAGTGGCCTGGCAGCCATCCTGTTTAACCATTATGGACAAATGGAAGCTCCGTGGGATGCCGTCGATCAACCGCTCATTTTCGCCATCGGCCCACTCACCGGCTATTTCCCGTTAATGAGCAAAACGATCTGCGCCTTCAAGTCGCCGTATCACAATCAGTATACGGAGAGTCATGGGGGCGGTCGCAGCGCCATGGCCCTGCGCTTCGCAAACCTTGATGCCCTGGTAATTGTTGGCCGCTCGCCGGTTTCCTGTTTTCTTGAGGTGGGAAGCCAGCATCACCGGGTCAGGGACTGCGGATTTCTTCGGGGAAAGGATGTCCTGGAGAGCGGGAAAATATTGCGCCGGATCAGTAAGGGTCCGGGCCACCGCTCCATTCTGCGGATTGGTCCTGCCGGGGAAAACGGTGCGGCCATTGCTGGCATCAATGTCGACACTTACCGGCATTTCGGCAGGATGGGAGGCGGTGCGGCGATGGGAGCGAAAAACCTCAAGGCCATCGTTCTTCAGGGTGACGCCATCTTTCCGCTCCCGCAGGAAACCGGATATACCAAACTGTTTGCGGAGGTCCACCGCCAGGTCACCTCCAGCGGGATGATGAAGAAATACCACGATCTTGGCACCCCGGCAAATCTCAGGTCGCTCAACGAATTGCATGCATTGCCATGGCGCAATCTTCAGGCCACCGCCGACCAGGCCATCTACCGCATCTCCGGCGAACGATTTGCTGAAGACACCTTGCTGCGTAATTCGGCCTGCTCGGGCTGTCCGGTGGGCTGTATCCATGTCGGATTTGTCCGCGAAAAATTCATGGCCGATCACCGTTTTCTCTATCGCCAGGTTGGCTATGACTACGAACCGATCTTTGCCTTGGGGACTATGCTCGGGGTGACCGATAGCTTTGCGGTGCTCACCCTGCTTGATCTTCTCGAAAAATCCGGCCTGGATGCCATGTCGGCTGGAGTCGCGCTTGCCTGGGCCACCGAGGCCACGGAAAAGGGAATTCTCTCCACCGATGAAACCATGGTGCAGCTTGTTTTCGGGGATGCCGCCAGTTATCAGCAGGCCGCCCGCTTGTTTGGAACCGGGGCGAATGCATTCTACCGGCTGCTCGGCCAGGGAACCCTCAAGGCGGCCGAGGTGTATGGGGGGAAGGATTTCGCCTGTGTGCTTGGCCAGGAAATGGCCGGATATGCCACCGGAGAAGTCTTCTTTACCGCCCAAGCCCTCGGTTTCCGTCACTCACACTTGGATAGCGGCGGTTATTCCTATGACCAGCAATATGCAGAGCAGAACGTGAGCGCCGCTGTGAATTTTCTCCTGCAGGATGAGGCCTCTCGTGCCTTCCTCACCTCCATGACAGCCTGCCTATTTGCCCGTGGCGTGTATACCGATGCGATCCTGGCCGAATGCCTACAGTCTCTGGGCTACGACAATCTCGCCACCAACATCTCCCAACTCGGCAGAGACATCCAAAAACTGCGTTGGCAGATACGAATCGCCAGTGGTTTTCGCCCTGAATCGGTAACCATCCCCAAGCGTTTTCACCAGGTCACCACATGGAAGGGTCCAATTGATCCGCACTATCTTCATTTACTCCAAACAGGATACGCCCAAGCGATCGTGGCCCTTGCCGATACGCAAGCGTAAAATCCGCCTGTCAAAAAACGTGAGGGGCAAAGTACCACTCCCCCATGGAGGCGGGTGCAGACTGCCCTTCCCTTCAGCAGGAGCGATTCGAGGTGCTCCATGGCGACATGAACACCGGGGTGCGAGAGCACAACGCCCATGGCGCGGGCAAGCATCGTTACGTTCCGGCCTGTGGGACATGGTTGGTCATTCTCGATATCCATAGAGAATGGTGACCTAACCGCCCGCTGTCCATGCCTGCATCAGATGTACTCTTCGGTTGACAAGCAGTCGGCAAGATCTAAGTGTATTACGCAATAACCAAGGGGTTTAACTGGTTGCCGAATTCGTATCTTCATAGAACCACCTAGTCCAGCGGCACCTCTTGATTAAGTCAACTTTTTCCAACACCTTTTCCAAGGAGACACTTATGAGCCGTTATCAAATTGCCGTGATTGTTGGCAGTCTACGCAAAGATTCCTTTAACCGCAGCCTGGCAAACGCCTTGATCAAGCTGGCGCCGCCCGAATTCACCTTCAAGCAGGTGGAAATCGGCGATCTCCCCCTGTACAATCAGGACGACGACGGCAATCCAGCTGCATCGGTCAAGCGAATAAAGGGTGAAATTGCCGCCGCTCAGGGTCTGTTGTTCGTCACCCCGGAATACAACCGTTCCATGCCCGGAGTGTTGAAAAACGCCATCGATCACGCCTCCCGGCCCTACGGACAGAGCGTTTGGGGCGGCAAACCCGCTGGCGTCATTGGCATTTCGGTGGGAACCATCGGTACGGCGCTGTCACAACAACATCTGCGCAACGTGCTCGCCTACCTCGACGTGCCTACCATGGGGCAGCCCGAGGCCTTTCTTCAGGTCAAGGATGGCTTTTTCAACGCAGACGGCAGCATCGGCCCGGACAGCAAATCTTTCCTCCAGGCCTGGATGGACCGTTATGTGGCCTGGGTACAACAGCACGCCGCTTGAGCCAGCCAGAACCTCCCGGCTCCTTCGCCCAAGCGTTAACCGCGCTGCCCTTCCGACCGCATGGGATAAATCCAGCAAGTCCTCCCCTGCGGTCGACAAGATTTCACCTTTTTTATATTCCACCAATAAAAAAACCCCGCTCCTCCTGACAGGAAGAACGGGGCAAAGGATGCAGTTGTGCCTCTTCATCAGTTGATGGCGTTCAGATACTGCTCGTTGATTTTCTCCCAATTGATCACGTTGTAGAAGGCCGATATATATTCCGGTCGCCTGTTCTGGTAAAGCAGGTAGTATGCGTGCTCCCAGACATCGAGACCGAGAAGAGGGGTCTGGCCGCTCATGATCGGGCTGTCCTGATTGGCGGTGGTAACGATGCTCAGCTCGCCGTTGTCGATCACCAGCCAGGCCCAGCCGCTGCCGAACAGCTTGACCGCAGCGGTGGAAAAGCGCTCCTTAAACGCCTCGTAACTACCGAATTGATTACTGATGGCGTCAATCACCGGCCCTTTGGCCACCACCCCCTTTTTGAGGGTCGGCCAAAAAAAACTGTGATTGGCATGGCCGCCGCCATGGTTCCTGACCACGGCGCGGATTGCCTCGGGCACCTCGTTCAGATTGCGCAGCAGTTTATCCACGCTCAAGTCCCTGAACGCTGCTGGCTGATCCTTGAGAGCGGTATTGAGATTAGTGATGTAGGCCTGATGATGCTTGCCGTGATGAATCTCCATGGTGCGCGCATCGATATACGGTTCCAACGCATCGTAACCGTAGGGTAAAGCGGGAAGTATATGTTCCATGATGAACCTCTTGGGGATGAGTTGATGCTAGCGATACTCTGTGAAATGAACGGTACATTCTCTCTATACGGGTACTACGGGGTCAAGAAATCAGATCAGAACCAATGACAATCACTGAATTCTTCTCGATCCTCTATATTACCGTTGCTTGCTTACAAAAATATATCCGGAGAAATAATTGTTAAATAATGACAAATAACAATTTACACATCAGATCGTTAATAACATGATTTAACGTGTAATAATTTAAAAAAGATCCGTATGATTAGAAGAAGAGGCTTGCGGAGAAGGAGATAGAGGAAAGCGCCGGCAGCATGATAAAAAAAAGCCTGAAGAGAGCGGCAAATTTCGTTACAACGCCTCCTCCACGTCGCGGGGTGAGGACTTGCCACGCCAGGTGCTTGCAGGCGAAGACAGGGCAAATCGTGGTCAAGGATGTTGTGCCCGAGCAGGAACTGTGCATTTTGCGCAAAGGAGTCCAGATCGGCCAGTTGCGCGGCGCCGACCCGCTGACCCGGCCGGATGCGCCTCACTTATTTCTTTGAAAAATCGGAGAACTGTCGAAGCAGTCACAACGCCGGCGTAGCCAGGTAGCTTTATGCAAGCCAGTGGCGTTGCCATATTTCCCGCGAGACATTTCCTTTCGCCTCTTGCCAAACAGTAACACATTCTTTACTCTTTCCTGGCACCTAACGACATTTTCCCTCCTGACCACCAAGGATATTCCATGACCGTACCAAGTGAAACCGCCTTCCACCGGATTTTGGCCTTGGGCAGCGATCCTGCCCTGCGCCGCCGCTACCTGGTGGTGGATGAGCCCATCCAGGGCAACATGCGCTTCGGCCTGCTGCTCGAAATCCTCGACAAGGTGGCCGAAGAGACCGCTCTCCAGTATGTCAACCAGTTGTATCCCACAGCCCGGGTGGTGACTGCGGCCATCGACAACATCGTCGTCCGTCATGCCGTGGATGTGACCCGCGACCTGACCTTTGCCGCCACCATCAACCATATTGGCCGCACCTCGCTGGAAATCGGCATTCGGGTGGAACAGCCCGGCGACCCTGTTCTGCACATCGCCTCCTGTTATTTCACCATGGTGGCCCGCTCCGGCTATGGCGAGGATGGGGCCAGTGTGGTCCTGGCGCCGCTCGATTATGCGGAGCCGGTCGAAAAACGGCGAGCGGGAAAGGCGCTGGCACGCCGCGAGGAATATCGCCATCAGCAGGCGGCCCGGCTTGAGCCGCCCAGCCGGGAAGAATACGAAATATTGACCGCGCTCCATCAGGCCCAGGACGAACCTGGTTTTTCCGGTCTGCTCTGCGGCCGCCTGACCACCGATGCCTGGGAGCGGACCTATCCGGACCAGGAGAACGTACCTTTTACCATCTTTGGCGGTTATCTGATCCGCCGGGCTTTCGAGCTGTCGTCGATCTGCTCCGAACTGGTGGCGCCCAACCGCTCAATCCTTGCCGGAGTGAACCGGATCAACTTTTTTCATCCGGTACGCATGGGCGATAAGCTCCATTTTACTGCCCGGGTAGTCTACACTGACAACAGCTTCGTCTGTGTTGAGGCGGGCATAGAACGGATCAGCCGCGACCGGACGGCCAAGGCCCTGTCCAACTCCTGTTTGTTCACCTTTGCCAACGTTGATGGCGACCTGAACCATCATCCGGTGCCGACGGTCTACCCGACCACCTATGCCGAGGACGGCCGCTACCTGGCGGCGCGGCGCAGCCTGCACACCCTGCTGCGCCACCAGAATCTGATCTGAAACCCACAACAACCATGGGACACGAACAACCAGCAAAGACCGGGGAACCCATCCTCCGGGTGGACAACTTGGGCAAGCAATACAACGGCTTGACCGCGGTGGACTCCATTTCCTTTGCGGTGCAGCCCGGAGAGTGTTTCGGCCTGCTCGGGCCCAACGGCGCCGGCAAGACCTCGGTCATCCGCATGATCTACGGCTTTGCCCCGCCCAATTCCGGCAGCCTGCAGGTCTTCGGCCTCGACGTCGCCACTGGCTGGCGGCAGATCCGGTCCCGCATTGGCGTCTGCCAGCAGGACAACACCCTTGACCCCGACCTCTCGGTTTTCCAGAACCTGCTGATCTTTGCCGGTTATTTTCGTATTTCATCACGTCAGGCCACCGAGCGGGCCGAGGAACTGCTCCATTTCTTTGCCCTGGAGAAAAAGCGCGAGGCCAAGGTGGGCGAACTGTCCGGTGGCCTGGCCCGGCGCCTGACCCTGGCTCGCGCCCTGATCAACGATCCGGAGCTGATCGTCCTTGACGAGCCGACCACCGGGCTTGATCCTCAATCCCGGCATCTGTTGTGGGATCGGCTGCACGCCCTGCGGGCCAGAGGGAAAACCTTTATCCTCACTACCCATTACATGGAGGAGGCAGCCCAATTGTGCGACCGGCTGGTGATCATGGACCACGGCAGGATTCTGGTGGAAGGGACGCCAGCCGGATTGATCGAGGCCCATGTCGGCAGTTCGATCATTGAAATCAGCGGTGCCAACCGGGAACTGAAAGAATTTCTGGGAAAGCAGAACGTCGAATTTGACGAGATGGCGGAACGGCTGGTCATCTACAGCAATGGCGACAGCGGCATCGAACAGGTCATCCGCGCCCGTTTTCATTCCCGGCAGTGCACTTTCCGCTCGGCCACCCTGGAGGATGTCTTTCTCCGCCTCACCGGCAGGGAGCTGCGCGAATGATCCGGCTGAGCAATATTTCCTGGCGGTTTGTCAGTGTCTGGCAACGCAACCTGATCGTCTACCGCAAAATCTGGAAAGTCAATTTTCTGGTGCCGCTGCTGGAACCGGCCTTCTATATCCTCGCCTTTGGTCTCGGTTTTCAGGGCTTGATCCAGGGAATTACCTATGACGGACAAGCACTGACCTACACCCGGTTCATGGCCCCGGCCCTGATCGGTATCTCGATCATGTACAATTCCTTTTTCGAGACTACCTACGCTTCGTTTGTCCGCATGTACTATCAGAAGACCTTTGACGGCATGATGACCACGCCGCTGTCACTGGAAGAGATCATCCTGGCCGAAATCGTTTGGAGCGCCACCAAGGCCACGGCCGCAGCCTTGATCATGACCATGGTGCTGGGGCTGTTTGGTTTGGTCACCTTTCCCCAGGGACTGCTGATCGTGCCCCTGGCCTTTCTCGGCGGGCTGGCATTCGGCGCGGTGGGCATGTTTTTCACCGGGATCACGCCGTCGATCGACATGTTCAACCTGCCGATTTTTCTCTTCATCACCCCCATGTTCCTGTTCAGCGGCACCTTTTTTCCGGTGGCCGGGCTGCCGGGATGGGCCCAGTCGGCTGCCCTGCTCTTCCCGCTCTACCACCTGGTGGAATTGACCCGCTATTGCTGCCTGGGTCTGGTGGAGACCAACCCGCTGATCAGTCTTACCTTTCTGCTGGCGTTCGCCCTCTGCTTTCTCTATCTCGGGCTCGTCACCATGCGCCGCCGCTTGATCAAGTGAGCGGTACTCGGCGAAAAGGAAAGGCATCTACGTCGATGCCGGCTAACAGCAAAAGCGGGGCAGGATTGCTGCCCGAAACAGATACGGCATTCGTTCCCGTGTACTCGTGCATAGACAGCATGGGTAGGAGATAGCCCCATGATTTTCAATTCCTTCCAATTTCTATTCCTCTTTCTGCCGGTCACCCTGCTGGGGTTTTACCTCCTCGGGCGCAGCAGCCAGAAGAGGGCCGCCTTGTGGCTGCTGCTCGCCTCCTTCGTTTTTTACTGTTCGTGGGATGTCCGTTTTTTGCCGATCCTGCTTCTGTCCATGGGTGGCAATTTTTATCTGTGCAGGCGAATTATCGCTGTGCCGCAAGCAAGCAAAAAAGCCTGGCTATCAGCAGCGGTTGTGTTCAATCTGGCGCTATTGGGATACTTCAAATATATCAACTTTTTCATTGCCTCGATCAATGGCCTGGCCGCGCAGGATCTCCAACTGCTCTCAATCATTTTGCCGATCGGTATCTCCTTTTTCACTTTCACCCAACTATCGATTCTGGTTGATGCCTATTATGGCAAGGTCCAGGCTATCGATTTTCTCCACTATGCTCTCTTCACCTCCTATTTTCCCTACATTGTCGCCGGGCCGGTCCTGCATCACAAGGACATGATGCCGCAGTTCGCCGACCCGGCCAATTATCAGGTAAACGGTAACAACTTTGCCGTCGGCATTACCCTGTTCGCTTTTGGCCTAGCCAAGAAGCTGCTGCTTGCCGACAACCTGGTGCCCATGGTCAATGCCGCCTTTGGCAGCGACCATCCGCAGCTGCTGCAGGCGTGGCTGGGCGTTTGTGCCTACAGCTTCCAGCTCTACTTTGATTTCTCCGGATATTCCGACATGGCCATCGGCGTGTCGCGCCTCTTTGGCTTTCAAATCCCGTTCAACTTCAATTCACCTTACAAGGCAACCAGCGTCAGTGATTTCTGGCTGCGCTGGCACGTCTCCCTTTCCCGGTTTCTCCGCAATTACCTTTACATTCCCCTGGGCGGCAACCGCAGCGGCCAATGGGCACGTTACCGCAACCTGCTGCTGACTATGCTCCTGGGCGGATTATGGCACGGCGCCAACTGGACCTTTGTCATCTGGGGTGGTCTGCACGGCCTCTATCTGTGCGTCCAGCACGGTTGGCGCGGCCTGCGGGGCGACAGGGCCGAACCGCCCGGGAAACTAGAGGCCTTTGCCAACAGGGCGCTGACTTTTTTGGCGGTGATGATCGCCTGGTGCTTTTTCCGGGCCGCAGATGTGCCTTCAGCCTTGAACATGCTGGCGGGCATGGTTGGCGGCAACGGTCTTTCCCTGGAGTTTGCCGCTGGTCCTTTTGGCTACTGGATGTTGGCCATCAGTGCCGGCATGGCTTTTTTCATGCCCAATACCAATGAAATGATCCTTCACCTTGAAAGCCGGTTTGCCAACAAACCTTCGTCGTTCTCCCTCGTCCCTGTGCGGTGGTCCCCTGGTCTACGCTGGGGGCTGGCGACGGGCATTCTCCTTGCCCTCTGCATCTTGAGCATGGACAAGCCCCAAGATTTCATTTACGCCCAATTCTGAACAGTTATGCCCCCTAAAACCAAAATAGCCGGACTCAGCCGCTTTTTCCTGGCCCTTGGCTCAGCGGCCGTACTCCTGGTGGCTGGAGTGGTCACCATCAATTACCTGATCGATCCCTACTCCATACATCAGTGGGATTCGCCCTTGCTCAAACGCCTCAGTCCGCCGCAGCAGAAAATCGTGCCCTGGGCAAAAACCTATGCCGCCTCCCGCTACCGGCCCGAGGTGGTATATCTGGGCAGTTCACGCACGGAAATCGGCTTACCGACTGACACTACAGTGTTTCAAGGCAAGCGGCTGCTCAATTTGGCCATCAGCGCTGCCTCCCTGGGGGATGCAATCAACATGCTCAATCACACCAGCTCCTTCCATCGCCCGGAAATGGTCGTCTGGGGTCTGGATTACGGCTGGCAGTTCCGGGAAAAATCTGGCAACAGCGATTTCAATCAGGAATTGGTGGCCGCAGGCCCCCTCAAGCGTTTGCTCCTGAATCTCAAACGGTCTGTTTCCCTGGCCATGACCACGGATGCCTATGCAATCCTCTTTGACCCGGCCGCGCAAAAATGCGAGCCGATCCTGGCCACCTTCGGCCAGAAACCGGAACGCTGCCTGGAGTATATCATGGCCGATGAGGGTGGCACGCCCAAGGCCTTTGACAAGATTATCAACCGTGGCGATCTCCAGGCAAAGCCAACAGATGTCCAGGCCGCGATGCAATTATTGGAGACCGTGACGCGCAGCTACTGCGCCCAGGGTACGGCCTTCCGCTTTTTTCTTCACCCTGTGCATGCCTTGGCTGAACTGTCCTACTGGGAGACAAACTGGCGGGAACTGGATCGCTGGAAACAGGATTTGGCGCAGATGGTTGATGCGCGCCGGCAGGAAGGGTGCGACATCCGGCTGATGGATTTTTCCGGCTACAACGCCATTACCACCGAGCCGGTTCCCCAGGTTACCGGCACCGAGACGATGCGGCATTACTGGGAACATTCCCATTACCGTGCTGAAGTGGGACAGCAAATTCTTGAACGGCTGGTTGCTCCAACCGTTGAGGCGAAGCCAGGAGATTTTGGGGCAGAATTGAACGCACAGACCATCCAACAACACCTGCTCTCAATGCAGCAGGGCCGTGACGCCTACTGCGCCAGCCATCCTTGGGAAACAAGGAACAAGGCGCTCTGCAAGAAGACCATCGCCCAAGGACCAGGTCACAAATAACTTGGACAAAACTGCGCTCGGCTTTGGGTCGGATTTAGTTGTGGCGCCCAACGCAAAACCGCAGGCGCGGCAACGCTCCGTCGAGGATTTCGCGATTGAGCGACAACCAAGGATAGCCCGAGGATAAGATGCGAGAAATTCATGGTAGTTGTTGACCGGCCCCAGGAGAGTGGCCCTGTGTACCGTTGTCCCGCCAATCAGTAGAGAATCGAATCGAGCATGGAAGGGCTGGGAGGTAAAACCGGTTGGGTTGGGTCGTCTCCCACTCCATTTTTGAGTTTGAGGCCGAGAAGGCGCAGGCTGTTGTCGTCAAGGGTGAGCTTATCTTCATACACCCCTCTGATGGCTTGATTTTGGGGCGAAACCAAGCGGATCGAAAGATACATAATGCGGTTAGCCATGGTATAGGTGCCGACCACGACAGCCTGGGCCCGCTGTTTATCGGCCAGCTCTTGCAGATCTCGGGTCAGCATGAACTCTCCCTTGTACTTCTCAACCAACAGATTGCGGCGCAGCTTGATTTCCTTCACCGCATACCCGCGGCTGGCAAAGCCGGCGGTGATATTGTTCTGAAAACTGCGGCCAAAGCTCGAGGTATCTTCGAGATTGTCGTTGTTCACCAGGGTGGTGATTAAAATCGGCTGCTCCGGCTGATGCGGAACCAGCGGCGGCACCGGCTGACTAAGTAAATTCTCCGCCACCTCGTCACCCAGGGCCACCAGGTCAATGTCGCCGCCGAGTATCGGTTCCAATCGGGTGCCGTTCAGCTGACTGCATCCAGCGGCACCCAGAAAAAAGACCAGCAGAAGTCCATACAACAGAGATGATTGACCTGTATGCATCATAGCGAGGATTGTTTTGTCTTGACCCAATGATAAGGGGGAGGTGCGCTCGAACCGGTCAACCGGATCTCCGCTGCCGGGCTGGGCTGGCGATAGTGCCAGAACTCGGAGTTATTAATGTAGTAGATGTCTGAAAAGCGCATCACATAGCGTTTTTTGTCGACAATGGAGGTGGTGATAATCACCTCGTAATGCCCGCTGCCCTGGTAGTTGTTCCGGAAAGCCTCGATTGCGGTAGCTGCGGCGATAATTTCCCAGGGGGCATCCTCGAAAACGACGATCCCGGCAGCCAGGGCTATGAGCACGCCCGGCTTGGGCCAGGTCCACTTGCGATACTCCGAGGGATGATACACCGCTTGCACCTTGTACTCCACTGTCAGTGTCGCATTTTCCGGAGCCACCACAGTGTTGATGCCAAAGTTGACCAGTTGGGTGGTCAGAAGATCGTTGAACCCCTCGTCAAACGGAAAGGTCTGGTTCGGACCGCCACATTTGTTGGGTGTACCGCAACTATGGCGAACATAAATCGAGGCGCCGAGAGACTGCGACCGCATCAGTTCCTTGTTGATCCGGTCGGCGACGTGGTTGGCCAGCACGTTCCATTGGCTGACTGAGTCCATCTCCTTCTGACTGGAAAATGGACCCCGCGCGCATCCTGTTGCCACGCATAAGGTGGCCATCAGGAATATTAAAAAAAATCCGTTTCGCATCGCAGTCCCGAGTAGTGAGAGAGTAAGAAAAAACCGGTTATCCTCTTTTCGGAAGCATCCCACTGAAAAAATAGGGAAATCTCAAAAAAAAAGCAATAAAACCAGATGAGCTTCTCCCGTCATCACGGTTACCTTTTTAGTGGCTCCGGCCAGTTGGGTTATGGAAAGGGCTAATCCGTTCAGGGTTGTGATCGTTGAGCACATAGGAACGAGGCATGCCCCCCCTGCCAACCATTCAGTTTTCTGCGCAGCAGCTCTCTGCAACTCTCCTCGCCGAAACCACCTGGCATTCCCATGCAGTTTATTTACACCACTGCCGCTCGCAAGGAATGCCATCGTTGTTGCCGTCCATTTTAGTGCCAGGACAATTGTTGAGAAAAAAAGTGGCCTCTTGGCACGATCGCATCTGTGAACAATAGGTTCTCCCATCACATTTGAACTGCCGTGCGGATTGGGAGGGGTTAGAAGGTGCTTTTGCACTCTGCCCGATGCTCATTTCCTGAGGTTTTGCCCTTGCCGATCCTTGTTCATTGCGTTGACGCCATTCCCAGGGCGGCATTATCTTTGCGTCACCCCACATGCCTTTTTTGTGTCTTCTGGCCTCGCGTTCAAGTTGAGTCCAGTTGGAACAGGATTGTATCCTGCAAAAATGCTGATACACCCAAGCATACCCATTTCGGATCATCAATTCGTTCAACATAATGCCGTCGATAGAAACCAACCCGACTGTCCTGCCGTAGCTGTCGACATCGATCGGTTGAATTTCTATATTCCTGCCGGTGACCAGAGCATGGATGAGGTCTTTGGCCTGGAGCCCTGAATCCTGATCTTTTTCCGGGGCATCGATCCCGTACAGTCGCACCAATTCTTCTTTCCCCTCGTGCAGGACCTTGATGGTATCGCCATCGGAAATCGAGACGACTCTACCCGTCCAGGCAAAACAAGGCGATGCAACCAAGAAAACTCCAAAGAACAGCATCACTAAGGTTTTTAATTGAAACATGTTGTTCATCCAGAGAATCTTTCGGTTGGTCAACTCGCACAGGGGTAAACGAGGTGACGAAACCAGTTTATGATAGCATCATGAAATCTGTCGACGAGAGCTGGCTTCTATGCTGATCGCTCCGGCGCTGCTTGCTAGCGGTGGCTCATGCTTGATGAGAGCGAGCAGGCGGTGTCAACCACGTTTTTTCGGTTTATCGAGGTAATCCACCCCTTCATCGTACAATTCCTTAAGCTTCGCTTCTATCATATCGCATAGAGTTTTCAGCACCTTGAGACGAGCGAAATTCTTGTCGTTGGCCTCCACCAGCGTCCATGGCGCCAGATGCGTACTGGTCCGATCCACCATGTCGCACACGGCCTGTTCATATTGCTCCCATTTCTCGCGGTTGCGCCAGTCTTCCTCGGTAATCTTGAAACGCTTGAATCCTATCTTCTGCCTCGCCTCGAACCGGCGCAGTTGCTCCTCCTTGGTGATCGCCAGCCAAAATTTGACGACCAGGAGACGGTGCCTGACCATTTGCGCCTCGAACTCGTTGATTTCGCTATACGCCCGCATCCAGTCAGCCTCATCGCAGTATCCCTCGACTCGTTCCACCAGCACCCGGCCATACCAGGAACGATCGAAAATCGTGACCCGCCCCTTGCGCGGAAGTTGCCGCCAGAACCGCCACAGATAGGGCTGGGCCCGTTCTTCCTCGGCCGGGGCGGCAATGGGGATGACCTGGTAATAGCGCGCATCCAATGCCCCGGTAATGCGGCGGATACTACCGCCCTTGCCGGCGGCGTCGTTCCCCTCGAACACTGCGATCACCGACATGTACTTGAACTTGGGATCGCGGGTCAGCTCGTTCAGCTTACCCTGGTATTTTTCCAGTTTAACCTTGAACTTGTCTTTGCTGACGACCTGCCCCATGTTCAGGGTTTTCAACAGGTGCAGATTATCGATGGAGGGCATCAAGGGCGGCGCCAGAACTCTGGACCACGGCGTTTTTTCCTGTTCCAGCCGCTCCTGGATGGCCTTGAGGATGATCTTGCCCACGGTGAGGTTGCGGTAATTCGCATCTTCGCCCTCCACGATCAGCCAGGGAGCCTCGGCGGTACTGGTGTGACGGATGACGTTTTCATGGACCTCCTGAAATTTGTCATAGGACTTGAAGTGTTTCCAGTCGCGGTCTGTGACTTTCCAGCGGGTCAAAGGGTTCTTTTCCAATGCCTTGAATCGTTTTTCCTGTTTCTCCTTGGAAAGGTGCAGCCAGAATTTGATGATGAGGGCGCCTTCGTCCACCAGCATTTTTTCCAGTTGTTTGGCGCGCTCCATACTCTGTTCGAGATCCGCATCCTTGGTGACGCCCTTGACCCGGTTGAGGATCGGCCAGGTGTACCAGGAGCCAAGGAAGACCCCTATCTTCCCCTTTGGCGGCAGGGCTCGCCAGAAACGCCACATCATGGGGCGATCGAGTTCCTCGTCAGAGGGTTCGCCCATGCCATGGGTTTGGATATAGCGGGGGTCCATCCATTCGTTGAGCAGGTTGACCGTTGCGCCGCGTCCCGCGCCGTCCAATCCGCCAACCAGG
>Ga0074197_1000247_pt1 | contig 76187 bp, 75 predicted proteins | sample EPASupsiteSAE305_FD_64526 | JGI IMG/M metagenome (GOLD analysis project Ga0074197, IMG submission 64526) | Bioremediated contaminated groundwater microbial communities from EPA Superfund site, New Mexico - SAE3-05 reassembly with SPADES | ecosystem: Environmental > Aquatic > Deep subsurface >... | reverse complement strand
GGCAGGCTACCGAGGCAGCGTGGGCATCCAGGATGGCTTTGTTCTTTGAGTTCTTGTGGGGCGCCTTGGCGCCGCTGTGGCAATCTTCGCAGCGTACCCGGGCCGCATAGTGGGCCATCTGGCTGGATGCGCCAGAAATCTTGTGTTCCGGCGCCTTATGACAGTCGACGCAGAGCAGGCCGGCGCCGCCCTTGGCCTTTTTGGCCATATGCACGTCCAGCTTCCGGTCGGCGTATTCCATGGTGGAATCAAGACCGGCATGCTTGACCCCGTCACCGCCGCCGCCGTAGAAGTGGCAGTAGCCGCAGTTCTGCAGGGTCGGCTTCTGGCCAACACTCCGGGCAGCCTCCACCAGGTCCACCTTGCCACTGCCGATGCCCTTGACATCGACATCACAGCCCACCGAGGAACGGTCGTAGCTCTTGGTGGCATGGCAGATCAGACAGTCGATGCGGGTCTTGTCGCTATGGTCGAAACTATTGCGGTTCCAGCCATAACCGGCATGGCAACGCAGGCAAGATTCACGCGGCAGACCTTCCTTTGCCGCGAAGATGGTGGTGCAGTAGTTGTTGGTCATATTGGTCTTGCCGTACAGCTTGGTGCTTTTTTCCAGCCCCTTGACATGGTTGGGTACCCCTTTGAGGTTCCAGTGCTGGGTCTTGATGAAATCACTGGCCTGCTTGTCATGGCATTCAATACAGGCCTTAGTCACCTCGCGGCCATCTTTAAAAGGCCCTGTAATGAAATCCTTGTGGTCGGTTGCAGCCAGACCACTTTGTGCCAGGCAGGCTATCAGGCCGGCCAGCATGCACAACATCGGTTGCAGCTTCATGGAGTACCTCCTCTGTGGGGGTGATATATGCGTAATGCAGCTCTGTTCGCCAGTACCTCGGTATGAGGTGTCTATCGGGCTTGCAAAGGTTGATTACGCAAGCAGCTGTGATCCAGCATCGTTGCCTGCCATCTCTGAACAGGCCGGCAGGCTGATGGTAAAGGTGGTGCCGGTGCCCACGGTGCTTTCAACCATGATCGAACCGCCATGGGCCTGTATAATGCCATAGGATACGGAAAGTCCAAGCCCGGTGCCGCCGGCACCCTTGGTGGTGAAAAAGGGGTCGAACAGCTTACCCAGCTGCTCTTCCGGTATGCCGTGGCCTGAGTCCTTGATGATCACCAGTACCCCATTCTGTGGCTGCTCGTTTGGCCGGGTATGAATCTGCAGTTCACCCCTGCGCAGGTCCTGCATGGCCTGGCCGGCATTGATGAAGATGTTGATGAATACCTGTTTGAGCTGGTTCTGGTCGGCCATGATCAACGGCAGATCCGTACCCAGTTGCCGCAGGATGGCCACATTCTGAAACACCGATTGGCACTCCACCAGACGCAGTGAATCGATAAGAATCTGATTGATGTCGCTGGTGGTCATCTTGGGCTGGTAGTCGCGGGCGAATTCCAACAGCCCTTTGACGATACCAGCGCAGCGTTTGGCCTCGCTGCTGATGGTTTCCATGTCCTTGTGCAGCGATGGGTCAAGCCGTTTGTCCTTGGCCACCAGTGAGCTGAAGATCAGGATGCCTGAGAGCGGGTTGTTGATCTCGTGGGCAATACCGGCCACCAGCTCGCCCAGTGATGCCAGTTTTTCGGTATGCACCAGCTGCATCTGCATCCGTTGTAGCTGTTCACTGCGGTCCTTGACCTTTTCTTCCAGGGTCCGGCCCCAGTCCTCAAGCTCGTCGCGCGCCTGGCGCAGGTTGTTGGTCATCAGCTGGAAGGCGCGCATCAGTTCGCCCAACTCGTCGTTTGAGGTGGGGGTCATCTCGCAATCCAGTTGTCCCTTGGCCAGCCGGGCGGTGTGGCGTAACAGTTCATTGACCGGCCGGTTGACCAGATGCAGCGTAAAAAAGGTCAGTGAGGCACCCAACAGGATGATCAGGAGTACCGTGAGCAGGATAATCCGGTTGCGGTAGCCCGAAAGATCGGCCTTAAGCAGGTCCAGCGATACGATAATATCCACCACGCCCAACACGTTGTGCGATGGCAGGTGGGCATGGCAAGTAGCGCTGCTGCAGCCGTTTTCATTACGGATCGCCTTGGCCAGGCCCAATACCTGTGTGCCGTCGGGCAGCGTAAAAAAACGGCTGCGTTCTTCCAGCAGAGGGCGGACCAGCGTTTTGCCTGCCTGGTGGCACTGGTCACAACGCACCGCCTTCTGATCGAGGCGTGTGCCGATCTCAGCAGCAACGGTGGAATGGACTATCATCCGGTCGCGGTTGATCAACCTGATCCGTTCGATGCCGGGACGTTTGGCCACCTCGTTGATCATCTGATAAACCAGGGGCCGATTGTCCAGCAGCATCTGGTGCCTGGTCATCCGGATGACGGACGCTGCCAGATTGTCGAGGTCGCGCACCGTACTGTTTACCAACAGTTTTTGCAGATTGTTGATGTTAACCCAGGCAAACAGCGTCATGAACAGCACCACCACGGTGCCGGTCAGGATGGTCAGTTTCTGGATTAGCGAGAAACGGCGCGGTATCAGCCGTAGCAGGACCTTTTTAATGCTCTGCATAATCTCGGGCCGACACGCCGAGCTTTTTCATCATGCTCTGGAAATTGGGGCGCAGCATGCCGGTCTCTTCAGCAGCCCGGGTGATGTTGCCCCGGTTGCGTTGCAGGGCGTTGATCACAAAGGCCCGCTCCACATCTTCCACCGCCTGCTCCCGCAGCTGACGTTTGGTCTCTTTCAGCTCCTCCACACTGAGCGGCACGGCGGTAAAGTCAAGTAGCAGCGGTTCGGCTGATGATCCACCCAGTTCCAGGTCATCGGGGGTGATCAGGCTGTCCTCGGCCAGCACCACGGCCCGCTCGATCACATTCTCCAGTTCGCGCACGTTGCCGGGAAACGAGTAGCTCTGCAAAAGCTGCATGGCCCCGGCGGTGACCCCTTTGATATCCTTGCCCAGCTCTTCGGCGCAGCGTCTGACCGCGTTGCCCACCAAAAGCGGCACATCACCGGCCCGTTCACGCAGGGGCGGCAGATCCACCGGTATGATGTTGAGCCGGAAGAACAGGTCTTCGCGGAAGGTGCCTTCGGCCACCATGTCGCGCAGGTTACGGTTAGTGGCCGCTACCAGACGGATGTTGATCGGGGTGGGCTGGGTGCCGCCGATCGGGGTGACCTGCCGTTCCTGCAGTACCCGCAGCAGCTTGGCCTGGGTGGTCAGGCTCAAGTTTGAGACCTCGTCCAGAAACAGGGTGCCGCCTTCAGCCACCTTAAACAGGCCGGTTTTGGTGTGGATGGCGCCGGTGAAGGAACCCTTAACATGGCCAAACAACTCCGACTCCAACAGGTTTTCAACCAGTGAGGTACAATCAACCGCCACAAAGGGGTTGTCCCGGCGAGCACTATGTTTGTGGATCGCCCGGGCCACCAGCTCTTTACCGGTGCCGCTTTCGCCGGTGATCAGCACCGTGCTGTCGGTGGGCGCCACCTGCATGATTCGTCGGTAGACCTTGACCATCTCATGACTTTTGCCGACAAAGCTGTCGAAGCCTTCGGTATCACGCAACTCCTTGCACAGGTAGAGATCTTCAAGGGCCACCACCCGTTGCTCCAGCGCCAACCGGATGGTGTTGAGCATCTCTTCGGGGGTGAATGGCTTGGCGATGTAATCCACCGCCCCCAGTTTCATTACCTCAACGGCACTGTCCACCGATGAGTAGCCGGTGATGAAGATCACCGGCAGGTCCGGCTGAATCTCTTTGATGGCCCGCAGCACATCGACGCCACCGATACCCGGCATCTTGAGGTCGGTGATCACCAGATCAAAGGCTTCCTGCTTTAGTCGTTCAATGGCGGCTTGACCGCTACCAAAGGTCTCAACCTTGAATGACTCGGATTCGAGGATCCTGCGAACCCCCTCCCGGATTGCAGGTTCATCGTCAATCACCAGCAGTTTTTTTTCATCATCCATGGTAAGCCCCTGTAATGCTGATCAATGCTGTCGCAGCTCGGTGTCGAAATCTTCGAGCGCCAGCCTGAAGTCTTCGAGTATTCTTTGCCGTTCAACGACACTGTTTGCACGCTCTGCAGGCAAAACACCCCGGAATGGGTAGCATCGTTCCTGCCAACAGCCACCGCTGAGTGTACGTGTCCTGCCGGGCAGGCTGACCCAGGTAACGGAGTGGACAGTAGCTTCCATCATCATTCCTCCCGAGGCATAGACGTCTGGTGTCATTCCATTACGCTGTTCAGTCGAGCGAGCAGTTCATCGAGATTCAGCTCATACCGGTTGGCAACCTCAGTCAGCGACGCAAACAACGCTTCACAGCACAGACAGATACCGAGCTGTTTGCTGTAGTGGTTGAACACCGGCTCGGTCTCCGGATGGTGCTCCACCAGCTCCAGCACGGTGGTATCCGGCTGCAATTGAATGGTCATGCTGTTTGTTGGTCCTGCTGCATGATTGGGTTGAGTAGTTCCGTAAACAGGTGCGCTGTTGACGAGGATGCATAGCGTTGCAAAAATGCTACTCCACTGTCGCCAGCCTCGGCGATCTGGGGATCGATCGGCACCGAGCCCAGAAACCGCACGCCCATATCGTCGGCCATCAGTTTGCCGCCCCCGGATTGGAAGACTGCGGTGGTCACACCACAACGGGGGCAGACGAAACCGTTCATGTTTTCGATCACGCCCAGGATCGGCAGATTGATCTGGCGGCAGAACGAGATTGACTTGCGGACATCAACGGCCGCAACCTTCTGTGGTGTCGTAACAATAATGGCGCCGTCGGCACCTTCCAGGGTCTGGCAGACCGACAACGGTTCGTCACCGGTGCCGGGGGGGGAGTCAACAATCAGGTAATCAAGGTCTCCCCAGGCAACGTCACGGATAAACTGGGTGATTACACCGGTTTTCATCGGCCCGCGCCAGATCACCGCCTCATCCTGTTCTTTCAGAAAGAATCCCAGTGAGATAACCTTCAGGCCGTCTAGATCGGCCGGCACCAGTTCGCCGTCGGCCTCCATCACCTTGCAGGATTCCATGCCCAGCATGGTAGGGATGCTGGGACCGTGGATATCGACATCCAGCAGGCCCACTTTGTTGCCTGCCAGATGCAGTGCCATGGCCAGATTAACGGCCACAGTGCTTTTACCCACACCCCCCTTGCCGGACAGCACGACAATCTTGTGCTTGATACGACAGAGTCGTGAGGCCAGCCGCCGGCGCTCCTCGAATTCCTGTTGGGACTCGGTTGCTGTTTTACTGTTGGCGGAACAACTGCTCGATGAGCAGCTCTCGCAGGCTGAAGGTGAACATGATTCCTGCGTCGTTTGTTGTGGTGCTTCCATCAGTGATGCCTCCTGAAGTTTCCTGCTTAGAGCAGGCGTGTTATCTGCTGCCACACCTTACGGATATCTGCGGCAGCGGCACAGCCGAGCTCTACGGCGGTTATCTGCTGCAGTTGCGCCTGGGTTACGCCACGGTCATACCGGATGCGACCGGCCACCTGCGCACCAGCTGCCCGTGACACAGCCTCAATTCGTTCCGTCTGCTGCGGATTGATATCCCATTTGTTGACGCAGACGATGGTGGGTACAGAAAAATGGCGGGTCAGGGCCAACATCCGCTGCAGGTCGTGCAACCCCGACACGGTGGGCTCGGTGACAAGCAAGGCCAGCGAAACACCACTCAGTGAGGCGATGACCGGGCAGCCGATGCCGGGGGGGCCATCCGAGACAATCAACGGGATGCGTCGATCAACTGCCAGCTCCCATGCCCGTTCCCTGACGGTGGTTACCAGCTTGCCTGAGTTTTCTGCTGCCGGTTCCAATTGGGCATGCACCATCGGGCCGCTGCGGGCCTGCGAGATCATCCAGTGTCCACTGTGGCGTTCGGGAAAGTTGATCGCCTTGGCAGGACAGAACCGGATGCAGACGCCGCAGCCTTCACAGGCCACCGGGTCAACCTGGAAGCGGTTGTTTTCTGTATGATAGATGGCGTCGAAACGGCATAAGGCGTGGCATTTGCCGCATCCGGTGCAGTCATTGAAGCGGATCTCTGCCTCATTCCCGCTAAAGAAGCAGTGCCGTTCCTGAACCTCCGGGCTGAGCACCAGATGCAGATCGGCGGCATCCACATCGCAGTCAGCCACCACCGCCTTTTTTGCCAGCATGGCAAACGAGGCGGTTACGCTGGTCTTGCCGGTGCCCCCCTTGCCGGACAGCACCACCAGCTCCTTGATCTGTGCATGTCTCATGGCTGGCCCCCGTGCTTTTGCAGTTCAGTGCGTACCCTGTCGGCCAGTTGCTTGAACAACAGACCATATTCCGGCAGGCAGGGTGCCACCAGCTGCCCCTTGGAGACGACCTCGGCGATCTGCCGATCGTCAGGCAGCGACATCAGCACCGGCAGGCCTTCGTCCTGACAGTAGCGGGAGAGACCGACCAAATCTTCGCCGGCCCGGTTGATGATGACACCGCAGGGGAGTCCCAGCTCGCGCACCATGGCAACCGCCAGCTTCAGATCATGCAGACTGAACGGGGTTGGGTCGGCCACCAGCAAGACATAGTCGGCTTCACGCAGGGTGGCCACAGCCGGGCAGGAGGTGCCGGGGGGGGCATCCAGGATAGCCGGGATATCGCAGAACAGTTGATCGGTTACTGCACGGATGACCGGCGGCACCAGTGAAACGCCCACTTCCAGACGTCCCTCTATCAGCCTGATCTCTTTTGAATGTCCACTGTTGATGGTGCCGATCTGCAGCGGCCGTTCGCTGATCGCCTCGGAAGGACAGACCAGGGCACAACCGCCGCAGCCGTGACACAATTCAGGAAACAGCAGTGGCTTACTGGCACCCAGCGAAACCAAGCCGTTAAACCGGCAGATCTCGCTGCAGGCCCCGCAGCCGGTGCAGCGGTCGGCACGGATCTCCGGCACCAGCATGGTGACTGGCTGGCTGTCAAGCTGTTCATACTGCAAGAATAGATTAAGGTTCGGTTCCTCAACATCGCAGTCGGCCAGCTGCACCGGCTCGCCAAACATGGCAGCCAGATTGAGCGCAATGGTGGTCTTGCCGGTGCCTCCCTTGCCGGAAGCAACGGCTATTCTCGTTGCCTGTTGTTTTTCTTGTGCGCCCATTACCAGTGACCTTCGACATCGGCAGCGGTTGCCGCCTGCAAAGTGCCGCTCTGCAGGGCCTGTAGCGCTTCCTGCAACGTAATGACCGGGCAGTTGTAAACCTGCACGCCGGCAGCATTCAGGACCCTGAACGCCTTGGGACCACAATGGCCGGTAACCAGCGTATCCACCCCGGCCTTGACAATAGCCTCTGCAGCATGAATACCGGCCCCTTGGGCGGCATTTCTGCTCTGCTCATTTTCCAGCAGACGTATCTGCTGCAAGTTAAGGTCATAGAGCAGGAACCCTCGTGCCCGGCCAAAGCGCGGGTCAAGTTCGTCGTTGAGTTCGGTTCCTGCTGTACTGAAAGCGATTAGGTTCACGCTCTGCCTCCATTAAACGATACTGGTTTACTGCGGTCTGTTTTCCCGCTTCTTCTGACCACCGCAACGGCCTGCGCCTGAGCGTTGTCCGCTGTTGCAGCCCCTCGGTCCACAGCAGGTTGTGCTGCCTGGCACGGATGCACCTGTTGTTTCTGACTGAAAGGATGGTGATTGCCGACGCTGCAGTCCGTAGCCGCCGCAGTTGCCGTTGCCGCGACCGGTCATTGAGCCGGCGTTTCTGGGGCCTTTTCCATTCTGGTTTGGCATGATGTTAGTCCTCTCTCTGTTTCCTTGTTGTGCGCTCTGGTGATTTTCCCTGCCGGTTGCACCGGTTGCCGCCATGGGCTTTTCTGGTGCAGCCCGGCATATGCAGCGAACGCTCGTTCAAATGGCCATGCAGCCAGGCCTGCAGCACCTGTTCGATCTCGCCTGAGACAAATGAGACAACCTGTATGCCACGGTCCTGCAGGGCATCGGCAGTCTCGCGAGTAATGGCGCCACACACCAGGTGATCCACCTGTAATGAAGCCAGCCTCATGGCCCGTTCCTGGGGACTGTCTCCAGAAAAGCGACGTTCAATCCGGCCGGTTTCGGCTCCTTGTGCAGTGTCCACAATCAGAAGATTGCGGGCCACATCAAAAACCGGTGCTATGCGGTCATTCCAGAGCGAAAAGGCTGCTCGCGTCACGGTTTTGCTCCCTGCAAAGATCATCAGACAATGTTACAGAATTAAAGCAGAGAACGTGCCAAGCGGGGTCTTGTGTAAAAAATGTGTTATTTCAGTTTCTTGTTGATGGGGTGAGAAGTTAGGAGGGTTGATACAGTAGCATTAATGCTATTTTTGCGGAAGGTATAGATGCAAAAAAGCTACTCTATCGGGTCCGTTGTGAACGGCCATCGGTCTGTGGCAGGGTAATACCGAATTGTTTGATCTTGCGGAACAGGGTTGTTTTGTGCATGCCGAGTTCCCGCGCCGCTGCCAGTCGATTGTAAGCGTTGCGTTCAAGCGCGGTTCGTATGGTCTGGGCTTCAAGCCGGGAGCGGGCATCGTGCAGAGTTGCTGCAGCACTGGTACGCGTGCCGTGCAGGGTAAGCTCATCGGGGAGGTGGGCTATCTGCAGCATGCCGTTTGGACAGAGCACAAAGGCGCGCTCAATGATGTTTTCCAGTTCGCGTACGTTGCCGGGCCAGTCATGGGCCATCAGCAGCGAAAGGGCCTCGGGGGCGATCCCCTGTACGGTGGCGTGGTGCAACCGGTTGAATTTGTGAATGAACTGATCCACCAGCAAGGGCAGATCCTCCTTGCGTCGCCGCAGGGGGGGCAACTCCACCCGCACGACGTTAATCCGGTAGTACAGGTCTTCACGGAAGCTGCCGGCCTTGACCATTGCCGCAAGGTCGCGGTTGGTGGCAACGATAATCCGTGCATCGGTGGTAACCGAACTGGTGCCGCCCAGCGGTTCAAACGTACGTTCCTGCAGCACCCGTAGTAGCCGTACCTGCAGGGCCGGACTGATCTCACCGATTTCATCCAAAAAGAGTGTGCCACCGCTGGCCAGCGCAAAACGGCCCGGTTTGTCTTTGGTGGCCCCGGTGAAGGCGCCGGCCTTGTAGCCAAATAGCTCCGATTCCAGCAGCGTATCCTGCAAGGCGCCGCAGTTAAGCGCCACAAACGGGCCTTTGCTACGCTTGCTTAAACCATGAATCGTGCGGGCCATCAACTCCTTGCCAGTGCCGGTCTCGCCGTTAATCAATACCGTGCTGGGGCTGACCGCGATGGCCGGGATAACCTCAAACAGACGCTGCATCAGGGGGCTGCGGCTGACAATCTCACCTACGTGGAAGCGAGCTTCAAGTTCGTGCCGCAGGGTCTCGATCTCGCTTAAGTCGCGGAATGTCTCAGCCCCGCCAACCACCGCACCCACGCTGTCACTCAGCACCGCGGTCGACAGGCTGATCGGAATCCGGTTGCCCTCACCGTCAACAATATAGCCTGAGCGCCCAATGATCGGCTTACCGCTCTTCATGGTCCGGCGCAGGGCGCAATCGGTCTCGCACATATTGGAGCGGAACACTTCGGAACAGAGCCGGCCGATAGCATCCTTGCGGGAGATGCCGGTAATCTCCTCAGCGGCTCGGTTGAATGAGGTAATGCGCCACTCCAGATCGACCGTGAACACGCCGTCGGAAATGCTCTCCAGGATGGCATCGGTGCTGGTGGTGATGCTCGGGTTGTGTTGTTTCGGGTGGGCCATGTAGAACATATCTCCCTGATTGTGCTTATCATCATAACTAGCGATGGTCAACCAAAGGAAGCTTGGAACCAGTACGTCTTACTGAGAGCTGTTTTTTGATCATTTTGTAGCCAGTCCAACTTTGTACGCTGTCCGGGAAAAAACTGTTGACCGGCTCCATTTTCGTAGTGTATATATCTCAGACCACAGCGGCTTGGATTGTGTGGTTGAAATAGGTTGCTTGTGTGGGGCTGTAGCTCAGCTGGGAGAGCGCTTGAATGGCATTCAAGAGGTCGTCAGTTCGATCCTGATCAGCTCCACCATATACATCAAAGCCGGCGTCAGCCGGCTTTTGACATACGGCTTGCGGTGGCCATGGTGAAGCGGTCAACACATACGACTGTGACTCGTACATTCGAGGGTTCAAATCCCTCTGGCCACCCCAAAAAACAAGCACCTGCGTTGATGCGCAGGTGCTTTTTTGTTTGAGGACCCTGCCGCGCGATTACCGTTGCCTTGCCTAAACCTGCTAATCTGCTTGAATCTGCGTGTATCAGCGTGGTATGCTGGCGCCTATGTCAGCCTACGAACAGGAATTTTTGCAGAACATCACCAATATCCGCGGGGTCGATTTTGAGACCTGGCCGGGTTGGGAGCAGCTGATGGCCTGGGTGAAGCGCCAGCCCTGGAAGCAGGAATTTTTCGGGGGTGAGAAGATTCCATCCCGGTTGCTGCACCCGGCGACCCTGGTGGCCGAACTGACCAAGTACCTGGGGGGCTGACAAGCCCCCCTTTTTTATCCGATGACGATCAGGACAGGTTCCACAACGCCATTTCCAGCATATCCTTGGGACTTTTACCCACCTCGGTGACTACGGTCGGCTCAAAGCCGCAGTGCATCATGCACTGGGCGCAACGGCTGTCCTTGCCCACGCCGTAGCTGTCCCAGTCAACTTTTGTCATCAGGTCGTTGAAGCTGGGGTAATGCCCGTCGGTAATCAGGTAGCAGGGGGCTTTCCAGCCTTGGGGGTTGCGGGTGGGGTTGCCCCAGGGGGTGCACTGCAGCTTCTTTTCGCCTTTCAGGAAGCGCAGGTACATTGGGGTTGACCAGAAACGATGCTTTTTGCTCATCTCGTAGACCTGTTGGAACTTCTTTTCAATCTCCAGTCGTTGCAGGAACAGTTTGTCTTCTTCAACCGCTTCGTAGCTGAAGCCGGGCGCCACCAGCAGACCATCCACTCCCAATTCTTCCAGTTGTGAGAACAGTATTTCGATCTCCATCAGGTCGGTGTCGGTGAAGATGGTGGTGTTGGTGCAGACCCTGAAGCCTCGCTGTTTGGCCGCCTTGATGGCTGTCATGGCGGTCTTGAAGCAGCCTTTGCGCTCCAGAATCCGGTCGTGGGTCTGCTCCAGTCCATCCATATGCACGTTGAAGGTGAAGTTGGGGTGGGGCTGCATCTTGTCGAGATTCTGCTCCATCAGCAGGGCGTTGGTGCAGAACATGATGTGGCGGCCCCGCTCCAGTACCCCTGCGATCAGCTCGTGAACCTGAGGGTAGAGCAACGGCTCTCCGCCGGTGATGGTGACCACCGGGGCGGGACATTCATCCACCGCATGCAGGCAGTCTTCCAGCGTCATCATGTCACTGATGGTACCGGCATATTCACGGATGCGGCCGCAGCCGGAACAGGCCAGGTTGCAGAGGTGGGTCGGTTCCAGCATCAGCACCAAGGGGTATTTTTCCACCTTGTTGATGGCGTTTTTAATGATGTATTTGGTTAAATCATAGTTGAGACGCCAGGGAAACCTCATCAGATCAAATCCTTTCAGTGCTGCATGAACTCTTTGGCTGCTTGTTCAATCCCTTGAGCGTCGATGCCGACATCCTTGCGCAGCTGGGCCTGGGGGCCCTGTTCGATGTACTGATCCGGGATGCCGAGCCGCTTGACCTTGATCTGGGAGGCGTTGTTGTCCTGCAGCATCTCCAGCACGGCGCTACCGAAGCCGCCCTGCAGGGCGTTTTCTTCAACGGTGATGATCCGGCCGGTGGCGCGACCCTGTTCAAGCATCAGCTCGGCGTCCAGCGGTTTGACAAAGCGGGCGTTGATCACCCCGACGTTGATGCCCTGGCTTGCCAGGCTATCGGCAGCCTGCAGGGCAGGCATCACCGTGGAGCCGATGGCCACAATGGTCAGGTCGCGACCCTCGCGCAGCAGTTCGCCTGTGCCGACCGGCAGCACCTTCAGTTGCTGGTCAAGTTCAACGCCGTAGCCGGAGCCTCGCGGATAGCGCAGCGCCACCGGCGCGTTCAGCGACAGGGCGGTCTTGAGCATGTGGCGTAGTTCGTTTTCATCCTTGGGGGCCATCAGGGTCAGGCCAGGCAGGTGCCGCAGGAAGGAAAAATCGAACACACCGTGGTGGGTGGGGCCGTCATCCCCCACCAGACCGCCACGGTCCATGGCAATCACCACCGGCAGGTTCTGCAGGCAGACGTCATGGAAGACCTGATCGTAGGCCCGCTGCATGAAGGTGGAGTAGATCGCGGCCACCGGTTTGTAGCCTTCGGCGGCCAGGCCGGCGGCGAAGCAGATACCGTGCTGCTCGGCGATGCCAACATCGAAAAAGCGCTCCGGCAAAGCCTCGGCAAAGAAGTTGAGTCCGGTGCCATCCGGCATGGCGGCGGTGATGGCCACCAACTTGGGATCGTGGGAGGCCAGCTCCACCAGGGTGCGTCCGAAGACATCGGTGTAGGAGGGGGCGGCTGCCTTGGCCGGCGTTGTGCCGGTTTCAAGGTTAAAGGCGCCCACACCGTGGAATTTGTCCGGGGTCTCCTCGGCCGGTTTATAGCCCTTGCCCTTGGTGGTCATGACATGCACCAAGAGCGGGCCTTCGTAGTCGCTAGCAGCCTTGAATACCTCGATCAGGTTGGGCAGGTCATGGCCGTCCAGGGGGCCGATGTAGTCGAAACCCAGGGCCTCGAACAGGGCGCCGGGGGTCAGGAAGCCTTTCAGCGAATGTTCGGCCCGCTTGGCAAACTGCAGGATGTCCTTGCCAAAGGCCGGGATATTGGACAAGAGCCCCTGCATCTCGCGTTTCAGTTCGCGGACGCGGCGGGTGGTCATCTTGCGGGAGATGAAGGCCGAAAAGGCACCCACGTTCTTGGAGATCGACATCTCGTTGTCGTTTAAGACCACGATCAGGTTTTTCTTGAGGTGCCCGGCCTGATTGAGTCCTTCAAAGGCGATGCCGCCGGTCAGTGAACCATCGCCGATTACAGCGATGGCGCGGTTGGTGGCGTGGTCGAGGTCGTTGGCCACCGCCATGCCCAAGGCAGCGGAGATGGAGGTGGAGGAGTGGCCGACACCAAAGGCGTCGTGTTCCGATTCGCTGCGTTTGGGAAAGCCGGAGATGCCTTTGTACTGGCGCTGGGTGGCAAAACGCTCCCGCCGGCCGGTCAGCAGCTTGTGGGTGTAGGCCTGGTGGCCCACATCCCAGACAATCTTGTCGCTGGGTGAGTTGAAGCAGTAGTGCAGGGCCAGGGTTAGTTCCACCGCACCCAGGTTGGAACCCAGGTGGCCGCCGGTCTCGGAGACGGTCTGCAGCAGGAAGGCGCGTATTTCTTCTGCCAGAGCCAGCAGTTGGTCTGCAGACAGGGTTTTCAGGTCAGCAGGATGAGCTATGGTTTCAAGTAACATGGCGGACCCTCACTTTTTCAGATAGCCGTTGGCCATGAACCAGTCAACGGCCCGTTCCAGGGCAGTTTCCACCGGGGGTTGCGGCAGCCCCAGTTCGTGTACGGCCCGTGAAGCGTCAAAATACATGAATTTACGTGCCATCTGTACGCCAGCCAGGGGGATCAGCGGTTCATGGCCGGTAATCCGTGCAATGCCGGCGTTGGCATAGGCCGCCAGCAGGAGCGGCCAGTAGGGCAGCCGGACCTTGGGGGCTGGCCGCCCGGTAATCCGTTCCAGCATCACAAATATATCACGCAGGGTCAGGTTACGGTTGCCCAGTATATATCTGGCGCCAACCTGTCCCTTTTGGGCCGCCAGGATATGGCCCCGGGCGCAATCTTCCACGGCGATCAGGTTCAGGCCGGTATCCAGATAAGCCGGCATCTTGCCGTTTATAAAGTCGACGATGATCTTGCCGGTGGGGGTCGGTTTGATATCCTGCGGACCCACCGGTGTTGAGGGGTTGACTATAATCAGGGGCAGGCCCCTGTCAACGAATTTTTCCGCCTCCCGTTCAGCCAGAAACTTGCTCTTTTTGTAATCTCCCACCATGTCGCTTAAGCTGACCGGCGTCTGTTCATTGCCGGGAGTGCCGTCGCCCGGGTTGCCCAGGGTGCCGACGCTGCTGGTGTAGACCACTCGTTCGGCCCCGCTGGTGAGTGCCGCTTCGAGCAGATTGCGGGTGCCGTCCACATTAGTCCGATACATGGCCTGCGGGGTGCGGGTCCAGAGGCGGTAATCGGCAGCGGCATGGAAGATCCAGTTACAACCGCTACAGCCGCTTTTCAGGCTGCTGCGGTCAAGCAGATCACCCGGCAGTATTTCAACCGGCAGCCCTTCCAGATTGCGGAGGTCGGAACCGGGACGCACCAGGGCGCGCACCGCTACGCCGTCTCTCAGCAACTCGCGGACGATGCTGGCGCCGATAAAGCCGGTTGCTCCGGTGACAAAGGCCTTCATGGGTGTTTTCCGTATCCCCTGTGGTGTCTGTTCGAAAAGCTCCGGCAGGAGGCATCGGGACTTTTCCGGTCATGCCAAGTCAGTGCGTCCCTTGATGGTGTTAGAAGGGCAACAGCTACGCTGCCGCAGTGCCGGTAAGCCGACGGAAACGTCCCAGGGCGGTCAAGGGGAAGCAGTTGCGGTAGACATGGTATTTGATCATGAAAAATTTGGGGAAACCGGTGCCGGTGAAGGCATCTTCATCCCAGGTGCCGTCGGGTTTCTGGTTGTTCAGTAGATACTGGATGCCGCGTTCAACCGTTTTTGAATGTACTTCGCCTGCAGCCATCAGGGCCAGTAACGCCCAGGCGGTCTGTGAGGCGGTGCTGGGGCCGCAGCCCATCAGGGTGCGGTCGTAGTAGGATTCACAGGTTTCACCCCAGCCACCGTCCATATTCTGCTTCGATTTGAGCCAGTTGACCGCTTTTTTGATGTAGGACAGCGACATGTCTTCACCGATGGCCTCCAGGCCGATCAGCACATACCAGGTGCCGTAGATGTAGTTAACCCCCCAGCGACCGAACCAGGGACCCTCCGGCTCCTGTTCCTGTTTCAGAAAGGCGAGGGCGCTTTGTGCCTGGGGGTGCTTGGTTGAGCAGCCGAAATTGCCCATCAGTTCCAGCATCCGGCCGGTCAGATCGGCGGTGGGGGGATCGATCAGCGCCTCCAGGTCGGCAAAGGGGATCTTGTTCAGCAGGTGCTTGGTATTATCCTTGTCAAAGGCGCCCCAACCGCCGTTTGCGCTCTGCATCCCCAAGCACCAGTCGATGCCGCGGCGGATGGCGTCCTGCTTGGCCTTGTTGTTGGAGACCTGCATCTCTTTGATGGCGATCATCACCGCTGCCGAGTCATCGACATCGGGATACCAGTCGTTCTGAAACTCAAAGGCCCAGCCGCCCGGCTCAAGGTCGGGAGACTTGACCTTCCAGTCGCCGCGGATCCGCACTTCGCGGTCCAGCAACCATTGGGCCGCCTTGATCAAGGCCGGGTGATCCTGGGGAATGCCTGATTCCTGCATGGACTGCAGCACCAGCGCAGTATCCCAGACCGGCGAGATGCAGGACTGCAGGGTGAGGGTGTCGTCATCCTCAATGCAGAAGTTGGCCAGGGCCTCAAGTCCCTTGGCCATCACCGGATGGTCGCTGGCATAGCCGAGGCAGCGCAGTGCCAGCACCGCGTTGAGCATGGCCGGCTGGATGCCGCCCCAGTCACCGGTAGGTTCCTGGTGATCAAGTATCCATTGTTCTGCAATCTCGGTGGCTCGTTTCTTGAACGGCCGGATCGGACTGGACTCGTAAACCTTCAGCAGGTGATCGACGCCGATGAAGAAGTTTTTCCAGGTGATAATGCCGTCTTCCTTGGTGAAGGTGTAGTCAGTGGGCCGGGGCGGGCGGACGTACAGTTCCTGGACCCTTGACCGGGGGGGGAGCTTGCAGACCGGACGGGTGGACATGACCACCGACAACGGGATGATGGTGGCCCGTGACCAACTGGATAGTTCGTACAGGTTGAAGTAGGCCCAGTTGGGTAGCAGCATCAACTCGATCGGCATGGAGGGTACGCCCAGCCAGGAAAACTCGCCGAACAGTGCCAGGAATATCTTGGTGAAGACCCGCGCCTTGAGGATGCCGCCCTTTGCTAGGATGAACTCACGGGCCTTACGCATGGCGATGTGATCGGCCGGGTAGCCGGCCAGTTTTAGGGCAAAATAGGCCTCAATGGTGGTGGAGAGGTCGCCTGGGCCGCCGTGCCAGATGGTCCAGGAACCTTCCTTGGTCTGCTGGCGCAGCAGGTAGTTGGCCATCTTGCGTTCCTTTTCCTTGTCGACCATGCCCAGGAAATGGAACAGCATCAGATATTCGGCGGTGATGGTGCAGTTGGACTCCAGTTCGGCCCACCAGTAGCCGTCTGGCAACTGCTCGCGGAAGAAGAAGTCCCGTGTCCGCTCGATGGCTTTGTCCAGAGGGGTTTGTGCAGTGCCTTCCACCGTCTTCCAGATGGAGGCTGGCAGACGGTGCAGCTTGGCTACGGCGGGTTTGTTGTCTGCATGCACCAGTGGTGTCTGCTCGTGCTGGCTGGGAAGAAAAAACGACGTCAGAGCGTGAGAAATAGGGTGCTTGTGTGACTTCATCAGCTTTGTACACGCTCCTGGATCACGGTGGGTGGGTCGAGGCTGGCAGTGTGCTGGTTGCCGCCGCTAACCGTTTGCGAAAGGTTTTTTAGCATACCCTGCCCAGTATGTATATCTTCTTGTCACCCTTGATGTTACAGGCTTTATGGCTGTCATCGCTTTGCGGTATTCAGCCATGCTCGGTGTGTGCTATAGAAACTAGTGGATTTAAAAGCAGACACGAGGAGGAGTTGCATGCTGACAGGCAAACAGAAGCGTTTTCTGCGTGCATTGGGGCACAGCCTCAAACCGTTGATACAGATCGGAAAGAAGGAGCTGGACGAAGGACTGATAGCCGAGACCGAGGCTGCCTTGGCGCACCACGAACTGATCAAGGTTAAGCTGCTGGAAAGCTGCATGCTGGAGCGTCGTGAGGCGGCGGATGAACTGGCTGCCGCCTGTGGCGCCGAGGTGGCGCAGCTACTTGGCCGCACCTTTCTGTTGTACCGTCGGGCCGAGCAGCCCAAGCTTGTGCTGCCTTCATCGCTGGAGCCATAGCGGATGAACTGCGGTTGGGGCGGCCGGATCGGCCGGGTCGATTTAGGCAGCGGACACTGCTGGATCGAACCGTTGCCGGATGAGCTGCGGAGTGGCTGGCTTGGCGGACGCGGCCTGGGCGTGGCCCTGCTCAAGGAATATGCCGGCCTTGATCCGTTTGCTGATCAACTGCCATTGGTCATCGCCGGGGGACCTTTGTGCGCCAGTGACACGCCGATGTCCAGCCGTTGTGTGTTGACCGGCCGCTCACCGCTGACCGGCACCATCTTCAGCTGCTCCAGCGGTGGGCCTTTTGCCTGGCAGCTGCGGCAGGCCGGCCTGGATGCGTTGGTCTTCACCGGATCCAGTGCAACACCGGTGCAGGTATCAGTGACCCCAGCCGGGATTAGTATACTGCCGGCCCATGATTTGTGGGGTTTGCCCACCGACAGCGTTTTTGCACGTTTAGCGGAGGTCGGGGCCGTGGCCGCCATCGGACCGGCCGGCGAAAACGGGGTTGTGTATGCCTCGCTGGAAACTGCGGCAGGTGAGCCGTTCGGCCGTGGTGGTCTGGGGGCCGTGCTGGGTCAACGACGGCTGAAGGCGATCACGATTCAGGGCGACGGGGGCAGGGTGCCGATCGCTGATCTGGCGGCCTTTGCAACGGCCCGGCAGGATATGCAACGCTTATTGCTGGCCTCGCCCTTTGTCTATGGCCCGTTTGGCATCCATCAGTACGGTAGCCTGGCCCTGGTTGACCCGCTGGCTCAGCGCAAGATGCTGCCAGTCAGAAATTTCACCGCGCTGCTGCCGACCAACGGATTGAATGCCGCTGCGGTGCAGCACGAGTATCATCCCAGCGGCTACGGCTGTTATGATTGCCCGGTGGCCTGTAAGCAGGTGACCGCTGATGGTCTGCCGTTGCCCGATCATGATGTCTTGATGGCCTTGGCCGGCTGCTGTCAGCTGCCGCACCTCGATGCACTGGTGGCTGCTGGCCGATTGTGTGTGCAATTGGGGCTTGATCCTATCTCTGCTGCCGGCAGTCTGGCTGCCTGGTCCGAGATAACCGCTACGCCTATTGCCTGCAGGCAACTGCCCGCTTTATTGAGCAGGATCGCCCGCCGCGAGGCAGAGGGCGAGCTGCTGGCTCAAGGGGCAGAGCGTCTGGCCTGCGCCTTGGGACAGCCAGAGGCTGCCATGACTGTCAAAGGTCTGGAGCTACCGCCCTATGATCCGCGAGCCGCCACTGGCCTGGCGCTGGCCTACGCGGTGGCGCCTCACGGTGGCACCCATCTGGATGCCTGGCCCCTTGCTTCAGAGGTGCTGCGCAAGCCGGTACCCACCGATCCGGCCTGCTTTGACGGTAAGGCCCGGGTGATCGCCCTGGCTGAAGCGGCCAATGCCGCCATGGATAGTCTGGTGCTGTGCCGTTTTGCTGCCTGCGCTGTGGAACTTGAGGAATGCGCCGCCCTGCTGACGGCGGTCACCGGCGAGAAGTACGCTGCCGGTAACCTGTTGGCGATCGGCGAGCGGATCATTGCTGCTGAACGGTCCTTTAATCGGGCCAACGGTTTTACGGCAGCCGACGACCGTCTGCCGGAACGGTTTTTCCTCCATACGGCCGGAACGACCAAGCCGCTGGATCGAGATCGTTTTATTGAAGAGTTGCAGCGCTATCAGCGTATCCGTTCTGGAGATCAGCACTGATGCGGGGACACGCCAATCAGGCCCTGGGGGCACGGGGCGAAGAGCTGGCGAGCGGTCACCTACAGGGGGCCGGTTATTGTATTCTGGAGCGAAACTTTCGCAGCCGGGGTGGCGAGGTGGATATCGTTGCCCGGGATCGGGATGGCACCATTGTGTTTATCGAGGTAAAAACCAGAACCAGCCTGGCCTTTGGTCTGCCCCAGCATGCGGTGACCAGCCGCAAGCAACGTCAGATAGCCAAGGGGGCGCTTTCCTGGCTCTCAAGACACCGCTGCCATGACCAGGCAGCCCGGTTTGACGTGGTGGCTGTTTTGCTGCATGATGACGGCCGAGCTGAGTTGGAACATATTGTCAATGCCTTTGAGTTGTCTTACTGATCTGGAGGAAGCGTCCATGCGTGACCTGAACGCAGCCCTTGTACAGCTGAAACCGAAGCTGGGCCGGGTGGCTGACAATCTGTCCCTGATCAGGGAACAGGTGGAGCGGGCCATCGAGCAGCAGGCCGATCTGGCGGTGTTACCGGAACTGGCCCTGACCGGCTATTTTTTGAAGGATCTGGTGCCGGAGGTGGCCCTGTCCCTGGACAGCCCCGAACTGCAGACGCTGCGTGAGTTGTCCCGCCGCATCAGTATCGCGGTCGGCTTTGTCGAGGTTACCCCTGACTTTCAGTTCTACAACAGCGCCGCCTGGTTCGAGGCCGGTGAACTGCGGCACCTGCATCGCAAGGTCTATCTGCCCACCTACGGCCTGTTTGATGAACAACGCTACCTGGGCCGGGGTGACCGGTTCCGGGCCTTTGATACCACCTTTGGCCGGATAGGGTTGTTGGTCTGCGAGGATATGTGGCACCTTTCGGCCCCCTACCTGCTGGCCATGGACGGCGCCACCACCCTGGTCTGTCTTTCCAGCAGCCCTGGCCGCGGTGTGGAACAGGGACAACTCGGCACCGCTGCGGCCTGGCGCAATCTGACCACCGCCACGGCCCGCTTCCTGACCTGCCGGGTGCTCTACGTTAACCGGGTCGGCTACGAGGATGGCGTCGGTTTCTGGGGCGGTTCCCATGCCGTGTCCCCTTCGGGTGACATTATCGCCGCTGCACCGGAGTTTGATGCGTCGTTGACCCTGGCGCGGCTTACCTCGGCTGACCTGCGCAGGGAGCGGATCGCCTCGCCGCTGTTGCGGGATGAGAATCTGTGCGTCACCCAACAGGAATTGGAGCGTATCCATCGTGAAAGGAGCCGCTGATGTCGCTTTTGACAATTAATGCGCCGCTGGCGCGTCGGATATTGGTCGGTTTCCTGCAGGATGAGATCTGGAAGGTGGGGGCCACAAAGGCGATTTTGGGGCTGTCCGGCGGTATCGATTCGGCCCTGGTCTGCCATCTGGCAGCTGAGGCGCTGGGGCCGGAAAACGTGTATGCCATCTGCATGCCGTACAGGACCAGTAACCCCGAGAGCGAGGCCCATGCCCGGCTGGTGGCCGCGGCCTGTGGTGTCAACTATAGTGTCATCGAGATTACGCCGATGGTGGATGCCTATTTCGAGCGGTTTCCCGATGCTGATCCGATGCGGCGTGGCAACAAGATGGCCCGGGAGCGGATGACGATCCTGTTCGATCACTCAGCACTGCAAGGCGCCCTGGTGCTGGGTACCAGCAATAAGACCGAACTGCTGCTGGGCTACGGCACCCTGTACGGCGATATGGCCAGCGCCTTAAATCCGATCGGCGATCTGTACAAGACCCAGGTCTGGCAGCTTTCCGAAGAGGTGGGGGTGGCCCGGCCGGTGATTGATAAACAGCCTTCCGCTGACTTGTGGGCCGGCCAGACCGATGAACAGGAGTTGGGTTTCAGCTATCGTGAGGTGGATCGGCTATTGTACCGGATGGTGGACCAGCGGGCCACGGCCGATGAACTACAGGCAGCCGGTTTCAGCGCTGACTTTATCAGCACGGTCTACGGTAAGGTGCAGAACTCTCATTTCAAGCGGCGGCTGCCGGTGATCGCCAAGCTGTCAAACCGGACCATTGACCGCGATTTCAGATATTCACGGGACTGGGGCAAGTAATGGTTTGTCTGCCGCTTTATCAGTCGTTACATAACTAATCGAAATACAGGAACATTGATGAAATCTATCGTAGCCATTGTAGGCCGTCCCAATGTGGGCAAATCAACCCTCTTCAACCGGATTGTCGGTGAACGTCGGGCCATTGTGGACGATATGCCCGGTGTGACCCGCGACCGCAACTACGCGGTGGTTGATCGTTTTGACAAGCCGTTCATCCTGGTGGATACCGGTGGATTCGAGCCGGTGACCGAGGATCGGATGCTGCAGCAGATGCGGGAGCAGTCGCTTCTGGCCATGGAAGAGGCCGACGTGATCCTGTTTCTGATGGATGCCAAGCAGGGGCTGACACCGGCCGACAACGAGGTGGCCGCCATGCTGCGGCGGGTGGACAAGCCGGTGCTGTACGTGGTCAACAAGGTGGATGGCGAAAAGATCGAGAACGAGGCTGCCGAGTTTTACGCCCTGGGGATTGAGGGGATGCACACCATCTCGGCCGCCCATAACCGTGGCGTGCGCGACCTGTTGGATGAGGTTCAGGCCCTGTTGCCGGATGCCGGCGCGGCCGAGGAGGATCAGGTCACTTCCATCGCGGTGGTGGGGCGCCCCAATGTGGGTAAATCGTCACTGGTGAACCGTCTGCTGGGTTTTGAGCGGGTGGTGGCCAACCCGACCCCCGGCACGACCCGTGACTCGGTGGACACCTACTTCACCTGTAACAAGCAACGTTACTGCCTGATCGATACCGCCGGCATCCGTCGCAAGGGCAAGACCAGTCAGAAGCTGGAAAAATATAGCGTGGTGGATGCCTTGAAGAGTATTGAGCGGGCCGACGTGGCCCTGATCGTACTAAATGCCGAAGAGGGGATTACCGAGCAGGACAAGCATATTGCCGGTTACGTCTACGAGGCGGGTCGGGCCTGTATCTTTGTGGTCAACAAGTGGGATACCCTGGAAAAGGATAACAAGACCGTTGGCAAATTCGTGGAGCAGATCAAGTACGAGTTCAAGTTTCTGGCCTTTGCGCCGATCGTATTTGTTTCCGCCATGAGCGGGCAGCGAATTCACAAGGTAATGGAAGAGGTTGCTGTGGTTGCTGAGCAGTATTCCCGAAGGGTTACTACGTCAGAGCTGAATCGTTGCTTTAAGGAGGCGGTAGAGGCCCACCATGCCCCGCTGCATCAGGGCAGGCGGGTCAAGTTTTACTTTGCCACCCAGGTGGGGGTCAAGCCGCCCACCTTTGCCATCTTTACCAATCAGCCGGAAGGGATCGGTACCCCTTACGAACGTTATCTGGGCAACCGCTTCCGGGAGGCTTTCGGTTTTCAGGGCACACCGTTCAGATTGTTGTTTCGCGGCCGTGAACGGACCACCCGCAAGGAGCGATAGCGCTTTACTTGCGGTGGTCTCATGGTTTATTATTCACCCTCTTTTGCTGTTGAAACGAGCTGTCGGGAGAAGGCGGGTTCATGGGCAGTAGCCTGAGTGGAAAACTTGAAGAACTGGGGCTGGACGACATCCTCCAGATCATTACGGTCAGCCGCAGGACCGGCATCCTGACCTTGAAGAGCCGAGGACGCGAGGCGGTGCTACAGCTGCGCGACGGCCTGGTGGTGCGTGCAACTTCCACCGGTTTTCAGCAGAGCCTGGGCGAAATGTTGGTACGCAAAGGGGTCGTTGATGCCGACCTGGTACGGGATGTCCTGGCCCTGCAACAATATGAAGGCTTTCGGGAGCGTATCGGTTCCATTCTGCACCATCGCTATCAAGTTGATCTGCAGGTGATCGAACAGACCGTGCGCGAGCAGATGTCCAACGTGTTGCTGACCCTGTTTGCCTGGCATGAGGGCAGTTATGATTTTGAGCCCTGTGAGGAGATCGAGACCGTTGATGCCGCCTACCTTGACCCGCTGCAACTGATGCTGGAGCAGGGCGGTTCGGTCGAGCAGCTTTCGGCCCAGGGAGAACGGTTGCAACACGAATACAGTGCGCCGGAACCCGTTCAAGTGTCGCCCGCTGCACCGGCGGCTGCTGTTGTCGCTGACGACACACGCTGTGCGCTGGTGGTGGTGGATGATGATAACGCCACTGCCCAGGCCATTGCCGGACAATTCCCGGCTGAATTGTTGGAGGTGTTTCCCTTCACCAGTAGCGAACAGGCCCTGGTTACCATCGACACGTTGTTTCGAGGCGGCCGCCGGCCGATGGTGCTGATCGACCTGATCATGCCCAAGATGGATGGTTCCGGTGTGTTGGGCGGGCTTGAGATCCTGAAGCTGCTCCGCCAGAACTTCCAGGATCTGATCGTGATCCTGATGACCGATTTTCACCATGCCGAGGCAGAAGCCGAGGCGGCCGGTCTTGGCAGCGTCTGTCTGCTGAAACCCCGCCGCGGCAATGTTGAATCGGATGAGTTTACCGCCTTCATGACCCAACTCCGTGGGGAACTGCAGAAATGCAGGGAAGCAGATGCAGCCCGATCAGAAAGGTAGCAGTGTGCGTCCTGCCACGATCCTTATTGTCGATGATTCCGCTGCCATGCGTTCTCTGCTCGTGGCTACCATAGAGACCCTGGGGCCGATCAAGACCGTGCAGGCAGCCAGTGGTTTCGAGGCGCTGCGCATTTTGCCCCGGGAACAGGTTGATCTGGTGCTGACCGACATCAATATGCCGGACATTAATGGTCTTGAGTTGTTGAGCTACATCCGCACCAATCCCATGTACCAGAGTCTGCCGGTGATCATCATCTCAACCGAGGGCAGTCGTAAGGATATCGATCGCGGTCTTTCGCTGGGGGCCAACGAGTATCTGGTCAAACCATTCATCCCTGCCAAACTGCTGGAGCTTGTACAAAGGTTGCTATGAGTGCCGTCCAGCCGCCAATCACTGATGTAGCACGAGATTTTCTGGCTGAGGCCGAAGAAATCCTCGAGGAATTAGGGGCTCAGTTGGCCGATCTGGCCGATATGGCTGAATCCGGCAATTGGGACCCTGACCTGCTGAATGCCATTTTTCGTGGCGCCCATTCCCTGAAAGGGGTGGCCGGCATGTTCGGCTTTACGGCCGTGGCCGAGGTTGCCCATAACACGGAAAACCTGCTGGACTGGCTGCGGATGGGCAAGGTCAGTCTTACCCCGACGGTGGTTGATCTGCTGTTTCGTTCTTCCAGGCTGCTGACCGTGCTGCTACGGGCCACCAGCGACGGTACCCTCGGCCAGCATCAGGATGAGATTGACGCGCACTCCGCAGCCATCAGCTCCTGTCTCTCGCCGGGCGTTTCGCCCACTGCCGGCTCACTGGAACGGGTGGGTTTGCCGGCTGCCCTCACCGGATCCCTGACTGAGTATGAAGAACACCGGTTGCGTGAGAACCTGGGGCAGGGCCGCTGTCTGTTCGTGCTGCATACCTCCTTCGACCTGAGTAGCTTCGACCAGGAGCTGGGCAGCCTGACCGACCTGCTGAAAAAATATGGTGAATTGATCAGTACCCTGCCCAGTATCGGCGAAAACAGCCAGACCAACATCGATTTCGACCTGCTGCTGGGTACCCAGCGCAGCGAGCAGGAACTGCGGCAGCTGCTGGAAGGGCGTGTGGTCTCGATCACCGGCTACGGGGCGCCGGCTGAGTTTAGTGTTCCAGATGTTTCGCCTGCCGCCCAGCCCGGTGCTGCCATGCCGCTGACTGACGCTATGGTAGCTGTTGAATATCAGCCTGGCAGTGTTGGGACGCCTGCCCCGTCGGTGCCGGTTGAAGAGAATGCAACCGCCAAAAGCATGAGCCGCACTGTGCGGGTCGATATCGCCAAGCTGGATTCATTGATGAACATCGTTGGCGAACTGGTGCTGGCCCAGTCGTCGATTACGGCCATTGCCAACCGGATGCGGGCGGAAGGGTTCTCCCGCATGGCGGTCGATCTGGGCAAGGCCGCCAAAGGGCTTGAGCGGCGGTTGACCGATCTGCAGAGCGGGGTGATGGACATCCGCATGATCCCGGTGGGTCAGCTCTACGACAAGATGTCGCGTATCGTCCGCAGCATCACCCGTGAACAGGGTAAGAAGGTCGATTTGAAGCTGTACGGCGCCGATACCGAGCTGGACAAGCTGATTGTTGAGGATATCGCCGATCCGTTGATGCACATTATCCGTAATGCCATTGATCATGGCATAGAATCACCCGAGCAACGCCGGGCCCAGGGCAAGGACGAGCGAGGCACGCTGCGGCTTGCTTCCTACCAGAAGGGCAACCATGTTGTGATCGAGGTGGAGGATGATGGCGGCGGCATCGATCTCGAAAAGATCAAGCAGAAGGCCTTGGCCAAGGGACTAGTGCATGATGTCAGCGCCTTAAGCGATCGGGAGGCGCTGGAGCTGATCTTTTTGCCCGGCTTCTCAACCGCCGATCAGATCACCGATGTCTCCGGACGCGGTGTTGGCATGGATGTGGTCCGCAATAACATCGCAGCGGTTTCAGGTATGGTGGATATCGAGACCAAGCTAGGCAAGGGGTCCCGCTTCACGATTGTGCTGCCGATCACCCTGGCGATCATTAAGGCGCTGATTATCACCTGTGCCGGTCGGACCTACGCGCTGCCGATCACCTCGGTGGTGGAATCGTTGCTGCTGGCGCCGGAAGAGATCAGGACCGTGGAAAACAAAGAAGTTATCTCGTTACGTGATGCCACCTTGCCGCTGTTGCGTCTTGATCGTTTTCTGGCCGTGGATCGCATCGATACGCCGATCGAACAGTATGTGGTGGTGGTCGGAGCGGCTGAAAAGCGCCTGGGGCTGGTGGTGGATGATCTGCTGGGGCAACAGGATATCGTCATCAAACCGTTAGGTGAGGTGTTTCGTTCCATCCGCGGTATCTCCGGCGCCGCTGATCTGGGCGACCAGCGTACCATTTTGGTGCTTGATGCAGGCGGCATCATCACCGAGATGGTTCGTTCAGGGGGCTAGGCGTGTACAAGACCTACTTTGGTCTGCGGGAAAAGCCGTTCGGCAAGACTCCAGATCCCCGTTTTCTGTTTTTGTCACAGGGGCATGATGAGGCCTTGGCCCGCCTGGAATATGCGGTTGAAGAGCGTGAGATCGCCCTGCTGACCGGGGATGTCGGCTGCGGCAAGACGACCCTGTCACGGGCCCTGATGGATCGCTGCGGGACCGCCTGTCGTTTTGTTCTGATCTTTAACCCCCGCATGGGGGCGTTGGAGTTTCTGCGTACCGTGGCCCATGGACTGGAGATCGACCAGCCGGCCCGCAGCAAGGACGATCTGCTGCGCCAGATCACCGGCGTGCTGTATGACCTTTATCGGTCGGGCATCTGTCCGGTGCTGGTGATAGATGAGGCGCAGACCATCAATGATCTTGAGGTATTCGACGAGATCAGGCTTTTAACCAACTATCAGCTGGATCACCACAATCTCCTGGCCGTGCTGATCATGGGGCAGCCAGAACTGCGTGATCTGCTGCGGCATCAGTCGCTGGAGCCTTTGCGTCAGCGGATCGCGCTGCAGTATCACCTGCAACCGCTCTCCCTTGAGGAGACCATGGAATATCTGGATTATCGGATCAGGGCTGCCGGCGGCAGCGACGGGCTGTTTACGCCCGACGCGCTGCAGGCGATCCATGAACTGTCGGGCGGCGTGCCCCGTCGGATCAATGCCGTGGCCACCAATGCCCTGCTGGTGGCCTACGGGGCCGATGCAGCCATGGTTGATGCCGCAATCGTCAACGAAGTCAGGGATGAAGTTCTACTGTAGATTGGGTAGCGTACGCTATGGATCTGGCAAAAATACGCACAAAGGCACGGCAGGAAGCGACGGCTCAGACGGCAGGTGAGCCTGTCGATGATCGCCTGTTGTTGCAGGAAGCGGTTGTGCCGCCGGCACTGGCCGTACCTGACGACGTGCCGGGAGGGGGGGGGGGCGAACTGGTGATCCCCGGACCTGCGCCAATCTCCAGCTCCAACGCGCCGGTACACTTCGATCCCCTGGCGGTGATCCTTGCCGGCCGCCAGACAGATATGTTGGCGCCGGACGTTGATCTGCAGTCTCAGAAGCAGGCTCAGGCAGTGGCCAGTGAGGACGCCTACCAGGAGTTTCTCTGTTTTCTGCTGGGCGATGAGGAATACGGCATTAACATCATGGAGATCAAGGAGCTGATCAAACCCCGTGAGTTGACGGAAGTGCCCCGCGCCCCCCATTTTGTGGATGGTATCATCTCGCTGCGTGGCGTGATTGTGCCGGTGATCGATCTGCGCAAGCGGCTCGGTCTGCAGGGACAGCGGTCGACCGCCCAGCAGCGGATCATTATTGTGCGGCAGCGTGATGGCTACAGCGGACTGCGGGTGGATAGCGTGACCGGTGTGGTCCGTATTACTGACCATCGTCGTGAAACAACGCCGGCGGCGTTGGAAGGAATCGATCGGGAGTTTGTGGCCGGTATCGGTCGCACCGATAACCGGATGGTGATCCTGCTTGATATTCAGAACGTTGCTGATCTGGAGCTTGCCGCCAATGGGAACTGATTTGGAGCAGGTGACCACGCAGGAGTTGCAACTGGCCAGTTTCCGTCTGGGCGACAATCGTTTTGCCGTCGATATCATGCGGATCAGGGAGATTATGTTGCCGCAACCGCTGGCCGGCATGCCCCGTCCTTCGCAGGTGCTGGAGGGGATGATCAACCTGCGGGGAGCGGTGATTCCGGTGGTGAACCTGCGTTCCCGCTTCGGCATGGAGCCGCGTTTTGGTGGCGCAGGCAAGCTGATGATCATTTCGGTGGCCGGCCGACTGGTGGCCCTGGCGGTGGATGACGTAGAGGAAGTGATTTCCGTGCCGGTGCGTTCGATTGTCCCGCCGCCGGAGATTGCCGAAGGGGTCGGCGGTGAGTATCTGGTCGGGGTCTGCCTGGTCGATGCGCTTATGTATCTGATCCTCGATATCGATGCGCTGTTTACCCCTGCCGAACAGCGGGAGCTGGGGCGTGTTGCCGGAGTTCTGTTCCATGACCATGCCTGAGCGTTCGTCGGCCTTTGCCGCTCAAGACGAAGAGGTCCGTCGTCGCACTGTTCAGGAGCAGTATGGTGTGCCGCTGGACCGTTGCCGCGACCTGTTAGTGACCGCCTTGGGGGATGACAGCTGGCGGGTGCGTAAAGAGGCGGTTGAGGTGCTGGTGGCGGCCCGTCCCGGACGGGACGAGATGCGCGGATTGATTGACCTGTTGCGGCATGAGGATAATGCCGGGCTGCGCAATGCAACCTCGGAACTGTTGGTCAGGCTGGGTAAGCGTGCTGTGCCGGCCTTGCTCGATCATCTTCAGGACCACGATCAGGACCTGCGCAAGCTGCTGGTTGACACGCTGGCCGCCATCGGTGAGCGGAGCGCGGTGCCGGCCCTGCTTACCGCCCTTGATGATCCGGATGTAAACGTCGCCGCTGCGGCAGCTGAGGCGCTGGGCGCCATCGGTGATCAGTCTGCGGTGCCGTCTTTGCTGCAGGCACTGGACCGGCAGCAGCACGATTTTTTTCAATACAATGCCTTGGCCGCCTTGGGGCGTATCGCTTCACCAGGGCCGTTGCCGTCGGTGGTGGCTCGTCTGGCCCGGCACGACATGCTGCGGTTGGCAGCCTATGAGTGCCTGGGCAAGATTGGTGCTGATACTGCGTCGGCCGATCTGTTGCTGGAAGGGTTGCAGAGCCAGCTGCCCAGCCTGCGGACCGTTGCCGTGCGTTCTCTGGCTGCAGTGCTTAAGCACCTGGAGCCACTGTTTCGGCAGACGGTTGTTGAGCAGCTCAGGCTGCTCTTTGATCAGGGCCTACTGGAAACGTTGACCCAAGCCGCTGCCAGCGGTGATGCAGAGGTTGCTGAAGCGGTGGTGGCGCTTTTGGAGGCGTTGGCAGATCCGCGTAGTCTGCCTTTATTGCTCCAGGCCGTGATTGATGAACGGTTGGCTTCGCGTGCCATGGACGCCCTGCAATCCATTGGCACAGCCGCTATTGCGCCATCAGTTGCCCGTTATGCCCTGGCTGATGAGACGGAACGGGCAGCCATCTGCACCCTGCTGGGCCGTCTGGGGCGCTTGCAAGCGGATGTTGAGCAGACCATCAGCCAGGCCTTGTCCGACGATGTTGCTCTGGTGAGGCGTGCAGCAGCCGTTGCAGCAGGCAGCTTGCCCAGCGCTGCGTTACTATCGGCCGTGACCAGCCTGCTCGATGATGAAGACCCGTCTGTGCGCGACGCAGCACTGCAAGCCTTGCGCGCCCGTGGTGGTTCCCACCGTGAACTGGTGCGTGAGATTGCCGGCCAGATGATCAGTTCGGAGCTGCCTGAACAACGGCGGGCGGCGGCTCTGCTGTGCGCCGCCAGTGGCGATTGCGAACAGTTGGCGTTGCTGATCAAGGACGAACATGCAGCGGTACGGGAGTCAGCCGTTCGTGCTGTTGGTCGGTTGGCTCTGGCCGCATCATGTCCCAACCTGGTGATGGCGCTGGTTGATGAGGCCGAAGAGGTACGCATTGCTGCGGCCGAATCGCTAGGTGCATGTTGCGGCAAGCACGATGGTAGTGCGCCGTTACGGTTGGCATTACAGGACCCCTCATCCTGGGTGCAGGCCGCTGCGTTGCGCAGTCTGGTGGAGTTGTGCGGCGATGAGGCGCTGTCGGATGCCCTTGCTTTGTGGCAACGGGGGGACGAGGTGGCACAACTGGCCTGTCTGGAGGCCTTTGATCTGCTTGCCGCACCGGAGGGCTTTGCCCTGATCACCCAGGCCCTTGGCCAGCGTGACGGTGAGGTCCTGAAAGGGGTTATCGAGGTGCTGTCCCGGCACAAGCCGGATTTGCTGCTGCCCTGGCTCCATCACATCCTGAGCCATACTGACTGGGATGTGCGGATGAGTGCGGTGCGGGCCTGTGCCAGCCTGCCTCCTCCGGAACGGCATGACCTGTTGCGTATGGCCCTTGATCGCGAGGATCATGATCTGGTCAGGCAGGCGTTGCGCCAACTGCTGGACGGTCACTGACCATGCCGGTTGTAGATCAGGCCATGATGATGCCGGATGAGGAGTTTCGACTGCTCCGTGACCTGGTCTATACCCATAGCGGTCTCTATTTTGGGGATGATGCCAAATACCTGCTGGAAAAGCGTCTGGGCCGCCGCTTGGCGACACACCAGCTCAAGTCGTATCGTGAGTACTATCAATTTCTGAAGTTTAACCGTAAACGTGAACAGGAGCTGGAGGAGATCATGGATCTCCTCACCACCAACGAGACCTATTTCTTTCGTGAAGCGTACCAGTTGAGCGCCTTTTCTGATGAGATTCTGCCGGAGCTGTGCAAACGCAAGCAGGCAGCAGGTGAACCGCGCAGGATCAGGATCTGGAGTGCCGGCTGTTCCAGTGGTGAAGAACCCTATACCATCGCTATGCTGCTGCTGGAGCAGCCTTGTCTGCAAGGCTGGCAGCTTGAGATCATCGGCACCGACATCAGTCAACGGGTGCTGCAGCAGGCGCGGCGTGGCATCTATGGACGTTCAGCCTTTCGAATGACCGACGACTACTATCTGTTAAAGTACTTTGAACCTCAGGACGGTGCTTTTCGGATTGCCGACCAGGTGCGGCAGCTGGTCTCCATCAGCTACCTTAATCTTTTGGACCAGACTCGAATGGCGATGTTGGGCAGCTTTGATCTGATTTTTTGCCGTAACGTGATCATCTATTTTGATCTGGCAGTCAAAAAGCAGGTGGTGGCGTCGTTTCATCGGTCCTTGCGGGATGGCGGCTTTTTGCTCTTGGGGCACTCGGAGTCGTTGATGAACATCAGTACCCTGTTTACCCTGCGCCATTTCAAAAACGACATGGTGTACCAGAAACCACTGCTCAGCGCGGCAGGGGGGGCATCATGAAACCGGTACGGGTGCTGGTGGTGGATGACTCGGCCTACAGTCGCCGCAGTATCACCCGTATGCTGGAAGGGGTGCCGGGTATCGAGGTAGTGGGCTACGCCATTGATGGTGAAGAGGGGATCCGTCAGGTGATCAGCCTCAAGCCGGATCTGGTGACCCTGGATCTGGAAATGCCACGTATGGATGGTTTTACGTTGCTGCGGATCCTGACCGGCCGTTTTAACCTGCCGGTACTGGTGGTCAGCGCCCTTTCCGATGCGGAAAAGGTCTTCCGGGCACTGGAACTGGGGGCGGTTGATTTTGTGGCCAAACCGTCCAGTGATGCCAGCACCGATCTGCTGTCCATTACCGAAGATCTGCAGTATAAAGTTCGTCAGGCAGTGACGGCTCGCATCAAGGAGTATCACCGGCTGAGCGACCATGCAGTCTCTTTGTCGGTGCAGCGTAAGCAGGGGCGCAGAGGGCATAAAACGCCGCTGGAGCTGGTGGCTATCGCTGCCTCCACCGGTGGTCCGCCGGCACTGCAGGGGATTTTAAGTGCCTTTGAACGTCCCTATCCCTTTGGCGTGGTGGTGGCTCAACATATGCCGCCCGGCTTTACCAAGGCCTTTGCTGAGCGGCTGAACCGTAGTTCGGTGTTTGAGGTGCGCGAGGCCAAGGATGGCGATCCGATCGTGGCCGGACAGGCGTTGGTTGCGCCTGGTGGCAGCCATGTGATACTGGAGCAGGATGATGCCATTATCCGTGTCCGGGTCTTGCCGCCGGACCCCAATTACCGCTACAATCCGTCGGCCGATGCCCTGTTTTGTTCCTGTGCGCCGCTCTACGGAAAGCGGATGTTGGCCGTGGTGCTGACCGGCATGGGCAATGACGGCAGTCAGGGCGTGCGGCAGGTAAAGCAGTACGGCGGACAGGTGCTGGCCGAGTCGGAGGAAAGTTCGGTGGTCTACGGCATGCCACGCGAGGCAGCCGCCACCGGTTGTGTTGACCGGATTGCCGCACTGGACGACATACCGAGCGCAATCCTGGATTGCGGTCATTTTGAGCATTAAGCATGGGAACGTATATAACCAGAAGGAGTAGCGGATGTCTGCTGAGCTGAAGTACACCCCCAACGAGATTGAAGCCAAATGGCAGCAGTTCTGGGCCGATAAGAAGACCTTTACCGTCACCGAAGACCCGGCCAAGCCGAAGTATTACCTGTTGGAGATGTTCCCGTACCCTTCCGGCCGGATCCATATGGGCCATGTGCGTAACTACTCGATCGGTGATGTGGTGGGTCGCTTCAAGCGGATGCGGGGTTTTAACGTGCTGCATCCTATGGGCTGGGACGCCTTCGGCATGCCGGCTGAAAACGCCGCCATCAAGAACAACAGCCACCCGGCTGCCTGGACTTACGAGAACATCGCCTATATGCGTGACCAGTTGAAGCAGATGGGCCTGTCCTACGATTGGGACCGCGAACTAGCCACCTGTGATGTCTCCTATTACCGTTGGGAGCAGAAGCTGTTTCTGGAGATGTACCAGAAAGGTCTGGCCTACAAGAAGCAGTCGTTTGTCAATTGGTGTCCCTCCTGTGAGACCGTGCTGGCCAACGAGCAGGTGGAGGACGGGGCCTGCTGGCGGTGCGACAACGAGGTGCAGCAGAAGGAACTGGAGCAGTGGTTCTTTCGGATCACCGATTACGCCCAGGAACTGCTGGACTTTACCCACAAAATGCCCGGCTGGCCGGAGCGGGTGCTGGTGATGCAGCGCAACTGGATCGGTCGCAGCACCGGTTGCGAGATCGACTTTCCGTTGGAGGGGGGCGAAGGTTCGATCCGGGTATTCACCACCCGTCAGGATACCCTGTTCGGCGCCACCTTCATGTCCCTGGCGCCGGAACATCCACTGGCGCTGGAGTTGACCACGCCGGAACGGCGGGCCGAAGTAGAGGCCTTTATCGACAAGGTCAAGAAGACGGATCGGATCAAGCGCACTGCCGACGACTTTGAGAAGGAAGGGGTCTTCACCGGTAGCTACTGCGTAAACCCGGCCACCGGCCGCAGGATGCCGGTCTTTCTGGCCAACTTTGTCTTGGTTGAGTATGGCACCGGCGCTGTGATGGCGGTACCGACCCACGATCAACGTGATTTCGAATTTGCCAAGAAGTACGACCTGCCGCTGGTGGTGGTGATCCAGCCTCAAGGAGAGGCCCTTGAGCCGGCCGCCATGGCCGCTGCCTATACCGAACCAGGCGTGATGGTTAACTCCGGCCGCTTCGATGGTAAGCCAAGCGACAGCGCCAAGGAAGAGATCGCCGACTGGCTGGAGCAGGAAGGCAAGGGCAAGAAGACCATCAACTTCCGCCTGAGGGATTGGGGTGTATCTCGCCAGAGATACTGGGGTAACCCGATTCCGATTATCTACTGTGACTGCTGCGGCGCCGTGCCGGTGCCGGACAAGGACCTGCCGGTGGTACTGCCCCACGACGTGGCCTTCACCGGTGAAGGTGGCAGCCCTTTGGCCAGACTGGAGAGCTTCATCAGGGTGGATTGCCCGCAGTGTGGTAAGCCGGCCCGCCGCGAAACCGACACCATGGACACCTTTGTGGAGTCTTCCTGGTACTTTCTGCGCTACTGCAGCCCTGATTTTGAAGGGGGCATGGTGGATAAGGCCCGCACCGACTACTGGATGTCGGTGGACCAGTATATCGGCGGCATCGAACATGCTGTATTGCACCTTTTGTACGCCCGCTTCTTCACCAAGGTGATGCGTGACCTGGGGCATATCTCGGTGGATGAGCCGTTCACCAACCTGCTGACCCAGGGGATGGTGATCAAGGACGGCGCCAAGATGAGTAAGTCTAAGGGCAACGTGGTGGACCCCGATGCCCTGATCAAGAAGTACGGCGCCGACACGGCCCGCCTGTTTTCACTGTTTGCTGCACCGCCGGAAAAGGACCTGGACTGGAACGAGCAGGGGGTAGACGGCTGCTATCGTTTTCTGAACCGGGTCTGGAAGCTGGTATACGAATATCTGTCAGCTGTACAGGGGGCAGGTGCCCTGGATGTTGCCGCGTTGACCGATGAAGAGCGTACCCTGCGCCGCGCGGTGCACAAGACCCTCAAAAAGGTCACTGAGGATATTGACGAACGCTTCCACTTCAACACCGCCATCGCTGCGGTGATGGAGCTGCTGAATGTGCTGCAGGGGGCCAGGCTGGCCTCGCCCCATTCCGGGGCGGTGATGAAGGAGGCCCTTGATCTGCTGGTGCAGATGCTGGCCCCCTTTGTGCCGCACATCAGTGAGGAGTTGTGGCAGCAGCTGGGACATGCTACCAGTCTGGCAGACACCCCATGGCCGGCCTATGACCCGTCGGCCACGCTGGATGAAGAGCTGCTGATCGTGGTGCAGGTCAACGGTAAACTGCGTTCCCGCTTGTCGGTACCAGTGGGAATCGATGAGCAGACGGTCAAGGCGCAGGCCCTGGCCGATGACAAGGTCAAGGTCTTTACCGATGGTCAGCAGATTCGCAAGGTGATCTATGTGCCTGGAAAGTTGGTGAACATTGTTGCGGGCTAGGGGGCTCTACTGCGGCTTGCTGGCGCTGCTGATGATTGCCGTTCTGGTTGGCTGTGGCTACCGTTTTACTGCCGACAGCGGAACACGTTTGCCTGCCGGACAAAAGGTCTGGGTAGCCTATTTACAGAACACTACGGTCTATCCTGCCGCATCGGTTGTCGTAAAACGGGCGCTGTTCGATCAGTTTGCCGCCCTGCGGGGCATCCTGCCTGCAGCGACACCCGCCGAGGGCGATCTCATGGTTGAGGGCACCTTGACCGGCTACGGAGCCGGTAATGTCAGCTATACGGCCACTGATATTGTAAAGGAGTACCGCCTGACCCTCACGGCCGAGATCACCGTCCGTCGCAAGGGAGAAGACAAGACCGCCAAGCCGCTCTGGAAGGGGCCGGTCTCGGCCTGGCAGGATTATCCGGTGGCAACCACCATCGAGCTGCAGCGCAGCAACGAAGATGCGGCCCTGCTGGCGGCCTCGCGTAAACTCGCCCAGCAGGTAATCTGGAATCTGGAGCAGGGCTACTGATGACCGAGCAGGAACTGGATAAGCAGCTGACGACCGGCGCCTTTGCGCCGGTCTATTTTTTGTACGGTGAAGAGCCGTTTCTGGCTGAGCGGGCCAGTCGTCGCATTATGGAGCGGGCCGTTGATCCGGCCATGAAGGATTTTAACCTCAATATCTATTACGGCAGCGACTGCAAAGGGACCGAAATTCTGGATACCGCCCAGACCTTGCCAATGTTTGCCGAACGGCGGGTGGTGCTGGTCAAGCGGGCCGAAGGGCTGCCAGCGACGACCCAGGAAGGGCTTTTGTCCTATCTGGCCAACCCGTGCCCCGAAACCTGTCTGATCTTTGTGGCCGGCAAGCCGGACCTGCGGCGCAAGTTTTTTGCCGAACTAAAGAAACAGCCCGGCAGTCTGGAGTTTAAAAAGCTGTACGAGAACAAGCTGGGGCCCTTTATCAGCCAGGAGGCAGCCGGCCATGGCAAGAAGATCGACAGCGCCGGTACCGAACTGTTGGCTTTTATGGTGGGCAGTAACCTGCAGGCGCTGTCGTCGCAGGTTGAAAAGGCCGCCTTGTTTGTCGGTGGCCGGCCGGTGATCACGGTGGAGGATGTACGCAGCATTGTCAGTCAGAGCAAGGAATTCAGCGCCTTTGAACTGGCCCGCTTTATTGGTGAAAAAAATCTGGCCAAAGCGCTTGCCACCCTGGAGTCGATGCTGACCAATGGCGAGGAAGCGATCATGATGCTGGGGGCGCTGGCCAGCCATTTTCGCAGGATATGGCGTATTCGGGAGTTGTTGGACCAGAAGCTTGCGCCGGCTGAGATCGGCAAACAGCTCAAGATCCACCAGTTTTTTCTGGGGGAACAGGTAGCTCAGGCCAAGAAGTATGCAACCCCTGAACTGGAGTTGCTGTTTGAGCGGCTCTATCGGGCTGACCTTTCGCTCAAGACCGGTGCCGCAGCGGCTACGGTGCTGCAGGGGCTGGTGTTTGATACCTGTAACGGCAGTTTGTAGTCTGTCTTTAGTGAGATGAGGCACACAAAAAAAGGCCTCCGCTTTCCAGCGGAGGCCTTTTGATATTCGCTGTTACCCTGTGACTAGCCGAGGGTGTTCACCAGCTTAGTCAGGCGGGAGACGCTGCGCGAAGCATTTGCCTTATGGATGACCCCTTTAGTGGCGGTCTTGTCGATAACGGGAATGGCTGCCTGCAGTGCCTCTTGGGCTGCAGCCTTGTCCTTCTTCTCAACGGCCTCGCGGACCCGTTTGATGTAGGTCTTCAGGGTTGATTTCTGGTGACGATTGCGGGCGTTACGCTTTTCGTTCTGCTTGATCCGCTTGATTGCCGACTTGTGATGAGCCACGTGCTACCTCCGAATGATTGCAGCAAAGCATGCTGGTAATTAGTCAAATTGAAGCGAAATTTTTAGCATCCTATTGTGGTGCTGTCAAGCAGTATCTGAATGGTTAGGCTGAGATATGGACCCGTCGTCCCTCAACCCTCAGCCGGCCGGCACAGAACAGGCGCACTGCCTCGGGATAGATACGGTGTTCTTCTCCATGGATCCGCTGGGAAAGGTTTTCCAGCGTGTCGTCGGCCAGGATCGGCACCACTGCCTGCAGGATGATCGGTCCGGTGTCAGTGCCGGTATCTACAAAATGAACCGTGCAGCCGGTGTAGCGCACACCATATTCCAGCGCCTGTTGCTGGGCATCCAGGCCGGGAAAGGCTGGCAGCAGGGCAGGGTGAATGTTCATCATGGCGTGGGGAAAGGCCTCCACCATCACTGGAGATAGCAGCCGCATGAAGCCGGCCAGCACCACCAGCTGTACCCCGTGTTCTTTCAGCAGCGCCACCAGGGCCTGGTCGTAGGCGGCCCGGTTGGGATACTGCCGATGGTCCAGCACCAGGGCCGGGATGTTGTGTTTTTTTGCCCGCTCCAGGGCGTAGGCGTCGGCCTTGTTGCTGATCAGGCAGGCGATCCGGCCGTTGGTGATTCGTCCCGCCTCCAGGGCGTCGACGATGGCCTGAAAGTTTGAACCGTTACCGGAAACCAGTACCCCGATGGCGATCGGTGTGGTTGTCATCAGGAGAGCTCCACCTGTTCCTCATCATCGCGGCGGGACTGTACCTCGCCCACTAGCCAGGCTGTTTCACCCAGCCCCTGCAGGCGGGCCAGGATGTCATCCACGTCCTGTTCGGCTACGGACAGCACCATGCCGATCCCCATGTTGAAGGTGCGGTACATCTCAAACTGATCCACCTTGCCGGCCTCTTCCAGCAGGCTGAAAACCGGTGGACGTTGCCAGCTGTCCAGTCTGAAGCTGGCCTTGCAGAGTTTGGGCAGGATGCGGGGCACGTTGTCGGTCAGGCCGCCGCCGGTGATATGGGCGATGCCGTTGATCCGGAAGTCCTTCAGCAGGTTCAGCACGGCACGCACGTAGATCTTGGTGGGGGTCAGCAGGGTCTCGGCCACCGTGGTCTTCAGGCCAGGCAGCTGATCGTGGATACCGAGGCCCATCCGGTCGAAGATGATCCGGCGGGCCAGGGAGTAGCCGTTGCTGTGCAGGCCACTGGAGGCGATGCCGATCAATTTGTTGCCTACCGTAATTGAGGAGCCGTCAATGATCTGGTCTCGCTCTACCACGCCTACGGTAAAGCCGGCCATATCGTATTCGCCTGCACTGTAAAAACCGGGCATCTCGGCGGTTTCGCCACCGATCAGGGCGCAGCCGGCCTGTTTGCAGCCTTCAGCAATGCCGGCCACGATCTGGGCTGCCTTGTCCGGATCCAGGTGGCCGGTGGCCAGGTAGTCCAGGAAAAACAGCGGCTCAGCTCCCTGCACAATGATGTCGTTGACGCACATTGCCACCAGGTCGATGCCGACCGTGTCGTGTTTGTCGGCCAGAAAGGCCAGTTTCAGTTTGGTGCCGACGCCGTCGGTGCCGGAGACCAGCACCGGGTTTTTGTACTTGGCGGTGTTCAGTGAAAACAGACCGCCAAAACCGCCGATTTCGGTCATGACTTCCGGGCGGAAGGTGGCCTTGACCAACGGCTTGATCTTCTGCACAAAATCGTTGCCGGCTTCAATGTCGACACCAGCCTCTTTGTAGGTTGCACGGTTTTCTGTCACAGCGTGGGCACTCCTTGTCAGATTGAATCTGTTTTCTAGCCAATCGGGGGGTAAAAGTCAATCAACTCGGCATCAACCCCAATGGTAACGCCAGTTTGGCCTTGACAAACCTGTCGCTTTGTCGCTTACTTAAAGGCATGCGTAGACTCACTCCCTTGACACCGTTGCTAGTGCGTCAGCTGCTGCCCGTTATGGTGCTGCTGCTTGCCGGTATGGCGCTGGCTCAGCCTGCCTGGGCTGACATCTATCGCTATGAGGACGAGGAAGGGGTGGTGCATTTTACCGATGCGCCCACCGACAAGAAGTTCAAGGTCTTTCTGCGTGACCTGCGTAAAGACCGTCAGCTGCGCACCCGTTTTAAGGTGGCGCAGGGCAACCCCCAGGAATATGAACACTTGATACAGTCCAGCGCTGCCAAGTATGGCGTCAGTGCCGCTCTGGTCAAGGCGGTTATCCAGGCTGAGTCAGGCTACAATCCCAATGCCGTTTCCCGTGCCGGAGCCAGCGGCCTGATGCAGCTGATGCCCGGTACCGCCAAGCAGCTCAAGGTGGCGGATGCCTTCAATCCAAAACAGAACGTGGACGGCGGCGTGCGTTACCTCAAGTTTCTGCTGGATACCTTCAAGGGGGATGTGAGCCTCGCCCTGGCAGCCTATAACGCCGGTATGGGCAAGGTGGCCAAGTACGGCGGCATCCCCCCCTACGAAGAGACCCGCACCTACGTCAGTCGCGTACTATCCTACATGGGGTCTTACTGACGTGTCCCAGTACCATCCGATTCTCAACCCTCCCAACATTATTACCCTGTTCAGGATCGCCTGCATTCCGTTGATGGTGCTGCTGCTCATGTCGCCATCACGTGAGTCCTGTTTCTGGGCAGCCTGGATCTTTGCCCTGGCGTCGGCCACGGACTGGCTGGATGGGCATTTGGCCCGCCGCATGGGGATTGTGACGGTCTTCGGCAAGTTTCTTGACCCGATCGCCGACAAGCTGATCGTGATGGCCGCCCTGATCATGATCCTGCCCTATGATCGGGTACCGGCCTGGATGGTGTTCGTGGTGCTGGCCCGCGAGATTGTGATCACCGGCCTGCGTAGCATCGCCTCCAGCGAAGGGATTGTGATCCAGGCCTCTGATCTGGGCAAGTACAAGACCATCTTTCAGTTGGTGGCCATCATCGGCCTGTTGCTGCATTTTGACTACAACTGGTTTTTTGGCATCGCACATCCGTTGGTAACGGTCAACATGCACAACGCCGGCATGTTCTTTTTCTGGATCGCCTTTGTCCTGACTGTCTGGTCGGGTCTGGATTACCTGTACCGCTTCGTGCGGGTCATCTCACGTTAATCGTTCAACGCATCCCGATCTCGTCCCTTTTCCCATGTCACTAACGTACCTCACCCTTGATGAGCTGATAGTCCGTTTCGGTCTTGATCGGTCACCATTTGTCCAGGTGGCCGAACGGTACCCCTTTCGTCTGACCAGCTATTACGCCGGACTGATCAAGGAACCGGGTGATCCGATCTGGCGTCAGTGTGTGCCGGAGCCGCTGGAACTTATGGATGTTGCGCAGCTGCCGGATCCGCTGGATGAAGAACGTCTCAGTCCGGTGCCCGGTTTGATCCATCGTTACCCCGACCGGGCGGTGCTGCTGGTCTCAAACCGCTGCGCCGTCTACTGCCGTTTTTGCATGCGCAAACGACAGGTGGGCTGTGGTACGGCCTCCCTGGACCTTGACCGGGCCATCGACTATATCGCCGCTACCCCGACACTGAGGGATATTGTCCTGTCCGGCGGCGATCCGCTCTTGCTGCCGCTGGATCTGTTGCACAACCTGCTGGTTCGACTGCGAGCGATTCCCCACCTGGAGATTATCCGTATCGGCAGCCGGACCCCGGTCACGGCCCCAAGCCTGATTACGTCTGAGCTGTGTCGGATGTTGGCCGGTCACCAGCCGCTCTACCTCAACACCCATTTCAACCATCCCCGAGAACTGACCGAACAGGCGGCCCACGCCTGTGCCCTGCTGGCCGATGCCGGTATCCCGCTGGGCAACCAGACGGTACTGCTTAAAGGGGTCAATGATCAGCAGTCTGTGTTGAATGAACTCTTCTCCGGTCTGCTGCGACTGCGGGTGCGTCCCTACTACCTGCACCAGATGGACTTGGTGCAGGGCACGGCTCATTTTCGTACCCCGCTGCGTCAAGGGATGCAGTTAATGGCTGGCCTGCGGGGACAAATCAGCGGTATGGCGATCCCCCATTTTGTGGTTGATCTGCCAGGAGGGCAGGGCAAGGTGGCGCTTCAGGCTGAAACGTCCCAAGCGACTGCAGAAGGCTGGTTGATCCGCAATTTGGCAGGTGAACAGGTCGTGTATCGGGATCCATCCGATTGCCTATAGCCGTTTGCGCATCTCCAGCACATTGCCGCCCGCTATGCGTCGATAGACCACCGAATCCATCAGGGTGCGGATGATGTAAATGCCGCGTCCGCCGGTCTCTAAAAGTTCTTCTCCTTCAAACCCCGGATCCTGGATGTTGTTCAGGTCAAAGCCTTGTCCCTGATCAAAAACCTGGAGCAGCAACTCGTTGTCGCTGATGGTGATCCGGATGTCCACCTCTTTGTCCGGGTCGCCGGCATTGGCATGCCGGATGGCGTTGACCATCGCTTCGGTCAGAACAACGTTTAACTGGTTGGCCAGGTCTTCCCGGTCACCCTTGAAGCCTTGCAACTGGAGGGCAAGGTCTTCACCGATCCGGCCGATCAGACTTAAATAACGGGTCTGGTTTGGCACCTTGATTTGTATATCTATTTCGTTCTTCATGGGCTGGTTCCCGTGTATGCCGCTGAGAGGTCAGTCAGAAAGAGGCCAGGGCATCATCCATGGTGCTATAGATGTCGAATACGCGGTGCAACCGGGTCAGTTCAAACATGGACTTGACCTGGCTCTGCACGCCGGACAGCTTCAGGTCGGCCTGGCGGGCCGAGGCGTTTTTGAAGCCGGAAACCAGGGCTCCCAGGCCCGAGCTGTCGATGAAACGAACCTCTTTTAGATCCACTACCACACCATTCTTGCCGGATTCAAACAGGTTGGCCAGTTCCTGCTTTAGTTCTTCAGCGTTATGGGCATCCAGCCGTTCCTCTTTTACCTGCAACAGCACCACGTTTCCCTGCTCTTCACGTTTGATGTTCATGTCCCACTCCTTTCATCTAGGTCAGTATCTTCAAGACCACCATTGAGATGTCATCCTGCAAGGTCTGCTCACCGCTGAACTGTTGTGCCTGTTCGTAGAACGAGTCGGCAATCTGCCCTGCAGGCAGATTGCCGATTGCGGCCAGATGTTTGCACATCCGCTCGGTGCCATACAATTCTCCATGTGTGGTCATCGCTTCCGGAATACCGTCGGTATGGAAAAAGATCAGGTCGCCTGAACGCAGCAAAATGGCCTGCTCTTCAAAGACCACCTCCTGTTTGACCCCCAGGATCAGGCCCTCGGCGTCCAGTTCCTGGCAGGCCGGCTCGCCAGGACGATAGACCATCGGACGGTTGTGTCCGGCGTTGGCATAGGAAAGTCGGCCGGTTGCCGCATTGTAGCGGGCGTAGAACATGGTGATGAACAGTTCTGAGCGGGACAGATCATCATACAGCTGGTGGTTGAGCAGGCTCAAGATTACGCTGGGGCTGGTGGCACGGCTGACCTGGGCACGCAACAGGGTGCGCACCTCGGACATGATCAGGGCGGCTCCAACGCTGTGGCCCGAGACATCGGCAATCACCAGGTCGATGGTCTGATCGTCCCGTTTGAAGAAATCATAGTAGTCGCCCCCGACGTGGGCCGCCGGAATACAGCGGCCGGCCAGTTCAATGCCGAAGATGTCGGGAGGCTCTTCGGGCAGCAGCGACAGCTGAATCTGCTGGGCGATCTCCATGTCCCGCATCAGGCGCGCCTTGTCCAACTGGACCTGCTGCATCTTGCGGCGAGCCACTTCCCGAGCCTCCATCTCACCCATCAGGCGCGCGGCCTGAGCCAGCTGACCGGTAAGGCTGTTCAGCAGGCCGATAAATTCCTCGGTGAACAGGCCGACGATGTTCTTGGAATAGACTGACAGTACTCCCAGACATTCTTCTCCCTCCCGAAAGATCGGAATGTGGGCGAAGGAGACAAAACCCTCCTCCCGGGTCTGTTGCATCTCAAGGATGCCTTCCAGCTGAGTGATATCGTTTACCAGGTGCGCCCGTTGGTCGATCATTGCCATTTTTACATAGGGATCACTTTCCTGATACCAATGCTCAGGGGTAATTGGTCGGCGGTTTACACCTTGATAACTGATCACCTCAAGGGGGAAATCACTGTTTTTTCGCAACTGGATCAGGCCCACATCCAGCTTGAATTCTTTGATCAACAGCTGTAGCAGATCGTCGCAGATCGTCTGCAGTTCAAGTGTGCGGTTCATGATTTCCGAGGCCTTGAGGCGAACGTAGAGTGCTTCGCGGCTCTGGTCCAGTGAGGTGCGTACCGTGCTGAAGATGTCATAGACCGATTCCATCCGGCTGCCCATGTCGGAGAGATAGCTGTCGACAATGGCGCCTGCCGCAGCTGCACCCACTGAGCCGGCCAAGGTCCGTTCCACAAACCGTTTCAACGTTGGCAGTTCGAACTCTTCAACTGCGTCTTGCGCTGTGAGATTGCGGTCGCGCAGGTAGGCCTCCATGATACGGTGAGCCTCGTCCTGGCCGATAAATTTGCCTAACAGCGCGGTGAACTGGGGGATGGTAACCGGTTTGGAAAGTCGTTTGGCTGCGGCACGGTATTCTTTGGCCTCCTGCTCAAAGCTACCGATAAAACGGTGCACCTGTTCCTTTTCCAGCTCTGACTGCGGCAGCAGCAGCGAGCAGATCAGGTAGGCGCCGATGTTGAACAACATGCTCCAGAACAGGGAGTGACTCCACATATCCATGCCGACTAGGCCGAAGAGGGCGGTCGGTTTAAGCAGGGTGAGGCCAAAGGGGCCTGCAGTCAGCAGCAGTGGCAGCTCCGGGGAGGCCAGCAGCGACGGAAGCAGCAGGGTATAACCCCAGAGGACAAAACCGAGCCCCATACCGCAAATGGCGCCGGTTTTGTTGCCACGGCGCCAGTACAGGCCACCCAGCAGCGCCGGTAAAAACTGCATGGCAGCCGAAAACGAGATCAGGCCCATGTTGACGAGCATATAGGTGTCCCCCACCAGCAGGTAGTAGAGGAACCCCATAAAGACCACCAGGAAGATACCGAAGCGTTTGAGATTGATCAGCAGAACCGGAAACCATTGCTTGGGGGTGATCCGCACGATGATCGGCATGAACAGGTGGTTGAGCAGCATGGTGGAGATGGTCACCGACTCAACCATCACCATGCCGGCTGCTGCCGACAGGCCGCCCAAAAAGGCCAGCATGGCGATACTGCTGTTGTTGCTCATCAGTGGCAGGCTGATCACGAAATAATCGGCGCCGGCTGGGCTGCCGGTCATCAGGATTCCGCCCAGGGCGATCGGCATGATGAACAGATTGATCAGGAACAGGTAGGCAGGAAAGAGCCACATGGCGGTCTTCACATGGCGTCGATCAGCGTTTTCGACCACCATCACATGGAACTGTCGCGGCAGCAGCATGATGGCCCCCATCGACATGATCAGCATGGTGGATGACGGGATGGAGCCATTGTGCTGCTGGGTCTCAAGGGTCATTAAACGGTCGAACTGTTGTGGAAAACGGCCCTGGAATTGCTGAAAAATATCTCCAAAGCCGTCGAAGATGCCCCAGGTGATGAAGATGCCGACCCCCACCAGGCTGACCAGTTTGACCAGTGATTCAAAGGCCACGGCCGCGATCAGTCCCTCGTGCCGGTCGGTGGAGGAGAGGCGCCGGGCGCCGAAGATCATGCCGAACAGCGCCAGGATCAGCGCCAGGATCATGCCGGTCGGCAGGGTGACAGACTCAACCGAGCCGGGAAGGGCGATGGTGGTATGGCTGGCCACACCGCTTACCAGCGAGAAGGAGGTCGTAACCGCCTTAATTTGTAGCGCAATGTAGGGCATGATCCCCAGGGTGGCGATCAGGGTGACCAGGGTGCCCAGCAGTTGCGATTTGCCATAGCGCAGACTGATAAAGTCGGCAATCGATGAAACGTTGGATTCCTTGCTGATCCTGATGATTCGTTCCAACAGGAAATGCCAGGAAAAGGCGGTCAGGGTTGGCCCCAGATAGATCATCAGGAAATCGATGCCGCTGGTGGCAGCCTTGCCAACGCTGCCGTAAAAGGTCCAGGAGGTACAATAGATCGCGATCGAGAGTGCGTAGACCAAGGGGTTGTTGACCAGGCTTTTGCCGGCATCACGGCGTTTGCCGGCAAACCATGCGATCAGGAACAGCAGTCCGGTGTAGGCAACGGCGATCACCGCTACATGGATCAGGTTCAGCTTCACCGTGCAGGGGGCTCTTCGCCTGACGGTTGCTCAGGCTCGATGGTTTGGGTGAAGAGATAGACAACGCCGATGGAGATGGCCCAGCCTAGGGTAAAGTAGAGGAATAAGAGCGGAAAGCCAAAAATAGAGGTTGGCCGGTTGAAGATCTTCAAAAACGGGAAATTGATCATCACATTTCCCAATACAAAGAAGATGAACCAGGATTCCCGCAGTTGCAGGCGTTGTAAGAGGCGATTTCGGGTGGAGCGCCAGATCATGGAACCCTCGTGACTGATGGCGGAGGAGCGGACGGGCTCGGTGCTGCTGCCGGACACAGATGAAGCCAATACTACCATTGAAGCGCAAGCCGCGCAAGCCGCCAGCCGGCAGGTGGATTCGTTTGACGCTCCGGGGGTTGTATGGTAGCGTTTCACATTCTTGAAGGCTTATTTTGGACGCACGGATGGTACCCCATGCAGCGCATGTTTCTGCTCGCCCTGATACCCGTAGTACTGACTGCTTGCGCCGGCTTTCAAGGCGTAGGTGGAGAGCTTGTTGCCCCGGCGCCTTCCCGCAGCGCCCTAAGCCTGTATGCCCAGTCACGGATCGCCATCGATGAGGGCAACAATGAACGGGCGCTGGCACTGTTGCGTGAGGCGCAGGCTGCCGATCCTAAAGCGAGTCATCTGCTGGTTGCCGAGGCCGAGCTGCGTCTGAGGGCTGGCCAGGTGCCTGAGGCGATGGTGGCGGTAGAAAAGGCCGTCAAGGTCGATCCGGACAACCGTGAGGCCCAGCTGATTGGCGGCACGGTCATGGCCAATCTGGGGCGCGATCGTGAGGCGCTCAGCTATCTGCGTACAGCAGTCACGCTGGACCCGTCCAAGGAAGATGCCGTGCTGCAGCTGGTCAGCTCACTGCTCAAGCTGTTCGAGTATGAAGAATCGGTGACGGTGCTCAAAGAGCTGACCCGCCTGAAGCCCGATTCAGCGGGCGGTTTTTACTATCTGGGTAAAACCTATAGTCAGATGCGGCTCTATCGGGAGGCAGCCGGCTACTACAAGCGTGCTCTGGAGATTCGTCCCGATTTTGTCCAGGCCGCCATTGATCAGGCCGTTTCTCTGGAGGCGATGGGGGATATTGATCAGGCCATCAGCGCCTATAAGGCCTTGATCGATGATTCTGAAAATCGTTCGCCGCTGATCAATCATCTGATCCAGCTGCTGATTCAGTACCGTCGCTACAATGAGGCGCTGGTCTATCTGAACAGGTTGTCTGATATGGGGCTGGGTGGTGAAGAGGTGCAACGCAAGATCGGCCTGCTGCTGCTTGAGCTTGATCGCCATGATGAAGCGATTCAACTTTTTAGCGCGATGCTGGTCAAGGAACCGAACAACCACCAGGTCCGTTTTTACCTTGGTTCGGCCTATGAGGAAAAAGGTGAGTTGGAGCTGGCCCGTGCCGAGTTTTCCCAGATTCCTGTCGACGCTGAGTTGTATGGAGAGGCCTTGGGGCATCTGGCCTTCATCCTCAAGGAGCAGGAACGGGATGACGAGGCGGTCAAGCTTTTGCAGCAAGGCATCGCCGCCTATCCCAACCGGCTGGAGTTGTACTTGAGCCTGGCCACCCTCTACGACTCCATCGATAAGGATGACGAGGGGTTGAAACTGCTGCTGGGGGTGGAGTCACGCTTTAACAGTGATCCCCGCTTCCAGTTCCGGCTGGGGGTGCTCTACGACAAATTGGGCAAAAAGCCTGATTCGATCAACCGGATGAAGCGGGTGATCCAACTGAACCCGCGTGACGCCCAGGCCCTGAACTACCTAGGGTACACCTATGCCGAGATGGGGGTCAACCTTGAGGAGGCCCTGGGCTACATCAAACGGGCCCTGGAGATCCGTCCTGACGATGGCTTTTTTATCGACAGTTTGGGATGGACCTACTACCAGATGAAGCGGTACGACGAAGCGGTCAAGCAGCTGGAGCGGGCCGCCCAACTGGTGGGTGATGATTCGACGGTACTGGAACATCTCGGTGATGCCTATCTGGCCAAAAAAGAGGTAAAAAAGGCGCTGAAGGTCTATAAAAAGGCTTTAGAGCTTGATCCAGGCAATAACGGACTGAATGAGAAGATCAAGCGCGTTGTCAAAGGGGAACAGGACGAGCGATGATCCGTCAGGCGCAGCTTTGGATGCTGATCTTCGGGTCTGTTCTGGTGTTGGCAGGCTGTCAGGCAGGGCAGCAGCAGCCACAGCCCCGGTCCGGCAACGGAGCGCCGGCCTATGGCGACACCCTGGTGGAAGGCACCATCGGCGAAGCCTCGACCCTGCTACCGATTCTGGCCTCGGATAGCGCTTCACACAGTGTGGCCGGCCAGATCTATAATGGCCTGATCAAGTATGACAAGGATCTGCGGTTGGTCGGTGATCTGGCCGAGTCATTCACCGTCGCTGACGATGGTCTTAGCATTTACTTTCGCTTGCGTCGCAACGTGCGCTGGCATGATGGCGCGCCGTTTACCGCCCGTGATGTGCTCTATACCTATCGGGTGATCATCGACCCCAAGACCCCCACCGCCTATTCAGAGGATTTCAAGCAGGTGGCCTCGGTAACCGCCCCCGACCCGTTTACCGTGGTGGTGCGCTACCGTGCCCCCTTTGCCCCGGCCCTGGCCTCCTGGGGCACCTCCATCTTGCCGGCCCATCTGCTGGATGGGCAGGATATCACCAGAAGTCCGCTGGCCCGTCAGCCGGTGGGAACCGGGCCGTTCCGCTTCAAGGAGTGGGTGTCCGGCCAGAAGATCGTGCTGGAGGCCAATCCGGACTACTTTGACGGTCGTCCCTATCTGGACCGGTACGTCTATCGGGTGATACCTGACACCTCCACCATGTATATGGAGCTCAAGGCCGGCGGTGTGGATATGATGGGGCTGACCCCGGTGCAGTACGCCCGCCAGACCGACACCAGCCGATTCAGGGGGGCCTTCAACAAGTACCGTTATCCCTCTAACAGCTACCTCTATCTGGGATACAACCTGCGTCACCCTCTGTTCAAGGATCTGCGCATCCGTCGCGCCATGACCGCCGCCATTGATAAAGATGAGCTGATTCAGGGGGTGCTGTTCGGCATGGGCCAGAAGGCCCACGGTCCGATCGTACCGGGCAGGTGGGCCCATCATGGGGCGGTCAAGGATATCCCCTACGATCCGGTCTATGCCCGTCAGCTGTTGGCCGAGGCCGGTTGGCGGCCGGGGCAGGGGGGCATCCTGCACAAGGATGGCACGCCGCTGCGCTTTACGATTCTGACCAACCAGGGCAACCAGCAACGGTTGATGACGGCCCAGATTATCCAGCAGCGTCTGCTGCAGGTGGGGATCGACGTCAGGATCAGGGTGGTGGAGTGGGCCGCCTTCCTGAAGGAGTTCATCGACAAGGGCAACTTCGAGGTGGTGCTGCTGGCCTGGATGACCTCCCAGGACCCCGACATGTATGACATCTGGCATTCCAGCAAGACCAGGCCGGGGGAGCTGAACTTCATCGGCTACAACAACCCTGAAGTAGACCGTCTATTGGAAGAGGGGCGCAGCACCTTTGACCTTGAAAGGCGCAAACGGGCCTACTTTCGTATTCAGGATATCCTGGCTGAGGAACAGCCCTATACCTTTCTGTATGTGCCCGATGCCCTGCCGGTGGTCTCGGCCCGGATACGGGGCATCGAACCGGCCCCGGCCGGCATCGGCCATAATCTGATCAAGTGGTTTGTGCCGAAGCAGGAACAGCGCTACTAGCAGGGGGAGCTACGATGCTACCGGTCAGTGATATCCATTCCGTTGCCCATGCCATCCAGTTGGCGGTGGCGCCGGTCTTTCTGTTGACCGGCATCGGCGCCATGCTGTCGGTGATGACCAACCGGCTGGGGCGGGTGATCGACCGGGCGCGTTTTCTGGAGCATAAGCTGGAAACAGCGCAAGGTAGCGAGGACGATGCAATCCGCAGCCATCTCAGAACCTTGGCCTACCGCGCCAAGCTGATCGGCCGGGCGATCAACCTCTGTACCACCACCGCACTGTTGGTCTGTACCGTGATTGCCCTGCTGTTCATCGGCGCTTTCCTGGGAGTTGATCCGTCCATCCCGGTGGCGTTGTTATTCATCGCCGCCATGGCAGCCCTGGTGGCCGGGCTGCTCTGGTTCCTGCGCGAGATCTTTGTCGCCACCTCCAGCCTGCATATCGGTCCTGACCATCCAGCCTGACCATCCGTTGTTTGCAACGTTGACATCCTCCACGATAAATTGTATACAATATGCTCTTTTTTGACCCCTACACGTACGCTAAGTACCTATCACCATGAGGAGGATTCACCGATGATCGAAGCATATCTGGCCCATGAAGCCGAGCGTGCCGCCCAGGGTATTCCCGCCCTGCCGCTTTCCCCTGAGCAAACCGCCCAACTGTGTCAACTGCTGGAAGCCCCCCCGGCCGGCAAGGAAGCTTTTTTGCTCGACCTGCTCAAGGAGCGGGTTTCCCCTGGCGTTGACCCGGCTGCCAAGGTCAAGGCTGAATTTCTGGCCGCCATCCTGAACGGCAGCAAAAAGTCGCCGCTGGTTTCCAAGGTGGACGCGGTCCGCATCCTGGGTACCATGATGGGCGGCTATAACGTCAACCCACTGATCGAGGCCCTGAAAGTGGCTGAATTGGCCGATGAGGCCGCCTGCGCCCTGTCCGGCATGACCCTGGTCTATGACGGTTTTGATCAGGTGGTGGAGCTGTCCAAGTCCAACGCCGCTGCCAAGAAGGTGCTGACCTCCTGGGCCAATGCCGAGTGGTTCACCAATAAGCCCGGCGTGCCCGAGACCATCAAGGTTAAGGTCTTTAAAGTAGAAGGCGAGATCAACACCGACGACTTCTCCCCGGCCGGTGATGCCTGGAGCCGTCCTGACATCCCGCTGCACGCGCTGGCCATGGGCAAGACCCGCTTCCCCAACCGCCTGAAGGACATCGCCGATTGGCGTGCCGCCGGTAATCAGGTGGCCTTTGTAGGTGACGTGGTCGGCACCGGTTCTTCCCGTAAATCGGCCTGCAACTCGGTGCTGTGGCACATGGGCCAGGATATCCCCTGCGTACCCAACAAGAAGACTGCCGGTGTGATCATAGGTGGCGTCATCGCCCCGATCTTCTTCAACACCGCCCAGGATTCCGGCGCGTTGCCGATCAAGGCAGACGTGACCAAGATGAATGACGGCGACGTGATCACCATCAACACCGTCAAGGGTGAGATCAGCAATGAGAAGGGCGAGGTGATCTCCACCTTCAAGCTGGCCCCCAACACCATCGCTGATGAGTTCCGCGCCGGTGGCCGTATTCCCCTGATCATCGGCCGCGCCGTGACAGAGAAGGCCCGCAAGGCACTGGGTATGGGCGAGACCGACGTCTTTACCCTGCCGGTCAACCCGGTTCCGAAGGCTGATCAAGGCTACTCCCTGGCCCAGAAGATGGTTGGCAAGGCCTGTGGCGTTACCGGCATTCTGCCCGGCACTGCCTGCGAGCCCAAGATGACCACCGTCGGTAGCCAGGACACCACCGGTCCGATGACCGCTGACGAGTTGAAGGAACTGGCCTGCCTCAAGTTCCTGTCGCCGATGTTCATGCAGTCTTTCTGCCACACCGCAGCCTATCCGAAGCCGGCTGACGTGAAGATGCACAAGACCCTGCCGGCCTTCATCGCCGAGCGTGGCGGTGTTGCCCTGAAACCCGGCGACGGCGTGATCCACTCCTGGTTGAACCGTCTGCTGCTGCCTGACACCGTTGGTACCGGTGGCGATTCCCACACCCGTTTCCCGATCGGTATCTCCTTCCCGGCCGGTTCCGGTCTGGTTGCCTTTGCCGGCGCCATGGGCTTCATGCCGCTGGATATGCCTGAGTCGGTACTGGTGCGCTTCAAGGGTAAGTTCAACCCCGGCATCACCCTGCGTGACGCCGTTAATGCCATCCCGTACTGGGCAATCAAGCAAGGTCACCTGACCGTGCCCAAGAAGAACAAGATCAACATCTTCAACGGCCGAATCCTCGAGATGGAAGGTCTGCCAGAGCTGACTGTCGAGCAGGCATTCGAGCTGACCGACGCCGCTGCCGAGCGGAGCGCTGCCGCCGGCTGCATCCAGCTCTCCAAAGAGTCGGTTGCCACCTACCTGCGTTCCAACGTGGCCCTGATGAAGAAGATGATTGCCGAAGGCTATCAGGATCCCAAGACCCTGCAGAACCGGATTGATGCCGTCAATGAGTGGCTGAAAAACCCGCAACTGCTGGAGGCCGACAAGAACGCCGAGTATGCTGCTGTGATCGAGATCGACCTGGCCGAGATCACCGAGCCGATCCTGGCCTGCCCTAACGACCCGGACGATGTCAAGCTGCTGTCCGAGGTGGCCGGCACCCCGATTCAGGACGTGTTCATCGGTTCCTGTATGACCAACATCGGTCACTTCCGTGCTGCTGCTGAGATTTGGAAGGGTGAGAAGTTCAATCCGGCAGTTCGTACCTGGATCACCCCGCCAACCCGCATGGATAGCGACCTGTTGAAGGATGAAGCCTACTTCTCCATCTACAGTGCCTTTGGCGCCCGGATTGAGATCGCCGGCTGCTCGCTCTGCATGGGCAACCAGGCACGGGTGCCGGATGGGGTTAATATGTTCTCCACCTCTACCCGTAACTTTGACGACCGGATCGGCAATGGCGCCAAGGTATTCTTGGGTTCCGCCGAGCTGGGCGCCGTGGCTGCCCGCATGGGCAAGTTGCCCACACCGGCTGAGTTCCTGGCTATCTACCAGGAGCGGGTCGAACCGAACAAGGCGAAGATTTATCGCTACCTGCAGTTCGACGAGATGCCTGAGTACAAGTAGGATTTTCCAGTAAGCCGCAACGCGAGCCCCCCGGAGATTCCGGGGGGCTTTTTTTATTGGTCGATGACCGTAAGTTTGTTAGCAAAGGAGCGCTATCATGAAAAAGACGACAACCGTACAGCATCGTCAGATCGTGATCACCGAATTTGATCTGGAACGTTTACAGGAATTGATTGAGGATATGCAGGACCAGCCGTCGCGGGACAACCGCTACCTTGATGAGCTGTCTGATGAGTTGCTGCGGGCTGAGGTGGTGCCACCAGAGGAGATACCGCCGCAGGTGATCACTATGAATTCCCGGGTGCGGCTGCAGGATCTGGATAGCAAGGCCGACGTTGAATACACGCTGGTCTTTCCAGCTGAAGCCAACCTTGACCAAGGCAAGATTTCGGTGTTGGCACCGGTTGGAATGGCCATGATTGGTTATCGGGTGGGGGATACGATCAGCTGGAAGGTGCCGGCCGGTCTCAAGCGGCTGAAGGTCAAGAAGATACTCTACCAGCCCGAAGCGGCCGGTGATTTTCATATCTAGCTGTTTTGGAGCCTGCGGCCCGTTGGAACTTATTCCGGCGGGCCGTTTTTTTTGTTGTGCTGCCAGGGTTTAACAAAGAAATAGCAGATTACTAGAAAGGGCAGGGCGGAAAAGGCAGCCTCGAAGCGTCCCAGAAAGAGCTGCCATGTGGCAAAGGTCAGGATGCTGACCACAAACAGGATTAAGGAGATGGCGGCTGGTTTCGACATGACGGCAGGGTATCCTGAACTGTGTAAAAAGGAAAGGTTTCAGTTTGACAAAGCAAAGCCGCTGGGGTAGCAATAAATTCCTTCATTCCCAATCACTAAGGTTTTAATATGAAGATCAATGATCGTATTGTACAAAAATCGCCGTTCATCTCCCTTGAATACTTCCCCCCTAAAGAACGGGAAGACTGGCCGGCCTTTTTTCAGGTGGTCAGCCGTCTGGCTCGATTGAACCCTCTGTTCGCCTCGGTCACCTATGGCGCCGGCGGTAGCACCCAGGACGCCACCCTGGAGATCGTCTCCCGCATGCAGCAGGAACATGGCCTGGAGACCATGGCCCACCTGACCTGCGTCGGTGCCCAGCCGGATCGGTTGCGTTGTTTTCTTGACGACTTGAGCACTGCCGGTGTTAGCAATGTACTGGCCCTGCGGGGCGACCCACCCAAGGAGATACCGCCGGAAGGGATCACCGAATCGCCGTTGCATTTTGCTTCAGACCTGGTTTCCTTTGTGCGTGCGTCGCACCCTGAGATGGGTATTGCCGTGGCAGCCTATCCCGAGGCCCATCCCGAAGCGAGTAATCCCGAGAGTGATCTGGGGTATCTTAAGCTGAAGCTGGATCTGGGGGGGGAATTCGCCATCACCCAGCTGTTTTTTGACAATGCCCACTATTTTGATTTTGTGGCCCGCGCCAGGGCGCGCGGCATCACCAAGCCGATCATCCCCGGTATCCTGCCGGTGGTCAGCCTGAAGGTGATTCAGCGGATCGTCTCGCTGTGTGGTGCCAGCCTGCCAGCTGCTTTTGTGGCAGAGCTGGATGAGGCTGACCGCAGCGGCGGTGCAGCGGCCGTGCAACGGGTCGGCATCGCCCATGCCCGCAAGCAGGCCGAAGGGCTGTTGGCAGGCGGTGCGCCAGGGGTTCACCTCTACACCCTCAACCGGGCCGAGGCAATCCTTGAGATCGCCGACGGCCTGTTGCCGTGAGCCAGTGGTGATGCAACTCGATTGGCGCGAGACCGACACGATCCTGCTGGACATGGATGGCACGCTGTTGGACCGTCATTTTGACGACCACTTCTGGCTGGAGCATGTGCCCAAACGTTGGGCGGCCCAGCATAAGCTGTCGCTCAAGCAGGCCCAGGAACAGTTGTATACCCTGTTTCGCTCCCAGGAACGGACCCTGAACTGGACCGACCTCGATTACTGGTCCGACCGCTTGGGTATGGATATCCCCCAGCTCAAGCTGGAGGTGGAACACCTGATTGCTGTACACCCGGGGGTAACGGAGTTTCTGACCTGGGCCAAGCAGCAGGGCAAACAGCTCTGGCTGGTGACTAACGCCCATAGTAAAACCCTCGATATCAAGTTGAAGAAGACCAGGATAGGTGTCTGGTTTGACGGGGTAGTTTCGGCCCATCAGGTGGGGCTGCCCAAGGAGGATCACAACTTCTGGGAGGCGTTGCAACGCTTTGTGGCCTATGATCCGTGCCGCACCATGCTGGGCGAGGATACCGAGGCCAACCTGCAGACCGCCCAGCAGTACGGCATCCGCCATCTGATCTATATCAGTCGTCCCAGTTCGACTCTGGCGCCAAGGGTGTCACAGCAGTACCACTCTGTCGATTATTTTACCCGTTTGATACCGATACCGGGCAGCAGTTGCGTGCAGCTTGATCCATAGGAAGGAGATGCGCTTCATGGCCGCTAACATCTATGATGTGGTGATTATCGGCGGTGGTCCGGCAGGTCTGGCCACTGCCTATCTCTGTCACAAGTACGCACTTTCGTACCTGGTGCTGGAGTCGGGCAAGGCGGTTTTTCAGGGGATTGCCAACAGCTATCCCCAGGGCAAGCTGGTCTATGCCTCCAAGCCCAAGGATGCGCCGGAGCCGTTTCTGGTGGATGAACTGCGGCCGCCGGACAAGCCGGTGACGGTGGAAAGCTACCTGCAGTATATCCAGCATTTTGTGCAGCATGAAAACCTGAATATCCAGACCGAAGTGGCCTTCGAGGACATACGCGACGAGCGGGACCACCTGGTGGTGGTGACCGACAAGGGTCTCTTCAAGGGGCGCAAGGTGGTGCTGGCCTTTGGCAGCAGTATACCCCGCGAGTTGTCGGTCTACGGCGATGCCAAGATGGTGGCCAAAAATCTGGATGACCCCAGTAAGTATGTGGGGGCCAAGACCCTGGTGATCGGCGGCGGCAATACGGCGGCCGATGTGGTGATCGCCATCCTCAAGGCCAAGCGTGAGTGTAATGATACCCAGCCGGTCTACTGGGCACACAAGTCGGAAAAGTTTGATGTCAACAAAGAAACCGCCCAGCGTCTGGGGGAAGAGATCCTGTTGGGCGGCAATATCCGGCTGTTGCCCGGCGCCACGCCGCGCATCGGCGAGGTGGACGACGAAGGGGTTGATCGGTTGGTGATCCGGATCAACGAATTCAAGCAGACCGACGGGGTAGACCTGTACCACGCCATGAGCTTTCCGATGCACAACGTGATCGCCTGCATCGGCTCCCAGGGGCCGGTGCCGATCTTCGACAAGCTGGGTGTGCAGACCATCTCCTGCACGGCCGGGGTCTGCAAGGTGGCCAAGGAAGGTGATCGGCTGGTGCTGCTGTCCGGTGGTTTCGAATCGACTCGCAAGGGGGTCTATGTGGTGGGGGGAGCCATTTCTCCCTCCTACATGAAGATCTGCGAAGGGGCCATCCAGGAGGAGAAACATCCCAACCTGATCTACACCGCCATCAACGATGCCTATCGGGTGATGGAGGAGATCAAGGCCAAGCTGGGCAAGTAGTTTTCCGATTCCATTTCAAGGCGCTCTCTTCGTTGGCTCGTCTTCGGCTCCTCGATGTACTGCGTGTACACCTGTGTCGCCGAATTCCTCACCGCCTTGATATCATCCTTGAACTGAAATCGTAATTATTTCAATTCTAATTACCCGACTTCTGAGTATTCTCGCACCCGGAAGTTCACCCCCAACGTCTCGGCCAATCGGCGGCAGGCCTCCATATCCACCCCCGGCACGGTGACGGCGGTGGCGGTCACCTCAGGGATGTAGCGGGGCGCCTCACGCAGGAAGTCGCAGACCCCGGCGAAGCCCGCCTCGCCAAAGGGGGTGTTGCAGAGCTTGCCATAGGTAACAGCATCCGGCGCATTCAGGCTGATCGAGATGCTGTCCACCAGACCCTCCAGTTCCGGCAGAATATTGCGGCCATGCACCAGGTTGGCTTGGCCGTCGCTGTTGATCCGAATCGAAAACCCCCGTTTTTTGAGGGCTGCAGCTACCTGCTTGACCAACTCCAGCCGCAGCAGTGATTCCCCAAACCCGCAGAACACCACCTCGTCGATCCCTTCCGGCTGGCCAATGGCCGCCATCAACTCCTCAAAGCCTGGCTCATGATCCAGCAACAGGTTGTGGCCCTTGACGGTGAACTCGTCGAACTTGGCGCAGAAGGTACAACTGTTTGAACAGCGGTTGGTGATATTCAGGTAGAGCGAGTTGCGAATCCGGTAGGCCAGTTTGGTGGAGCTGTCCCACAGCGGGATGCCGAACAGGCGCCCGGCGTTCATGGTGGTGATCCGGCCCACATCCGCAACGGTCACCCCCCTGAGCTCGGCCACCTTTTCAGCCGTAATGCGGGTATAGGCCGGCTCGTTGCGCTTGCCGCGGTACGGCACCGGCGACAGGTAGGGGCAGTCGGTCTCCAAGAGCAGCCGCTCCAACGGTACACGGCGCACCACCTCGCGTAACTGTTCGTTTGAGGGGTAGGTCACGGTGCCGGTAATCGAGATGTACAGGCCCTGCTCCAGACACTGCTGGGCAAAGTCAACATCGCCGGAGAAGCAGTGCATCACGCCACGGGTGATACCGGCTGCCTTGATCTGGGCCAGAGTCTCCTGATGGGCGTCACGATCGTGGATCACCACCGGCTTGTCCAACTCCCGTGCCATTTGTAAAAAACGGTCGAAAACAGCCCGCTGGACATCGCGAGGCGCCCGATCGCGGTAAAAATCGAGCCCGATCTCGCCAATGGCAACGCATTTTGAATTAGTCAGGGCCAGTTGACGAATTTCAGCTATGGCGGCCTCATCGGCCTGTTCCACGTCATGGGGATGGATGCCCACGGTGCAGAAGATCTGCTCGTAACGCTCGGCAATGGCCACCGCCTGGCGGCTGGAGGCCAGGTCAGCACCCACCACCACCATGCCGCGCACCCCGTTTTCTTCGGCCCGGGCCAGCATCTGATCCCAGTCGGCGTCAAAATCAGGGTAGTAAATATGGCAATGGGTATCGATGATCGTCAGTTTATTGTCCATGGTCAGTGTGCTGCCGGCAGGTTGCCGACCTCCTGCAGGGCCCGCTTGATGGCCCGGATATCGAAGCCGTCAACCACCTGCTTGCCGTTGTCAAACACAATCACCGGCACGATATCGCCCTGCCAGGTTTTTTGCCATTCACGGTAATAGGTCTGGTTGTGCTGAATATCGCGGACTTCAAAGGGTAATCCGAGGTTGGCGAAATACCTTTCCGCCCTGGCGCAGTAGCCTCAGCCGTCGGCCACGTACAGCACGATCCGCTCCTTGGCCGGGATGGTGAACTGTGGCGGTGCAGGGGCGCTGATTGCTGCCAGGACGCTGGCAAGAGGTAGCAGAACAGCAATGGAGGTGATAGCGGCGATTAATCTGATGTGACGTAGTAGCATGATGCCAGTAAACCAAAAAACAGGCTGGCAGACAACCTTTAATCAGGCAGTAATGTCAGCAAACAAAAAAGCCGCCCCCCGGAGGGAGGGGGCGGCAAGCAGGTGGGGTTTGTGATTGGCACTACACCCACCACAGAATTGGTTGGAGAGATGCTGGCGGCCCGTTGCGGGCCGCCGGTTCAGGAAGGTTAGAATTTGAAGTTCAGCTTGGTGTAGAACACGCTGGCGTCATAGTTGGGGTTGGCATAGGCGCCGGTAAGATATTGTCCTGCTACAGGGATATAGCTATATCCTGTATAGGCATCATCTGAATATTTAAGGTGTTCATACAGGTAACCAAAATCAACACTCATGGTTTTATCAACCTGGTAAGTCAATTTGGCATTCAATGAGTTTTTGATGCAATTGTCCAGATAGTCAATGTTTGTCGGGTTAAATTCGTTGATGGCTGCATTTGATACGGTAAAGTCATTGGTGCCCGAGGCCCGCTCATAACGGTAGCCGAGAGTGCCTTTCAGAGTGTCTTTGATGAAATCTGCCTCAATGTTGCTACCAAGGGCATAGTTGGTGTCCTTGCGTTTGGAGGACCAGAAGAAGTTGTCATCTGTTGTGGCTGCAGCCCCATAATCACCGGCATAGAAGTCGCCGTTTGATTCAACTAACTCAAGCTCACCATACACATTAAACTTTGCTGGCCCCATATTATAGCTCATGTCAGCGTAAAATTCATGGCGAGTGTCATCCTGCAGCCCTAGCGGCGAGTCGGTGTAACGGTTCTTTTTAAAGGCATACTGTAGGCCGAGGCTCAGACCATGCATGGGCTCAAACTCAAGTTCCGTTTTGATGGCATCCATGTCTTTATCGGCAGCTTCAAAGCCTCTAAAATAAAGCATCCGATTGTCAGCCGTATATAGATTGAGTGTAGGGTACTCACTGGAACGGAATTGGTGTTCATAGCGTAGTTTTGCAGTAACCCAGTCTGACATGCTGTTTTTAGCTTGGATGTAGACGGTATGGTCAGTTGTCTCGGTTGCATGGGGGGCCGCTGCGGTAACTAAGCCGGGGTCGGCAGCCCAATTTGCACGGCGTATGTTACCATACTCATAACCGGCAGACAGTTTAGTGGCAGCAGGCAATTTGTAGGCCACGTCTAGGCCTGCCGTCTGTTTGCGGTGGTCATATTTTGCAGCAATTTGATTATAACTAGATGCTGTTGCGTTTGTTGAGTAGCTTAAATCATCACCCTGATTATCTGTTCCGGTAAAATTGTAGTGCAGGCGAACATCAAGCTTGTTAATGGGGGTTGTGGCAATACTGGCGCTGGCGGTATTGTAGATAACTGAACCATCCCATTTGGTTCCGCGAACAGCGACAGGTACGTCCGTTTCTGACCGTAATAGCGGATTGCTTTCCAGCATGGAGCGGCTTGCCCGGGCCATCATGGTGGTGGACCAGAAGGGCAGCTTGTACATTATGGAGCCACCAATCTTGTAATATTGGTTGTCAGGCGGCATATAGGCATAACCGGCAGTTCCAGATCCAATTTGCCCTACGTAGAAATGTTCATACTCATTTCTAAAATTACTTATGGCACCATCAAGGGTGGCAATCAGGCGATTACTGCGATAGCCGGTCTGAAGTATGAGGGTGTCGGTGGTATAGTCAATTGGAGCGGGCAGCTCTCTAAGTGCAGTTGTCCAACCAAACGGTTGCAGGCCATTGGTTGTTTGGCGCTCAACTCTGGCTAAGAAGAAAAAGGGCGTTTTAAAGGAAATTTCAGCCTCTGCTCCCAGGTTGCGGCGCATCAGGCTATAGTCGAAATTTTTCCATAATCCAGTTGTGTTAACAACGGTTGGTGCAGTAGTCGCTGGTGCTAGAGGTGAGGTGAGGCTATCAGTGCCAACACCGTTCATGAAAGTTTGAGCATCAAAAGTCAGATTGTGTGGAATTTCCTTGTAGAACAGTTGCAATTTAAATTGATCGTTCATGCCACCTTTTAAATTGAAGCTGTTATCGGTAGCCATACTCTGATCAGCAGCCTTGCCTTCGATAATCTGCATATTGGCATCTACATCCAAAAACTTCTGGGTGTCGCGGTAGTTAAGGTCAAGATCACCCTGGGCGCCGCTGCCGATAGCGCGGTACTCGTTAAATTTGGCCTTTTGACCGTGTACATTTGCGTAGCTGCCGCCGATCGAAATAGTGCCGTCCAGCTCGTTGGCTGCTGCGGAGGCTGCACACGCTGCTACGATCGCAAGTGAAGTAAGAATCGTTTTTTTCATGTGTTGTATCCTCCCCTATCGCTCAAAGCGCTGGCCGTGGCGACCAGAGGTGCCTGTCGGCGCATTGGAACCATGGATGTTGGTGTGGCAGTTAATGCAGGATTGAGAGAAGATGCGCCCACTTGGAGTGCCGCCAGTGAAGGTGTTGTTGCCTGTCCAGAAGCCATCACCATATCCAACGTTTGAAACGCGTTTAGGAGCGTGGGTTCCTGCATGGCAGTTGTTGCAGAGACTAGGCATTTTTTCGCGAGTCAACTTGTAGGCCTTGGTACCATGGGGGGCATGGCAGATCATGCAGTCTTCTTCAACTGGCGGGTGCTGGTTGATGTAGGGGCCGCGTTTGTCAGCATGGCAGGAGTAGCAGAGCAGGTTAACGCTGTCGGCCTTGACCATATGCTTGGTCAGGGTGCCATGGGGGTTGTGGCAGTCGGAACAACTGACCTTGCCCTCGATGATCGGATGGTGAGAGAACTTGTTAGCTTCCGATTTGACATTTTTGTGGCATTCAAAACACTTGTCGGGCTGCTTGGCGTAGGGCTTGGGGGCCTTGTGCACGGTGTGGCAGGATGAGCAGGCAATATCGTCCCGCTTGTGGGCCGAGTTGTCCCAAAACATCAGTTTCTGGTTTTTGGCGTGACATTGCTGGCATTGGGCATCTTGCGCCTTTACATCGGCGCCTTTGCCAAAGCGGATGATGTTTGTTTTGCTGGGGTTGGCCATGTGGGCGTCGCCGCCGCCGTGACAGGAGAGGCAATCCTTACCGGCCTTGCCGTGCAGGGTGGTTGCGTGGTTAGCGGCTATGTCTTTGTGACATGACGCGCATTTTTCATTGGCAAGGGCGGTGCCTGCAAACAAGAGCAGGGCTGCACTGGCCAACAGCGACAGTTTTGCTACGATTCGTGTCATACTGTTTTCCTCCTTGTGGTGGTCTCAGCTACGGGCCTAGTTAATTAATCGACCGTTTATTCTTTTGCTAATTAATATTCCATCAAATATTAAAAGGTCAATAATCTATTATTAGAATTTGACAAAATTAATATATGTAATTTTTAATGTTTGTCGCAGCTGGACAGCTGCTGTTGATTTCAGGTATATGCAAGAGGCGTCACAGACGCGTATCAAGGGGGCCGTATGATCAAAAGTATGACCGGTTACGGTAAGGGGGAGGCAGCTGGTCCTGCCGGCCGCTGTACGGTGGAGATCCGGACCGTTAATCACCGCTATGGCGAGGTGACGGTGAAGCTGCCGCGCAGCTTTATGGCCTATGAGCATGAGTTGCGCAAGGCGGCAGCCACTCGCATCAAGCGCGGTAAGGCTGATCTGTTTGTGCAGTGGGAGGAGGCCACGGGCGCTGCCATTGTGCCGCCGGCGAACCTGGCCGCTGCCAAGGGCTATCAGGCCGCTTTTCTGGAGTTGGCCCACGAACTGCGGCTGTCGCCGGAAATTCCCCTTTCATTGATCGTTGCCCAAAAGAATGTGCTGCAGGAGGTGGCAGGCGAAGAGCAGCCTGATCTGTTGCCTCAGGTACTGCAGGCAGTGCAGGTCGCCCTGGATGCGCTTGACGCCATGCGACTGCGTGAAGGTGAGGCGCTGGAGCGTGACCTGCGGGAACGTCGACAGGGATTGGCTGAACTGGCGTCACAGGTTGCCGGGCGAGCTCCGCTAGTGATTGAAGAATATCAATCTAAGCTACAGCAACGATTGGCTAAGCTGCTCAGTGACACTGAGCTTGACCCGCAGCGTCTGGCCCAGGAAGTGGCTCTGATGGCCGACCGCTGCGATGTGACTGAGGAGTTGGTGCGGTTGCAGAGCCATTTTGTGCAGTTTGATGAGACCCTGGCCCTGGCCGAGCCGGTGGGCCGTAAGCTGGATTTTCTGATGCAGGAGCTGAATCGCGAGGTGAATACCATTGGTTCCAAGGCCAATGATGCCACGGTGACCAGCTTGGTGGTGCAGATGAAGGCTGAGTTGGAGAGGATGCGGGAGCAGGTGCAAAACATCGAGTAGGTTGAGATACGGTCTTTTTCCGCCCTGGTACAGCCACCCTAAAAATGATCTTATGCGGCGTACTGTCGTGTACGCCTCTGCGATATTTTACGGTTGACTGCGCCAGAACGAAAAAGTTCTCGTTTCTGGTTTAATTACGTTTAATTGCTTGGATGTATAGTCAGCGAGAGGTGAACATGCACGCCCAAGGTCTTTTGATTGTGATCTCTGCCCCATCAGGCGCCGGCAAGACGACGCTCTGCCGTGGCCTGACCCAGCGTTTTCCGGCTCTGCAGGAGTCAATTAGCTATACCACCCGTCAGCCGCGGCCCGGCGAGGTGGATGGGGTGGATTACCATTTTGTGCCCGAGGAGGCCTTTCGCCAGATGGTGGCTGAGCATGCCTTTATCGAGTGGGCTGAGGTGCATGGCAATCTGTACGGCACCGCCCTGGCAACCATTGAAGAGGCCCGTCGCAGCGGGGTCGATATCCTGCTGGATATCGATTGCCAGGGTGCAAAGACACTCAAGCAGCGCGGTGTGGAGGGGCTGTTTGTGTTTGTGTTGCCCCCCAGCATGGCCGAGCTGAGACGGCGGCTTGAATCCCGCTCGTCTGATGATCGCGAGGTGATCGAGCGGCGGATTGTGCGCGCTACTGAGGAGATTCGCGAGGCCCGCTGGTATGACTATATTGTGGTTAATGACCGGCTGGATGATGCCCAGGAACTTTTGGCCGCCATTGTGACTGCCAGCCGGGCCACCACCAGCCGCATGTTGCGGCAGGTTGCGAAAATGTTTGATATTTGAGCTAGTATGGGTATAATCCTGTACCCATTTTGCGTTACGACGGAAGGAGCAGAAGAGTATGGCACGGGTAACTGTTGAAGATTGTCTCGAAAAGGTTGAGAACCGCTTTATGTTGGTGATGATGGCCTCCAAGCGGGTTAAGCAGCTCTACAAGGGGGCGCGTCCCCAGGTTTCCACCAAAAACAACCGCTTTGTGGTAACTGCGCTGCGTGAGATTGCAGCTGGCAAGCTTTCTGGCGAGTTGAGCACGAAGAAGGCGGCTTAATCGTTTGCGTAGTGAGGGGTGCGTCAGTGGTGGCGCGCCCCTTTTTTGTCCTGTGACCGTAAGGTCTCCCGTACTACCTGACGCTGTGACCCATCCCGCATGATTCGACTGAATGACATCCTCGATACGGTGGCCAGTTACAACCCCACCGCCGACCTGAACCTGATCCGTAAGGCCTACGTCTATTGTGCCAAGGTACATCAGGGGCAAACCCGACTTTCCGGTGAGCCCTATATTATTCATCCCCTTGAGGTGGCCGGTATTCTGGCTGAACTCAAGCTGGATGTGCCCAGCATCGTCACCGGATTTCTGCACGACACCATTGAAGATACCTTGGCCACACCTGAGGAGTTGGCCGAGATGTTCGGTAGCGAGGTGGCGGATCTGGTGGATGGCGTCACCAAGATCAGCAAGATTCACTTCAAGACCAAGGAAGAAAATCAGGCCGAAAACTTTCGTAAGATGCTCTTGGCCATGGCCAAGGATATCCGGGTGATCCTGGTGAAGCTGGCCGACCGGTTGCACAACATGCGCACCCTGCAGTTCCAGCCCGAACCGAAGCAACGATCCATCAGTCGTGAAACCATGGATATTTATGCCCCGATCGCCAACCGGCTGGGTATTTCCTGGGTCAAGGTGGAACTGGAAGACCTCTCTTTTCGCTACCTAAATCCTCAAACCTATGCCGATCTTTCGGCCCGTATCCAGCGTAAGAAGCAGGAGCGTGAGCAGTACGTGCAGGAAACTCGCGAGATCATCGAGACCAAGCTGCAGGAACACGGCATTGTGGGTGAGGTCTCCGGTCGCAGTAAACACCTCTATTCCATCTGGCGTAAGATGGAGAAGCGCAACGTGGATTTTGAGGAGATCTACGATCTGACCGCCTTCCGGGTGCTGGTGGATACGGTCAAGGACTGCTACGGGGTGCTGGGGGTGATCCATTCCTCCTGGAAGCCGATCCCCGGCCGCTTCAAAGATTACATTGCCATGCCCAAGGGCAATATGTACCAGTCGCTGCACACTACGGTTATCGGCCCCCATGGTGACCGGATCGAGGTGCAGATCCGTACCCATGAGATGCACCAGGTGGCGGATGCCGGCATCGCAGCCCACTGGAAATATAAAGAGGGCAAGGGCTACGACGAGAAAGAGGTCAAGCGCTTTGCCTGGCTGCGTCAACTGCTGGAATGGCAACAGGAGCTGCAGGATTCCCGCGAGTTTATGGATTCAGTCAAGGTTGAGCTGTTCCCGGAGGAGGTCTACGTCTTCACCCCCAAGGGGGATGTGAAGGGCTTCCCCAAAGGCTCAACCCCGATTGACTTTGCCTATGCCGTACATACCGACGTTGGTCACCGCTGCGTGGGCGCCAAGGTCAACGGCAAGCTGGTGCCGCTGAAGCACCAGCTGCAGAACGGTGACATCGTCGAGGTAATCACCTCACCCCACCACACCCCCAGCAAGGATTGGCTCAAGATTGTCAACTCTTCGCGGGCTCGCAACAAGATCAGGGCCTGGATCAAGACCGAGGAACGCAAGCGCAGTATCGTGCTGGGTCGTGAGATCTGCGAGAAGGAGTTCAGGCGTTACTCGTTGAACCTGCAGAAGGTGCAGCGGGCCGGTGATCTGAAACGGGTGGCCCAGGAGGTCGGTTACAGCAGTGAAGACGATCTGCTGGCCGCCATCGGCTACGGCAAGGTGTCGGCCAACCAGGTGATCGGCAGACTGGTGCCGGAAGAGAAACTTAAAGCCCAGCAGGAACATAAGGAGTCGCGCATCACCGGGGTGATCAACCGGCTGAAGGGCAGGTCGGCAAGTGCCGTAGAGGTGGGGGGCATGGAGGATATCATGATCCGCTACTCCAAGTGCTGCAACCCGGTGCCCGGTGACGATATCGTCGGCTTTATAACCCGGGGGCAGGGGGTGGCGATTCATACTGCCGATTGTCCCTTTGTGCGGGAGAGTGACCCGGAGCGCCGGATCGAGGTGACCTGGGCCAAGGGCAAGAGCGCGGCGCTACCGGTGCGTTTGCGGGTGCTCTGTCATGATGAAAAGGGGATTCTGGCCAACATGACCATGGCCATCACCAATGCTGAGGCCAATATCTCCAGTGCCCAGGTGAAAAGCACCGTTGACCAGCGCGGAGAGAACATCTTTGAGATTAATGTGTCCGATCTGGAACATCTGCAGCGGGTGATGAATTCGTTGATGCGGGTGAAGGGTGTCATAAAAGTAGAACGTGTCAAAAGTTAGGAGTGGTTATGAAGGTTGTTGCAACCGATCAGGCCCCGGCAGCCATAGGCCCCTATTCACAGGCAATGCAGGCTGCTGGATTGGTGTTCTGTTCCGGGCAGATACCTCTGGACCCGGCCACCGGCGAGTTGGTAAGTGGTGATATCAGGCAGGAGACCCGAAGGGTGATGGAAAACCTGCGGGGTGTGTTAACGGCTGCCGGCTGCGGTTTTGAGCAGGTGGTGCGTACTACGATCTATCTGGTTGATATGGCTGATTTTCCGGTGGTCAACGAGGTGTATGGGGATTATTTTCCGACGGTGAGGCCGGCCCGGGCCACGGTGGCGGTGGCGGCGCTGCCTAGGGGGGCCAGGGTGGAGATTGATGCGGTGGCGTTAGCGCAAAACTAAACAAGCCGTGCGCAAGCAAGTGCGCACGGCTGTTTAAGGGTGGTAACCGGCGAGGTACTAGAGGGCCTTGGTAACGGAGCCGGAACGGATGCAGCGGGTGCAGACCTTGATGGTCGACACGCTGCCGTTGGAGGCCTTGGCCTTGACCTTCTGCAGGTTAGGGTACCAGGTGGTACGGGTCTTGTTATTGGCGTGGCTGACGTTGTTGCCGCTGCTGGGGCCTTTGCCGCAAATTTCACATTTTCTCGACATTGGATGATGTCCTCCCGTAAAAACTGAACGATAATTTCTAGCAGAAGGTGGTAGCTAATGCAAGGCAAAAATAGCAAGCGATGAAGATTCTCAAGGCGCTGTTCTCGTTGCTGGTGATTGTCCTGTTGGTGGTCACGGCACTGTTTGTGGATTTCACCTACAAGACCTTTTCGGCCAGGCCCGGAAAGGCGGAGGTGGATGCCATTGTGGTGCTGGTGGGCGGTAAGGGACGGGTGGAGGAGGGGGTGCGTCTGTTTCGCGAAGGGCGAGCCCAGTGGCTGTTCCTGGTCGGCGTCGATCCGTCGGTGCGCAAGAGCGACCTGTACCGTCAGCGTCCCGGCGACCCAGCTCCGGAACGGGTGCTGCTTGAGAAGGCGTCACGCAATACCCTAGAAAATGCCCTGTATGGTCGTGATTTGCTGCAGCAGCACGGCGTGCGCACCGTGCTGCTGATAACCTCACGCTATCACCTCAAGCGGGCCACCCTGCTGTTGCGCAATGCCCTGCCGACACAGGTGGCCATCTATCCCCATCCGGTGGATAGCGCCAACATCAGGCAGAACTGGTGGCATCATGTCGGCACCTTTCGGCTCTTGTTCTCCGAGTTTTACAAGTATTGCCTGTTTCGTGGCTTTTTCCTGTTCGCCCCCGGTGAGTTGCGTCCTCTGGCGCCATAGCCCCCTTTTCATTTTTACCTGAAACTGCTACATACTAGGGGCGACCGATGGTCGTCCCTTATTGTTTTTTTGAGAGAAAGGTTGTGCGATGCGTTATATCAGTACCCGTGGCGGTATTGCGCCGATCCGCTTTAAAGATGCCGTGATGATGGGGCTGGCCGATGACGGCGGCCTGCTGTTGCCCGAGACCATCCCCACCTTCAGTGCCGATCAGCTTGAAGCATGGCGTGGTCTCACCTATCCCCAGCTGGCCTTTGAGATTATCTCGCGCTATGTCGATGATATCCCGGCTGACGACCTGCGACAGCTGATCGACCGTTCCTACGCCACCTTCAGTCACCCTGAGGTGACGCCGGTGGTCAGGCAGGACGGTGTTTATATCCTGGAGCTGTTCCACGGCACCACCCTGGCCTTCAAGGATGTGGCGTTGCAGTTTTTGGGCAACCTGTTCGAACATATCCTGGCCGAGCGCAAGGAGCGGCTGACCATTGTGGGCGCCACCTCCGGCGATACCGGCAGCGCTGCTATCCATGGGGTGCGGGGGAAAAAAGGCATCACTATCTTCATCATGCACCCGGAGGGCAAGACCTCGGCGGTGCAGGCCTTGCAGATGACCTCGGTGTTGGACGACAACGTGCATAACATCGCCGTGCAGGGTACCTTTGATGACTGTCAGGATATCGTCAAGGCGCTGATGAATGACCTGGCGTTCAAGCAACGCCACAAGCTGGGGGCGGTCAACTCCATCAACTGGGCCCGAGTGCTGGCCCAGGTGGTGTACTACGTCTATGCCTGGCTGAAGGTGGCCCAGCCGGGCCAAAAGGTGTTGTTTTCGGTGCCCACCGGCAATTTTGGCGATATCTTTGCCGGCTATGTGGCCGGGCAGATGGGGTTGCCGGTGCAGCAACTGCTGCTGGCCACCAACGAGAACAATATCCTGACCCGTTTTATCAACGACGGCGATTACTCGGTGGGGCAGGTGGTGCAGACTGTTTCGCCCTCGATGGATATCCAGGTGGCCTCCAACTTTGAGCGCTATCTGTTTTATCTGTTTAATCGCGATGCTGCTCGGGTGCGGGCTGCTTTTGCCCAACTGAAGACTGAGGGGCGGATCGTCTTCAGCCCTGATGAGCTGGTCCAGGTACGGCGTGATTTCTGTTCTGTCTCGGTCAACCGTGAGCAGACCCTGGCCACCATCGGCTCCTTCCTCAAGGAGACCGGCTATCTGTTGGATCCCCATACGGCAGTGGGGGTCAAGGCCGCCCGTGATCTGGCAGCTGGAGACACGCTGCCGGTCTGTCTGGCAACGGCCCATCCGGCCAAGTTTGGTGAGGCGGTGCAGGAGGCCACCGGACAGCCGGTGCCGTTGCCGCCGGCCATTCAGCGACTGCAGGGGCTGCCGACCCGTTGTGCCCTGCTGCCAGCCGATCAGCAACAGGTGCGTGCCTTTATTGAGCAGCACGTGGAGTAGCCACAGATGCGGATCGAATGTCCCCATTGCAAGGCCAGTGGCACCATCAACGATCTGGAGATCCCTGATGAGGGGCGGTATCTGAGCTGTCCCCGCTGCAAGGAGAGCTTCCAGGTTAAAAAGCCTCGACGGCAGATGACCTCGGCCTATGCCACCAACACCTGTCCTTCATGCGGCTACAGCACCTGTTGCGAGGAGGTCTTTGACCAGTGCCCCCAGTGCGGGGTGGTGGTCAAGACCTTGATGGAGCAGAAGTTTGCGCAGCAGGCACAGCATCGGGAACAACAGGCAAACCTGAGCCAGGTCCCTGTCGTCCCGCTGGCACCCCCTCTACCCAACGGAGGTTCTGGTTCCAAGTATCTACGATCCGACCCTGATCCGGTTGAAAAAAAGCCTATGATCAGGCTGGCCGGTTTTGCCAACGGCTTTGATCCGGTGGCGGCCGTTGGCTGGGGAGCTGTTCTGGTGGCGGTAGTCCTGCTGGTAATAGGGCTCAAGGGGGTGCTGTACTACCATGGCACCGATATCCAGGCCCAGTTGTCGGAACAATCGCTGGAACCGGTCTCGGCCTGGCAGGTCTTTGGGGGCTATGGTTTCTGGCCATGGGTTGCAACGCTGTTTGCTGGCGCGTTGCTGGTGGCAGCCTTCGGCTTCCTGCAGCGTCAGGCCTGGGGACTCCAGGCCATGGAAGGGGTGGTGCTGGCGGCAGTGGTGCTGGCGCCGTTGTATGAGTTGACGGGGTACGTGGTCTGGATTGTCAAATCCATTGCGCCCCCTTGGTGGGCCTATCTGGTAGAACTACTCAGCGTACTGCTGATCTCATCACTTTGCGTGGTGCCGCTGTTGCTAGTGCTGCAGTATCTGCGTGGGGACCGCTTCAGCCATCGGTACCGTAACGGCTAGCTGTTGCTTGTTCCACCATCCGGATTACCGCCGCCACTCGGCTTTTTGCGCCGTGGGCGGCTTCTTTTTTTTGCATCGGCGCTTGCAGCCGCCGGTGCTGCGGTCTTGGCGGCCGGTTTGCTGCGTTGCTGGCCGCGCGCAGGACGTGCCGCGGAAACCGTAGCCGGTCTGTGTTTGGGGCGCTTGTAGTCGTGCACGAATAGTTCGTCTTCAGCCCATTCCACCGGAATCTTGTGCCGGATGTACTCTTCAATGGCTTCAATATGAAAGGCGCCATCCTCGTCAGCCAGGGAGATTGCCTTGCCCTCGGCGCCAGCCCGTGCAGTACGGCCGATCCGGTGCACATAGTCCTCAGCATCCTGGGGTAGGTCGTAGTTGATCACATGGGATACCCCGTCGATATGCAACCCCCGTGAGGCCACGTCAGTGGCAATCAGGATCGGTAATTCCCCCCGTTTAAACTGCTCCAGGATGTTGAGCCGTTTGCGCTGCTCCACATCACCGGAGATTACCCGGCTGGGAAAGTCGTTTTCATTCAGGCGGTCCTGCAGACGCTCTGCTTCGCGCTTGGTGTTGACAAAGAGCATGGTGCGGACCATCCCCTCACGTCGTAGCAGGCCCAGCAACAGGGGAAACTTTTCCTTGTTGGCTACATGGTAGAGGGTCTGCTCAACCCGTTCAGCGGTCATCTTTTCAGGGGTTACCGAGACCTTCTGGGGTGCGTTCATGAACTCGTAGGACAGTTCCATCACCCGCTGGTTGAGGGTGGCTGAAAACATCAGGTTCTGGCGGGCGTCAAAGGGGGGTAGCCGCCGCAGGATAAAGCGCAGGTCTGGGATAAAACCCATGTCGAACATCCGGTCCGCCTCGTCGATCACCAGCATCTCGATATGTTTGAGGGTGTAGACTTTTTGTTTAAGGTAGTCGATCAGGCGGCCTGGTGTGCCGATTACCACATCAGCGCCGTCTTTCAGGGCGTTTTTCTGCTTCATGTAATCCACGCCGCCGTAAATGGCCTGGATGGACAAGCCACAGTGGGCCCCCAGCACCTGGGCATCCTTTTCGATCTGCACCACCAGCTCGCGGGTAGGGGCCAGTATCAGGGCCCGCGGACGCTTGCTGGCGTCGGTGGGGGTTTGTAACAGCTTGGTCAGCAGGGTGATCAGGAAGGCAGCGGTTTTGCCGGTGCCGGTCTGGGCCTGGCCGGCCACGTCCTTGCCCGACAATGAAAGTGGCAGCGTCTGTGCCTGTATTGGTGTGCAACTGCTGAAGCCGGCGTCAATCACGCCTTGCATGACCTGCTGGGGTATATCGAGTTCATTAAACTGCATTATGATCAGGCACTCCTTGGTATAGTTCGTATCCTTTGTAGGGCTTGTTAGATATACACGCTTGAGGACTGTGAAGCAATGCCAAACCACGGCAAATGCACGTAAAAAGCCAGAAATGCTTTGACAAAACCGCTCTGCAGCACGTAGGATTGGCAAAATTTACGCGAGGTGTTGACAGGCATGCAGGCAGCATTGGAATTGATCGGAAACGACCTTAAGGCAGTGGAAGAACAGTTCAGGAAGGACCTGGCTTCGGATGTTCCCTTGATCCGCAAAGTGGGCGAGTATGTCCTCTCAAGCGGCGGCAAGCGGATCCGTCCGGCCATGCTGCTTCTGGCGGCCAAGCTGTGCAACTACACCGGTGATCAGGCCATTCCATTGGCCAGCGTGGTCGAATTTATCCATACCGCTACCCTGCTGCACGATGATGTGGTTGACAGCGCCACTCTGCGGCGTGGACAGGCCTCGGCCAACACCCTGTGGGGCAACGAGGCCTCGGTACTGATCGGTGATTTCCTGTTTTCAAAATCGTTCTCGCTGATGGTAGGGGTCGGCAGTCTCGATGTCTTGCGGGTCATGTCCCAGGCTACCACGGTGATTGCTGAGGGCGAAGTGATGCAGCTGTTGTACACCGGCGATCTGGACCTGACAGAAGATAACTATATCGGCGTAGTACGGGCTAAGACAGCGGTGCTGCTGTCGGCGGCCTGTCAGTGCGGCGCCATCCTGGGCAAGGCCACAGCCGAGCAGGAACAGGCCTTGGCCGAATTCGGCATGGAGCTGGGCATCGCTTTTCAGTTGATGGACGACCTGCTGGACTACACCGCTTCAGAGGCTGACTTTGGCAAGAGTATCGGTCACGATCTGGAGGAGGGCAAGATGACCCTGCCCCTGATCCATGCGCTGCGCCAATGCAGCTCCGAAGAGCGAGACCAGATTGCTGCCGTTGTAGAGAAGGATGAGCTCTCTGCCCAGGAGTTTACCTGGGTTACCGATCTGGTGCGACGTCAGGGCGGCATAGACTACACTATCGAACGGGCCCGGGCCTGCGTTGACTCGTGCCGTCGTCATCTGGCCGTTTTCCCCGACAGTCAGTGCAAAGAGGCTCTGCTTGAACTTGCCGAGTACGTGGTTACCCGCAACCGTTAACCCCCGTTTTACCCATCGTTAGTGATGTTTCTGGAGGATAAGGCATGAAAAGATTGTTGATGGTGGTGTTCTGTTCGTTGCTGCTTGTTGCAGGCTGCGCAAAAGAAGGCGACCAGCCGGCCAAGGGCGCGAAACCGCTTGAAAAACATAAGGCGCCGGACATCAGTGTTGTTGCGCTGGATAACACCCGGCTGACCTTGAAATCCCTGCAAGGCAAGGTGGTGCTGCTTAACTTCTGGGCCACCTGGTGTCCCCCCTGTCGTGAAGAGATCCCCTCAATGATGAAGCTGAACAAGCTCATGGCCGGTAAACCGTTCCAGATGGTCTGCGTCTCGGTGGATGAGGGCGGCAAGCAGGCGGTGCAGGAGTTTTTCAAAAACACCGGTTTTTCTCTGCCGACCTATCTGGATCCCACCAAGCAGGCCCCAGCAACCTATGGTCTGACCGGGGTGCCGGAGACGTTTATCATCGATAAGCAGGGCGTGATTGCCAAAAAGGTGATTGGCGGTCTCGATTGGGCCAGTCCCGAGGTGATTACGTTTCTGGATGGCTTAATGAAGTAGCAGTAGAGAGGTTTGAATGGAAACACCTAATATTACGTATATTGGCGCCTTTGTGGCAGGACTGCTTTCATTTCTGTCGCCTTGCGTACTGCCGTTAATACCGTCCTATATCACCTACATCACCGGCCTATCATTCGGTGATCTGGATGCCGAGCATCCGACCCATCTTGTGCGTCGTAAGACCCTGCTGCACTCGCTCGCTTTTATCGCCGGTTTCACGGTCGTGTTCGTGTTGCTGGGGGCCTCGGCTACTTTGCTGGGTAACTTTATGCAGCAGCATATGGATCTGATCCGTAAGCTGGGCGGGGTGCTGGTGGTGCTGTTCGGCATTCATGTTACCGGCTTGGTGCCGCTTAAATGGCTGTTGGGTGAGCGGCGGGTTTCGCTCAAGCACAAACCGGCAGGTTTTGTGGGCAGTTTTCTGGTGGGGTTGGCCTTTGCCGCTGGTTGGACCCCCTGCATTGGTCCGATCCTGGCCTCGATCCTGATGATTGCTGCCACCGAGGAGAACGTGGGGCAGGGGATCATGCTGTTGCTGCTCTACTCGATCGGCTTGGGGATCCCCTTTTTGTTGTCTTCTCTGGCTTTGCACCGTTTCATCGTTCTGTTCAACCGCTTTAAAAAATATATCCGGCTGTTTGAGATCATCACCGGCCTGTTCCTGATCGTGGTGGGTGTGCTGATTTTTACCAACTGGTTATCGGTGTTGTCGGGCTATGCCAACAACCTGTTCATGACGTACTGACCGATGGTAAAGGCCCATCGTGCACAGCATTCGATCCAGTTGACCGTTGCCCAACTGGTGGTTACCGAGGCCTTCTATGCCGGCATTCTAGAATTGCCGGTACAACGCTCTTTTTCCGCGGTTGGCGCGCCTGATCATTTGATGGTAGACATGGACGGCATCGCCCTGGTGTTTGTTGAAGAGAGTGATGTGATACGCACCCACCCAGTGCTGGAGCATCGTTTCAGTATGTTCCCCAAGGGGATCGGCATGACTCTGCACTTTGAGGTGCAGGACATCGAGGGGATCAGGGACGCGATCATCGAAGAGGATATGGAGATCCTCTATCCGCTGGAGGAAAAGCCGTATGGGGTCAAGGAGATGTGGTGCTTTGACCCGGATGGGTATCTGGTGGTGCTGGAGGAACCGGTTGCACGACGCACGAAGGCCGGCCGCTAAAGAGCAGCCGGCCTTTTATCCGTCTGATGGAATCTATTTTTTGTTGTCTTTTTTGGTCTCACGCGACGCGGGAGTACAGGAGTCGGACATTCAGGTGGGGATTCCCATTTTCGGCAGCAGGTATTTGTTGACCACATACCAGACCACCACAAATACGATGATCATCAAGATTTCTTTCATGTGTAGAGTCTCCTTTGCAGGCGTTTATATATAGCAAAGAATGGTTTGTGTCGATACAATTTTGTATCTATTTCGCGTTGTTGAGAACCTGCTGGTTTCTATTGCCAACCACCAATGTGTTTGAGTTTTCGCAGCACGGGAGTCGTCGCTCATATGCCTTTTCCATCCATTGATCCCGTATTTTTGAGACTCGGTCCGCTTCAGTTCCGTTGGTACGGCCTGATGTACGTACTCGGCTTTATCCTCAGCTATTTTGTTATTCGTAGTGAGGTGCGCCGCACAAAGCTCGAACTGGATGCCGAAGGAATTGCCGATCTTATCTTCAGCATGGCCGTTGGGGTCGTGCTGGGGGGGCGACTGGGGTATGTGCTGTTTTACGATCTGGCCGCCTATCTGGTCAAACCGTTTAAAATTTTCTACATCTGGGAAGGGGGCATGTCGTTTCACGGCGGCATGCTGGGGGTTGCCGTGGCGGCTATCTGGTTTGCCCGCAGCCGCAAACTGCCCTTACTGCAACTGGCCGATCTGGCCGCTCTGGCAGCGCCGGTAGGGTTGGGGCTGGGCAGGATCGGCAACTTCATAAACGGCGAACTGTACGGACGACCGACTGATCTGCCTTGGGGCATTATCTTCCCGGAAGGCGGGGTGCTGCCGCGCCATCCTTCCCAGCTGTATGAAGCCTTTTTGGAAGGGTTGGTGCTGTTCTTCGTGGTACGTTGGCTTGCCCGGCGGATCCCGGTAACCGGTTCCGCCGTGGCCGCCTTTCTGGCTGGCTACGGTCTGTTCCGTTCCTTTGTTGAGCTGTTCCGTCAGCCCGACAGCCAGTTGGGTTTCTTTTTTACTTATTTTTCTATGGGGCAGCTGCTGAGTCTGCCGCTATTTGTGATTGGCACCGGTATGTTATGGTGGCTGTGGCGTAAGAAAAAACACACAGCGGCATAGTCAAATCAGCGGCCCGGCAGATACCTTGTCGGGCTGTTGTGCGTTAAAGGTCACGCTATGACTGCCGCACCGCCTGTACCTGGCGATCGAGTATCAGGTTGCGTAGGGCCGAAGGCTGTAGCACAGACAGCTGTTCTGGCGTAATCCCCAACTGGGTGGCGGACAGCGCGCTGATGTCGCAATACCGTTGCCAGTGTTGCAGCATAGCCGCAGCGGTTGTGTTTTTGTCGGCCTGTAATACCAGCGGCAGGATGGCGCTGATGCCCGCTTTACGAGCCTGTTCAGCGAGCCTTAGACGGGTGGCATCGCGCAAGGTGTCCCAGAGGCCTATGGTGGTATGCAGCCGGTTGACCCCTGCCAGTGCCCTGCGGTAACGGGCCGGTAACCGCAAACGGGTGCAAAGCTCAATGGTCGCTGCAACGCCCGCCTGGTCATGGCCATGGTGTCGTGGATACTGGTCGGGTGCTGTCAGTAGCTTGCCGAGGTCGTGAAAAAAGGCGCAAAAGCGAGCCAACGGGTCTGCTGTTAGTGCTGTTGCCCGCTGTAGTACCTGCAGGCAGTGGCTGAGCAGGTCGCCTTCCGGGTGGTGTTCCGGTGGTCCGGCCGGTATCAACGGCATGCGGAACACCTCCGGCAGCCAATGCTGCCCAACCCTGAACTGCAGCATCCGTTCGAAGAAACGTGGTGGATTGGTCGCAGCCAGCGCCTTGAGCATCTCCCGGCTGAACCGTTCCACCGGCAGCTGGGTCAGGAGCAGTGTCCAGTCCTGTCCGATAATACGTGCACTGCTCTCTTCTGTCAGTTGCCAGCCGTTCGCCTCAAAGCGAAAGGCGCGAAACAGACGCAGCGGATCGTCAGCAAAGCAGTCTGGAGAGCAGGCAACCAGACGGCGCTGCAACAGGTCGTCGCGACCGCCCAACGGATCATACAGCTGCCCGTCCAGCGAGACGGCCATGGCGTTGACCGTAAAATCCCGGCGGGCAAGTTCGTGCTGCAGTAGATCAAAAGAGGCCAGGGTGGTGACCTCGATGGGGCCCAGCTGGTGATCAACTCGGAACCAGATTGGTTGTGTGCTTTTAGCGATGACCTTCCGAAAACCGCACTCAAACAGGGTTTTTTCCGGCAGAGTGGTCACCAGGTCTATGTCTTGCCGAGGATCTCCCAGCAGGGCGTCGCGAACCGTGCCACCCACCAAAAAGACATGATCGCCTGCGGTTTTAGGGAATAGCTGCTGTAGTGCAATTGTCAGATTATCTGGGAACAACGCGATTGTTTTGGTCATCTAAGGCTCGGGGTATAGTGCTCTTTTTATGGTGTACGTTGTGCTGTGTATGATGGTAACGTATGACCCATACTGTAGCAGAAATAGACGACTTCGTAAGATATTGTCATGGTGCAACAGCAGAGGGCAGCGATTATGCAGGAATGGAAACAACTGGGTCAGATACTGATTGAGCAAGGCATTCTCACTGCCACATCTTTCGAGCGTATGCTGGCCATATCGCGCAAGGACAAGAAGCGGATCGGCTTGATACTCGAGAATTGTGGACTGGTCACCGGTGAGGAGTTGGCCGCAGCCCTGGCCCAGCAGTTTGGCCTTAAGGTGATTGCGAATCTCACCAACTATACCTATAGCCAGCAACTGCTTGATCTGATCCCCAGCGAGTTTGCCATTCAGCGACTGGTGTTTCCCTTGAAAATAGAAGGCAACAGACTGTTGCTGGCGGTTGCCGACCCGACCGAGACCAGGTTCGTGGAGAATCTGGCAGCCAACAATGGTCTGCAGATCACCCGTTGTATTGCTACGCGGCGGGAAATCTACGGTGCCATCTGTAAATACTACCTCAAGCAGGAATTCAGCGAGTCAACCACAGAAACCGTGCTGGTTATCGATGATGAAGCAACCACACAGGCCCTGGCGCAGGAGTTTCTTACCCAGGAAGGCTACCGGGTGCTGGTTGCCAATGACGGTCTGGAAGGTTTCAATATGCTGATTGCCCAGAAACCTCACGTCATCATCACGGATAAGGTTATGCCCAAGCTGGATGGCGTGCGGCTATTACAATCCATTCAGGCCATACCGGAGTTTCAGCCGGTGCCGGTCTTGCTGATGAGCGATAAACTCACGCCCCAGGAAGAGATGAAGGTGTTTGAGATGGGCTTTTTTGATTACATCGCCAAGCCGATCAGCCGGATTCCGGTGGTATCAAGGGTTCGGCGAGCCTTCAGGCACTGCGTAAAAAAATAGCGGCATTCAGTTTTTCGTCGTCACTCACAAGAAAAGGCCCATCAGCAGCAGCTGATGGGCCTTTTCTGTGTTTGCTATGGTACGGAGGCCGGTGTCGAACTAACCTTGCAACAGGTTTAAATGACATGGTTTTCCCGTGTTTGGTTTTTGCAGATACCTCCAAAAATACCTCCAAAAGTTATCGCTTAACACTTTTTCTTCGCCGGTTTCATTCTTTCAGTTAAAGGCAAAAATTTCAAATGGACCCACACACCGGGGTCTTGCCTAACCGCACGATAAAAAAACGCCAGAGGGACCCATTGACCAACAGGGAAACACTAAACACCAGCAATGGAAAATCAAAGTTCGTGGGGATTTTTGCCGTGGATGCTTACACAGTGTGAGGGGTGCGGGGTGGGAGGGGGGCGGGGTGGGGGGGGGTGGGGGGCAAGGGCTTCTCTTGTGAAAGGCGGGCAGCACCGGGCGGCGGGAGGGGGCACCCCCATGCCGGACATCCCCTTTAGCCGCTCCCTGCTGGACCGCCTGATCCGGCTATCCCTTGAC